>Ga0209955_1000019_pt1 | contig 74010 bp, 120 predicted proteins | sample SalPonA_A_H2O_MG_FD_185716 | JGI IMG/M metagenome (GOLD analysis project Ga0209955, IMG submission 185716) | Water microbial communities from South San Francisco under conditions of wetland restoration - Salt Pond MetaG R2A_A_H2O_MG (SPAdes)... | ecosystem: Environmental > Aquatic > Non-marine... | reverse complement strand
AAAACCTTCAAACAAGTGAAATGGCAGAAATTGTTTCAGTATATGTAAATTATTTTCAAAATGATTTTAACCCAAAAGATAAAAATATATTAAATGAAAAAGGTAATATAAATTTCTCAAATATAAATAAATATATTTCTAATAATACTTTTACTTATTGTAAATCTTGGAAATCAGAAAATGGAACAATTAGTAGAAATCCAAAAAAAGGTTATGAAGAAACAAGTGAATTTTTCCCTTTATTTGAATGTAAAGAAGACGGTTCTTTAAAAAGATTGGGAAAACCAACTGGTGGAAGTATTGATAGTGTTTATTATTCAAGAAAAAAACAAAAAGCTATTGGAACTTCAACAACAGTAGATACAACTGGAACAATTGAAGGAGACCAATTTGCAAGACATGCATTTAAAAACAAAAAAATTAATGAGTTTTTAAAAAATGTAGTAAATAATTCTTCAAAAAATGAAAATGAAAATATTTATAACCAAATACAAGAATATATTCAATTAAATGAAGAAAATAAAAAAGAATATGAAAAATTACTTGATATACAATCATTAAAATCAGATAATACTTTCCAAGCAATTATAAGTGAATATAAAGGAAGTCCTTATGTAGAAGGTGATAAAATAACAAAAGATACACTTATTTGGTTATTTGAAGATAATGATTTTAATTTTGATATGTTTGGAACAGTTGTAACAAAAGAAAGTAAAGGAATTGAAAAATATTTAGAAGTTTTGTCTTTTTTAGAAGCACAAAAACTTGAAGATTATAAAAAATATTATGATAAAGATACATTAGATAGTCTTTATTTATTTTTAAATAAAAGAGTTAAAGGTTATTCTATTTATACAGAAATAACTAGTGGAAATAATAAAGAGAACACTCATAACTTAAATAATAAATTAATTGAAATATCTCCTTATATAGTTGATAGTTTAATAGATAATTCAAAAGATAATAATGAGTTTGATTTAAAAGAAAATACACTTGAAGAATTATTGAAAGATACTAACATCAAAAGACAACTTGAAGATATTGAAGAAATTTATACAAATATGATAAATAGTATTGAAAAAGAAGAGTTAAGAGAAACTTTAAAGAAAAATATTAATATTGAAATATTATTAAAAGAACAAATTATGTTCTTTAAAAGAACTTTAAATACAAGTGGAGATAAACATAGAAGAACTATAAATTTAATTTCACAAAACTTTATGGAAGAAATCTTAACATCTAATCCATATAATTTACCATTTTTGGTTGATTTAATGGAAAAAATGGTAGAAGAAGATAAAATAAAATTAGATACATTAAGAGAAGACGGATTTAAAAAAGGTATTAGAGCTCAAAGAACAGAAGAAGAAATAAAAAAAAGAGAGGAAGAAAGTAAAAGTTTTAATGAATTAAAAATGAAGATTGTTTCAATATTGGGTATGGAATTAACAACAAATGTTAATTTAATGCCAATTTTTCAAAAAATAAATTTAATGACAAGCCTAGAAGAATTGGAAACAGAAATAAATACAAACAAGGAATTAAAATTAATCTTAAAGAAAAATAAAGAGAAAAATATGATTGATTTTTTGAAAAAAATAAACGAAAAATTGTCAAACCCAGTGAAAAATCCAAAAAGACCAGAAGAAGTATCAGAGGATAAAATTGAAGAGGCAAAAAGACAACAACAAAATTCAACATTTAGAACAAACTAAGATAGGTATAAGAAATAATATTTATTCTTACTTATTTCTCTTATATTGTAAAATAAAGTTTAAATAAAAATATTATAATATATATATATATATAAGGTTACTTAAGAATGAAAATGAATAAAATAAAAGAAATGATAGTTTATACAAATGGTCTTTTTGATATTTTAAAGTCTGAACCGATTTTAGAATATAATTATCCAATTAAAAAAGATAGAAGAAATATAGAAGATATCTTTTTGATGGTTGAAGATTTAGAAAAGAAAATTAGAGAAGTAAAAAACATTTTATATGAATTAGAAATAAAAATAAAAAAAGAAAATATAGATAAAAATGAACTTGAAGATATGGTTTATTATTTACAGGACAAAGTGTTAAATCCAAATAAAAATAGTTTATTTAGACTAAGTTCAGAAATAGAAGATAATATAAAAAAACAACCTATATTAGAAGAATTAAATAATAAAATAAAAAGAAATTATGGAAAAGATTTACTAGAAATAGATGAAAAATTATTTTCAAAAATTAACTATGAAATAATAAAATCACAAGACTCAAAAGAAAGAAAAGAAAATCCTTATTTAAAAGAAATGAAAAAGAAATTAAAAGAGTATGGAATATTGATAGATGAAGAGACTATAATTTCTATGGGACAAGAACAACTAGAAAAATTATATAGAAATCTTGTAGAAAATGAAGAAGAATTATTAAAATTAAAAAAGGTAAAACAAAATCAAATAGAATATTTGAAATCAATTGATAAAATTATTTTGTTAAAACCTTCTTTAAAAGAAGAATTAAGTGAATATATTAAAAAAGCAAAAGGGATTTTTCAAAATAAAGAGTTGTGGAAAGATTTAAATAAAAAAAACTTACAAGAGAATATTAGTGGTATAGAATTAGATTTTGATAAATTTCAAAGACAAAATGAAAGTTTAAAGTATATAAAAACAAAAGTATCCAAAAATAGTTTTGAAAAACTATTAATAGAAGATACTAATATAGGTAGTGGTTTTTATGGGATTGCAAATACTTTAATAGAAATATATAGTGAAGAAAACCAAATAACAGAAGAGAATTATAAAAAATATAAAAAATTGATTCAAGGAGAAGAAGAATTAGATAGAGATAATCTATTAAATAATGAATTACAAGAACTTTCAGATGCAGAAATTATATGTGAAGAATTATATTTGTTATCAAAAGAAAATGACCAAGTGAATATTGAAAAGAAAGATAATGAAGAAATATATATAAATTCAAATACAGAATACTTAGATGGGGTTGCTGAATATGAAAAAGAATTTGAAGAATTTATAGAGTGGTTATTAAACTATAATAATGCTAAGTCAATAGAAGAGATAAAAGAAACTTTAAAATTATTTGAAAATATAGAGGGAAATAATATGACAGTAAAAAATGAAGAATTGTTAGATTGGTTAGAAATATATAGTGAAGAGAAAAATAATAATTTATATGAAAAATTAAAACCAAAAGATATAAATAAATATTTTAAAAAAATAAAATCAAAATTATTAAATCCTTCAAAAAATAAAAACATGGGAATAAATACAATGAAACCTCCAAAAGAACCAGTAAAAGAGAGAAAAATATACTAAACATAGAAGAGTCCACTATTTAAAAGATAAAAAACTCAAGAGTGAAGACCTATATAATTAAGTTGATAACTACTTAAAAATAGGAGAAAAGTCAAAATAATCCATTCATACCTGGTCAGTATGTTGGTTTTCTTATTACCACTCCACTTTTTCTTAAAATTATCATCCTATGATAACTTTTTCAAAAAATTTATTATCTCTTTATGATAATTATTCTCATTTCTTAAAAATATATATTTAGATTTTGTTTTGATATTCATTATCATAAAGGAGTGATCTAATTTTTTAAGGATATTGTTTTTTTTAACTCTAAATCTAAATTAAGTTTAAAATGTTATAATATAAGTAATTAAAATTAAATCTTCAAAGGTTAGAAGTATGAATAAAAATATTGAAAAAGATTGGGAAGATAATTATATAATATTCCAAGATAAAATAAATGACATAAAATTAGACTTCATTGAAAAAGGTGCAAGTGAAATATTTTATGATTTAATCCAAAAAGAATTAAAAAAGTTTATTAAAGAGAGATATAATTTTATTTCAAATATAGAACAGAATGTTATTGAAGAATTAGAAAAAGAAGAAACTCAACTACAAATAGGGAATGAGTATAAATCTCCAAAAGAATATAAAGATTGGTTAAACCAAATAAATGGAACAAAAATTATTTCACTTGAAAACCTTTCTGGTTTTGCTAAAACTGAAAAAATATTAGATACAGAATTATGGATTTCATATTCAAGGAATGAAATCTTGACTTCAATAGATAATCATTTAAAACAAGAATTAGATGCAAAGAAAACAGAAGAAATAGCAACATTATTTACCTATTTTAGACATGTAATGTCTGAAAAAGATAAAAATAAAATGATAGATAAAATATATAAAGAAAATACTTCTAATCTAACTTCAGAAGAATTATTTAAAAGAGTTTCTAATGAATTAATAAATAAAATTAATGATAATGTTGAAAGTATTGGTTTTCCAAAACCTTTTGATAAAAAAGGAAAATATAAGTATTCTTCAACAGGAGAACCAGATATTGTTATGATAACAGAGGAAGGTAAATTAGTATTCACAGCTGCAAATAAATATACTAATAATCAAATGGAATCAGATCAAATAATAAGACATACTACTTTATTATTAGAAGCAAAAAAGAATACAAAAGATTTTCCAAGTAAAAGTTTCCACAAACAATATAAAGAAGTACATAAAGAAGACGGTTCAAAAGAAGCCGCAAGATATTTAAGTGAAGAAGTGTTTAAAGGTATGACAGAAGAAGAGGTAGAAAAAAAATTAAACAATGAAATAATTATTACTTTTTTTCAACCTAAAACAATAATTAGACCAAAAAAAAGTAAAGTGGAGGAACATTTTAATTATCAAGGTATAAAAACTGAAAAAGAAATTAAAATTCACCAAAGAGATACTAACTCTTTTATTGATTATTTAACAGCAGAAGCCCAAAATATAAATAATGAGCAGATAGAAATAAATAAAGGAAAAGAACATATATTTAATGGTTTTAGAAGGGTTCAACATAATCAAACAAGTAAATCTTATAATCTAGGAAATGATATACATAAAAAACAACAAGAATTCTTTGAAAAAGGTTTTCTTGAAATGTTAGAGAAATATGATTTAGAAGAAAGGTTGACAGAAATACATAATATTCCTAATGATAAAGATTATATTCAAATTGAAGCAATCAATAGTATTTTAATAGAAGAATTAAAAAAAGATGTAGATAAGATAGAGAGGAAAGATTTTACAAAAATGACAACAAATTATCATAGTTTAAAGTCAAAATTAGCACAAAAAATTACATTAAGTGAAGATGAAATTAAACAATTGTCAAATTACAATGAATTAATTAACAAATTACAAAATGAAGATAGTAATAAAACATTTCCTAATATAACAACATATAGAGAAAAAATCAAAAACAAACAAAGTGCAACATTATTAACAACAAACATTGAATATAATTTTTCAGATTTTGAATATAGAATTGCAATTGCTATGAACTCTTCAAATCCAATAAGAGAAGCATTGTTATATACTATGAGCGATTTTGTTCAAAATAAAAAACTATCTACTTCTAAATATAAAACAAAAGACTTAGTTAATATTCTTTTAGAATTTGGGAAAAAAAGAATTGGAGATTTAAGGTTGGATAAAGAGAAAGTAAAAGATCAAGAAATAGAATTCTTATTAAATAAAGAGAAAGTAAAAGACCAAGAAATAGAAGAAAATCAAAGTTTCAATGAATTAAAAATAAAGATAATTTCAATATTAGTTATGGAATTAGCAAAAAAACCTGAATTAATGCCAATTTTTCAAAAAATAAATCAAATGACAAACCTAGGAGAATTAGAAAAGGAAATAAATACAAATAAAGAATTAGAATTAATATTAAAAAAAGAAAAAGAAAAAAAAGTAATTGATTTTTCAAATAAAATAAAAGGAACATTGTCAAACCCAATAAAAAATCCAAAAAGACCAGAAGGATTATCAGAAGATGAAATTGAAGAGGTGAAAAGTCAAAACCAAAATGCAAACTTTATAACAAAATAAACCAAGTTTAAAATGTTATAATATAAGTAATTTTTTAATAAAAAATATTGAAAAAGATGGGGAAAATAACAAAATTACCAACATTAAAAAAACAATAAAATCTAAATTAAGTTTGAAATTATGATTGATTAAAAAAAAATTAATCAATCACATATAAATATTTATTACAAACTGGATGTTGTTCTCCAATACAACAAATAAATAAATCATAATCAACTTTTGATTTGAAATCTTCTTTTAAATAATTATATTTATCAAAATTATTTTCTTTAAAAAGATTTTTCTCTAATTCATGTAATTCAATTAAAGTTTTAACTTGAGAAGTAGTTGCAAGAGCGCCAGGTATAATTTTTTTACTAATTAAAAATTTTCTAATTAAACCAGCAGTTTTAAATTCATTACCTTCAATGATTTTTCCCATAATATTTCATTCTTGTTTTGGAAGATATATCTTCCTTTTTTGTATATATAATTATATACTACATTACCTTAAAAACCTCTTAAATAGTTGTTGAAAAAAAACTTAAATAATAGAAATACAATCTAACCTAATTAATCTCTTTTTAAGAGAACTAATGTTAAAATAAAATAAAAATTAGAAGGTAAATTTTGTGGGGAAAACTTTTATTTTAGAAATGGTTGCATATTATGATTATGAAGGGATATCAGTTTTTACAATTGGTGTTTCAAAAGAAGAAAAAAAACTTTTAAAATTAAAAGAAAACCTAATAAGTGAAATTAAATTTTTTGAAAAAGATTTTGAAGGTTTTAATGAAAAAACTCAAAAAGTGTTTATGGATAAATATCCTGATTCTCTTGAAGGACAAAGAGTTAAAGTTGAATATAGAGAGAAAAGGAATGAAATATTTAAAGAAGAGTTAGATAAAATATATGTTAAATATAATCTAATAAAAGAATATCTAAAAGGTATTGTTCCTCCTGGTGAATGTATTGTAAAAGACCATATTACTTGGGAAATTAAAGAGGTTAAAGAAATCTAAAAAAGAAGGAATCTTATGAATTTATTAAAAAAAATATTTCCAAGAAAACAAACAAATCAAAGTCTAAAAAAAGAAAAACAAATAAAATATTTGACGCTTAATGGTTTTGAAATGAGAATGACAAATAAAGGATTTGAACAATTTCAAAAAGATAACAAAAAAACTTTAAAACATTGGTCAGGTTTATGGGATGAAATAAGAACTCCATATTTTAAATTTAAAATATTTAAAGAATTTGTTGTGGTATATGTTGGAAAAGATTTTGAAGATTGTTCTTTAAGAAAATATGTAGAAGAAAATTATGATAATTTGGTTTTTGAATTATCATAATTAAAATCAATTAGTTAAAAAGAATAAATAATTGGAGAGTAAATCTTCAAATGAACTTCTTCAATTTTTTTAATTGTACCATATTTTTCATCATCAAAATGATAATAATTAACATCATTTTTTTCCCAATAATTAATATCTAAAAGTCTTGTTTCATTTGATAATATTTTAACTAATTCAGAGATATTACATTTATATGTTTTTTTTAGTAAATTAAATCTATCATTGAAATCTCTTAAACATTTTAAGTTCCCTTTGTTTATTTCTTTATTTAATAAATAAACATTTTTATATTCTTCAAAAAGTGATTTAGTATTTAGATTAAGAAAAAAATCTATAACTTTATCTTCTCTATTGTCATTTAATTCAAGTAAAGAAATAAAAGATTGGTTGATGTATAATTCAAATGTCATTTTAAACCTTTTTAATTGTCTATTTTTAATATTTAACATAATGTTTGTTATGTAATTTATATATGATTATACTATTTGATTACTTAAAAATAGATAAAGTTAGAAACAAAGAAAGCTATATTTTGTTAAAATTTAAGGAAACTATAAGAGGAAATTAAGGAAACAAATGTTAAACTTAAAAATAAAAAAAGAAGGAATATTTATGGAAGGAAAAGTAATTATTATAGATAGTATAGGTCATCTTGATTCATTATTAGAAAAGGGGGTTTTATACCCACAACAAAAACAAATAATAATATCAAGTGGTCCTTTAACAACTTTTTCAAAATGTGAAAATTCCCATATGAAATGTAATTATGATAATTATCTTTTATCAGAAGATAATATCAAAAAAGAATCAAAATGTCCTCCAAAAGGAAGAACACAAAAACAACATAATTTAATTATGTCTATGAATAAAAAACAAAGATAAGGAAATAAAATGAAGAAAAAAATAGAAATAGAAAATGAAAAAAGTAAACAATTCTTATTAGAACACTTTGATACTTCTTGGATAGAACAAATAGACTATGTAATGATTTGTAAATCAAAACCTCCATTTAATTTAGAATATGATGATAAAACTGAAACAATATCAATGATAACAGAAGAATTAATAGAAACTACAATTACAATTCAAGAATTGGAAAAACAAATATTTAATTAAAAGCTAAAAAAGGAAAAATATGTCATTAACAACAAATGAATTAAAAAAAGAAATTACACAAAAATATCCAAACAAGGTTGAAGGATTAAAAAGAATATTAAAAAAGAAATCAAAAACATTAAATAATACAATAAGAGTATTTGAAAATGAAGATGAAGAACTTTTTATTGTTTATACAAATGATAAGGATACAGAAATATTAAATATTAAATATATTGAATATGATGAATTACCATTAGAACAAGCTTGTGATATTTTAGATATTAAACCAGGTGATTTATTTGTATTTGATGTAAAATATTATGAACCTTATGACCAAAACACAATAATGGTTTTCTATAAAGAAAAAATGGAAGAAAAATATTTTGAAAAATATGAATATTTATTTAGAAATGCAATTCCAGATAATTTGTGTTCTCATATTCAATACTTTGATAATATCTTTTCACCATTAGGAATATTAGGAGAAGATATGGAAAATACTTGGTCTATAAATAAAAAAGATAAATCAATAGAAGAACTTATTGAATATATGAAATCATTTGGTTTAGAGTATGATAACACTCTAATTGAAGAAGAATGAGGTTTAAAACCTCTTCCTTTTTGTGATATTGATATTATTAAATTTTTAATTAAAAACTTTTAAAGATGACAATATTTGTCAATACATTTATATATAATATTTTTAAGGAGTTATAAATGAATCACTATTTAAAAAAATTATATTTTAATGAACCAATAACAAAAACTTTAAATGTTAATAACTATGGCGGTTTGATTTTTGACTCTTCTTTTTATCAAGGAGAAATTTTTAAAAAAATAGTTATTTTTGTTCAAAAAAACTTTTCTCAACAAGATTATTTAAATATTTCTTATCCAAGTACTAGGAACTTTTCATATAATCTTAAAGTTGTTAAACAAAATAAAAAATTAAGAGATTTAATTAAAGAAATATCTTTAATAATGGGGATTACATTTTATGAATATTTGAAGTTTGGACTTGAAAGTTTGGAGATAATTAGGCAATGTTTTTTACAATATTAAACAATCTTTTTAATCTCTTTTTAAGTCCTTTTTTTATATAATATAATTATTAAAAGAAGGAAGCATTATGGAAAAAATTAAAGAATTATTTGAAGAAAAATTAACAAAACTTATTGAATTATATGAAGAAAAAACAAGTTTTAAATTAAAAAGACCAATTATTACTTATGATTTAAAGGGAAAAGTTGCAGGTAAAGCTTTAAGAAAAACTAACCAAATTAAATTAAATATAGATTTAGTTATGAATGAAAAAACAAGAACTGAAATGTTAGAACAAACATTAGGTCATGAATTAGCACATATTATTGTTAATCAAAAACATAGACCATCTTCATATAGAATACTTCCTCACGGTTGGGAATGGCAAACTGCTATGCATAACTTAAACCTAAATCCAGAGATTTACCATACTATGGAAACAAAACCAGCAAGAATAACATATAAAATTGAATATACTTGTGGTTGTCAAACTCATAAAATTACCAAAATTAAACATAATAAAATCTTAAATGGAGATAATTATGTTTGTAGAAAATGTAATAATAGACTTCAATTAAAAGAAGGAGCAGAGTTTTTTGCTGCTTAAATATTTAGATTAAACTCTTATTTTAAATGTTTAACTACAATTTTATTATTATTTTTATATCTTCTAATTGAAAACTTAATAGGAGTATTGATAGGATTATAATTTACATCCATAATACAAGGACATATATTTAAAATACCAAAATCATTATTAAAACCATAAGACTCATGTATATGACCACTTATATGAACTTTTAAATTTTTCAATTCTTTTTTTCTTACAGATAAACTTTCACTACCTACATGATTTGTGTGAGAATAGTTATTATTAACTTTGTCTAAACATAAAAAAGCAGGTCCATGAGTAATTAAAATATTAGTATCTTCTTCAATTTTATTCCAAATATCATTTAATTTAAATTCATATTCCATAAAAGCCCAATTAAAAAATTCATTTGAATATGGACTTCCATAAATCTTTATATTGTTAATTACAACTGAATTATCTTCTAAATAAATAATATCAGGATAATTTTTTAAAATCTCATGAAATTTTAATTTTTCTCTTTCAACAAAAGTTTCATGGTTTCCAGCAATAATTATTTTATGTTTGAAATCTAATGAATTAAGCCAATTAAAAAAATATTTTATTTCTTCTTTTGCATTTAAGTTATTTCTACTCCAGTCTCCTGCAAAAATAAGTGTATCACAATCTTGATAATTAGAAAAATCAATATAATTATGAGCACCATGTGTATCTGAAATACAACAACAAGTTAATTTATCAATATTCATAGATATCACCTCTTTTTAATGTAATTATAACAAAAAGATTGTTAAAAATTTCAAAAAGATAGTTTTAACCTCTTTTTAAGTAAGTTTAATATATAATTGGATATTAAAATAATGAAGGAATATCTATGAATTTTGAAAAATATAATATATATAACACAGAAGAATTACAAAACTTTTTAAAACAAGAAAGAGAATTAAGAGATAATGAATATTATTATGTTTTAACTTTAAAAAATGCAGATAATGAAATATTAGACAAAAAAACTCTTACTACAAAAGAGTATAATGAAAACTCAATGAAATATACTTCATATATAAATCAAAGAGTTAGAGATAAAGAAATATCTTTAAAACAAACAGAACTATTAAAAGAAAAAGAATTATTTATTTTAGATTTTAGAAGTAAAATCAGAGATATATATTTTACAGATGTTGCAGAAGAATTAAATATTTCAAAAGAAAATGCAATTAAAATATTAGAATGTGCATTGAATAGAAATCAATTAGTTATAATGAGTTTCTCTAATTTTAATGATTTGAGTGAAGATTTTGATATTTGGTTTGAAAATTTTAATAGTGTATACTCTGATTTTGAAAGGGTTTCAATAGATAGTTCAAGAGCAGAGAAAATATTTGATTTAATAGCAAATGAAGTTGAGTTTTTAAGAATAAAACTTTAAATTTCATTTAATTAATTGACAATATTATTAAGAAAGATAGATTTGAATGAAAGGATATATATGTTAAAAGATAAAAATTTTATAAATATTGCTGAAGAAATATCTCAAGCTTCAAAATGTATATCAAAACAAGTAGGTTGTGTTATTGTAAAAGAGGGTAGAATTTTATCAACAGGATATAATGGTACTCCAAAAGGTTTTACTAATTGTAATACACATTGGAACAATGAATACACAAAAGATCATCATGAATGGTCTAAAACTTATGAAATTCATGCAGAAATGAATGCAATTATTTGGGCAGCAAGACAAGGTATTAGTATAGAGGATTCAACATTATATTGTACTTTTGAACCTTGCAGTGAATGTTCTAAAAATATTATTGCAGCAGGTATCAAAAGAATAGTTTTTAAACACAAATATGAATACAACAATACTAACATAATAGATAAATTTTTAGTTGATTGTGGTGTTGAAAAAATACAATTAACTTAAACTTAAGAAGAAATAAAAGGTAAAAAAATGAAACTAATTAGTGATTTTTCAGACTATTATGATAATACTATTGCTTATGGAATAGATGAAAAAGTAGTTTTTTTAAGAAAACAAAAAAAATTATATGTAAACAAATTAAGAGCTTCTAATGAAGAGTTAAAAGAAAATGAAGATTTCTATAAACATATTGAAATATTTAATAAATACAAAGAAAGTCATTTAAATTATAAAGAAACTCAAAAATATAAACTAAGAGCTATAACCAAAGAAATGAGTAATGATGGTTTTGAATATCATTTTACAAGTGGTAGTTTGGGATTTTGTGGTTTTTGTATTCCATATATAGAATCTATAAAATCAAAGGCATTGGAAAAATATGGAGAAGAAAGAATTATATTGGAAACAAACTACTTCTATAATGTAGAGGAATATAAAGAGTTCTTAGAAGAAAAAATAAAAGAAGGTAAATATAAAAATTGGAAAGGAACAAAAACAAAATCTCAAAAAATAGAAGATTTAATACAAACTTTTAAATGGTTATTAAAAACAAATAGACAAGAAAAATTTATTAGTGGATTGTTTGAGATATTAAAAAGTCCTATAATTAATTATAAAGAAGGAATTGTAATAATAAATGATAACCTAAAAAAATTAAAGTTTAGTAAGGTAAAAGACTCATTCACTACATTCCAAGATATTTCAATGTATATGGCTTGTTTAAATGTAAATGAAGATGAAATAAAACCAAAAGATTTTGATGATAAAGTTATAGCTCAAAGTAAAGGTTTTGATTGTCATTCTTTTAAAAAAGTTGGTAAAAATAGTAAAGATTGTAAAAAGAAATAATGGTGATTATATTAAATAATATTTTAAAACCTAAAAAAAAATATCAAATAATATTTTATAATATCTTAAAAAGCAGTAAAAAATGAGATATACAAAAAATGAAAAAGATAACCAACTATATAGTCAATATAAGCCAACAATTTTAGATAAATTAGAATTAGAAGTTGAACATTATATTAATAAAAAAACTTGAAAGAGAAATAGATAAAAGATTAAATGTATTAGATAAAACAGATAGGTTTTTTTCTAAAATAAAAGAAAAACTTTTTGGACCAAATAAAAGAAATAAAACACAAGAAACTCAAACAAAATCATATAAAAAATCAAAAAATAAAAATGAAGAAAAAGGTATAAAAAAAGGATAGAAGTTATATATTCTATCCTGCTAAAAGCACTTGTAATCCTAACAAAATAATTAAAACAATATTAGAAATAATAAATGACTTTTTAATGTTAAAAAATCTTAATAAATACTTATTTAAGACTAAAAATCCTATGATAATTAAGGTTGAAATTATACTTTGAAAACTTAACTCTTTAAAAATATTGGTTTCAGTATTTGAAACTAATAAAATAGTGTAAGTTATAATAAATTGAGTAGGAACAGCATACATTAAAGCGCCTAACTTATTTGAATACTTCTCAACTATATATGATACCATAACAACATTGAAACCACCAACAAAAAATGATATTAAAAAGAACTCTAACATTTAGTTTTCCTTTTAACAAAAATAAAACCTAAAACCATAAAGATAATAGTAGATAATATTAAACTTATTATTGGTGTAAGAAATAATAATAGTAAATTTAAAACAATGAAAAAAGTAAGTAAAATAAGAGTTGATTTACTTGAATTATTAATTAATTCTATTTGTTTATCTTTTTGTAGAAATAGTATTATAGTCATAAACTCAATAGGAATAGCATATATAATAGCAGAGTATGTTGGATTAGAATATTTTGCTAATAAACTCATAAGACCTATAATAGTTCCAGAGATTAAAAAAATCTTTACATATTTTTTCAAAAAATAACCTTTTATTTTATTATAAAAAATAATTTTAGATTTAAGGAGAATAAATGGTGCTCACAGTAGGATTTGAACCTACAACCTCTTCCTTACCACGGAATTGCTCTACCATTGGAGCTATGCAAGCAATAAGATTGGAATTATATAATAATTTTAAGTATTAAAAATCTTTTTAAATATTTACTCTTAAAATTAAAAAACACTTTCTAAAGAAGAAAATGAAATAGTTCCATTTTAAATTGAAACTATCTCATTTCTCCTTTATTCCCCCATTCTCTTCTCATTTGTCTTTCTGTTTCTTTGTATAAAGCTTCATAAATATTTCTTTGTACTCTTTCTGAATAATTATCTATATTAAATTCTTCTGTTTCACAAATACCTTCATAAATAGTATCAAAATATATGTGTTTTCTATAAGTTGAAAATGGATAATGTAATTCTTCTGTCGTTCCAGATATAATATCACCATTACTTAATTCAATATCAAAACCAATTTCATCATAACAATCATCAGAATAACCAAAAAGATTTATACTAATATCTACATCTTCAACTTCAATATATTCTCCAAACTCTTCAATCTCTTTATTTTTGAAACTATTTTCCATTTCAAGTATTTGTTTTTGTTTTTCAATGTTTTTTTCAAGAGTGGCTTCTTTTTTAGAAATTGTTTCTTTTATTTTAACTTCTTCATTTTCTAATTCATTTAGGAATTCTTCAATGTTATTTTTAATCCATTCTCTTTTTGTCTTCTTTTCTTCTAGTTTAGTTTGTAATTTTTCTATTGATAGTCTGTCTTTTTCAATTTTAGTATTTATTTTTTCTAAATTAGACATAATTTAATCCTTTTTTATTTTATTTTACCTATTTGAAACTTAAAATTTGATAAAAAAAGGTAGATTGTTACACCTACCTTTTAAAATAATTTAAACTCTTGGTTGGTATTGAATCATAAGACCAAAAGCAAAAAGTATTCCAACCACAACATAAACTTTTAAGTAACCAAATACACTAAAAGAAACAATTTTAAACATTGCAAAAATCCCAAAAGGAACAAAAACAATAATAAAAGCCAAGAAAGCAAATGCAAAAAAGAAAGCAATTTTATTAGGCAAACTTTGAATAAATCTTGCTCTTGTAACTTGTGATTCTAACTTGATAATTTCAAGTTCTTTTAATAGTTCTTGTTTTCTAATTTCAGTATTTTTTGTTTTCATAGTGTTTCCTTCCTGAAAGACTTTATCTTTCTTCTTTCTATATAATAATTATATAGGAATTACACTTAAAAACCTCTTAAAATTAAAACCTAAAAATAAAACTTTTATTTTTCTTTATAATATAAATAAACAAAAAAAGGTACATTTAAAATGGTAGAATTTGACCCAATAGAACAAAATAAATACTTTACAGATATAATGACTGAATTAAAAAAATTAGAAGATAAAAATCAAGATTTAACAAATGATGTTTTAGAATCAATAATAGAAATGAATAAGTTAATAAAAACACAAGATAAAAAGAATAAAAATAATCTTTTAGAAGAAAAGTTTAAAAATGCTTTAAGAAAAATGGATTCATACAAAAGAGAAGAATTTAAAGAGTTTGTTGAAAAGATACATCCAAATGGTAAAAAATGGATTTTAAGTTTTCAAAAAGTAAAATTATTTGTTGGAATTAATGGTTATTTACCAACTCAAAGAGAAGAAGAAATAGGGTCTTGGAGTAATACAAATAGAAATAATCCAATTTATCTTGATTTCAAAAAAGACAAACTTACAAAAGAAGAGTTTTATTATGAAAAAAACTTTCAAGAATTGAAAGAGTTTGTTAAAAATAATGATGGTTTTCTACCTTCAACAACTGCAAATAATCAAACTGAGATGAAATTAGGTAAATGGGTAAATGGGTATACAACAACAAGTGGTCAAAATGAAGAGAGACAAAAAATAATAAGAGAATATGTTAAAGATAAAACATATAGAAGTATTATTGAAAAAGAAGAAAATTTTGAAGAAAAATTTATAGTATTAAAAGAGTTTGTTGAAAATAATGAAGGTTTTCTACCTTCAAGATATTCAAATAATAAAACTGAAAAAAAACTAGCAGAATGGATAAGTAGTTGTACACAAAAAGGAAGTTCTATAAGTGAAGAAAAACAAGAAATAATGAAGGAATATGTGAAAAATAAACAAAGTAGAAATAAACATGAAAAAGAAGAAAACTTTAAAAAAAGTTTTCAAAAATTAAAGGATTTTGTTGAAAATAATGATGGTTTTCTACCTTCAAGATATTCAAATAATAAAACTGAGATAAAATTAGGTGGATGGGTGCATAATTATACAAATCAAGGAAGTACAATGCAAAAAGAAAAACAAGAAATAATAAAAGAATATGTTAAAGAAAAAGAAAGAAAAAAAAGTATATTTAATAAAGATGTAAATCAAATTATTTCTCAAATAGAAGATATTATTATAACAGTGGGAGAAGAAGGGAATGCTAAATCAGTAATACCTAACTTAACTCAAATTATAGAAATATATGAAATATTTACAGAAAAAGAACAATTAGAGTTTTCAAGAAAATCAAAAGAAATTAAAAAATATTTAGATGAATTACTAACAAGAAAAGAAGATATTGAAAATCTATCAGCAGAAGAAATAATTAAAATAAAAGAAAGTATAACTGAAACTATTCAAAATAATCCAACAGTAAAAGGTGCATATCTTGCAATGATTTTAAAAGATAGTGTAGATAATGGTGAAAAAGAAAAAGAACTAATGAAAGAGGAATTGTATTCACTTTCTACTATAATGAGATTTTTAAAATATAAAGAAAAGAATATTCAAGAAAAAGATATTATTTTCCAAAAGTTTGAATCATATATGAAAGATAACTTTTTTATTGAAAGAGAAAATGGAAAAAGAGAAAAGATAGACTTCAATGGTTGGGTAGGACTTGAAATAAAATCTCACTTTATTACATTCTTTGAAAACTTTAATGAAAATGATTTTGAAGAGTTAAAAAATAAAGTAATCAATGAAGGTGTAGATATTTTTGAAGAAATCATTACTAAAATCAATAATTCAACAATATCAATAGCAAAAAATCAAAAACAACAAACCAATGGGGTTTTTGTTAAGAAAAGAAATAGATGGATATATTCTCCTGGAAGTGGAGGGGAATTAGATTTATTTGCTTCATATGATAAAGATTTATTTGTAGGTTCAACAACAGGATTAAAAAATGTAAATGAGAATAATGGAAGAGGGGAAGGAAAACAATTATTACTTCACCCTATAAAAGCAAATAGTATGTTAAATGAAACATATAAAATTTTACAAGAAGAAATAGAAACAAATGTACAAAAAGAATTAGGTGAAGGTGAATATTTATTTGATGAAGATAGTGTATTTTCAGGTTTAAAAGTAAAAATAGAAGATAATAATATAAAAGTAGAAAAAGTATCAAAAGATAGAATGGTATTAGATTATATAAATGATAATATGTTTGATAAAATGGATAATATATTTGTTTTATTAAAATCAATAATTGAAACAGAAAAATTTGGAAAAAGAAAAGTAAGAAAAGAAAAATTATTAGAATATAAAGATAGATTAAGAACCAAATATTCACAATTAAAAAACTCAAAAAAATCAATGGAAGGATTAGGATATAATCATAGTTATCATGGAACAAAAAAAATAGAAAATGAAGTGATAGAGAATAATTTCTCAACAAATTATGATAAAGAAATAAATCCTATTTTTGATATACCTAATTTAACTCAAACTTCATTAGATGAAGAGAATAATAAATTACTAATTACATTACAATTAAATGTTATTAGAAATCAACATAATGAATTTGTTGATTATGATTTTATTAAACACTATCAAATAAGAGCACCATTTATTGAAAATTATAATGTGAAACTAAATGATAGATTAAACTTAACTAAAAAAATAGGTTGGAGTTTGTTAGAAATATTAAAAGAAACAAAGACTGAAAAATATTCAAATGAAGTATTTTCAAAAAAAATCTTTGAACTATTTATAGAATCATACCCAGATACAGGTATAAAACAAGAGACAATAAATAAAATAAATACAAATGAACACAAAGAATTATTTAAAGAAGCAGTGAAAACCTATGTAAGGGAATCTTTAAAAACAAATCAAGATAGAGAAAGAGAGATTTTAATGTTAAATGAAGACCAAAGAAAAGAATGGGAATTAAATGATTTTATTATAAAAGAAGAAGTAAAAGTTAAAAGAGCCCCAAGACCAGAATAATTAAAAATAAAAACCCTATGACATTTAATATTTTTAGAAATAAAAAAAGGTAGGTTTAAAACCTACCTTGGAAAATAATAAAGTTAAAGATTAAAATGATTTTAACTTTTTATTAAAAACATTTTAAATTAACCTACTAATTTAACTTAAAGTTGCATTAACAACATAAATAGCACCAGTTAACCAAAAACTAAAAGCACCTGCTACAACAATTGCTAATTTTGCTTTATAAAATGAATCCATATTTTTACCTTATTTGTCTTTTTTAATTTATGTGATTATATTGTTTTTTGACTTAAAATCTCTTGATTTTAATAATTATCAATAATTAATTTACAAAATTGTTCTGAATGAATAAAACCACTTTTTGGTTGATGATTATCATCAAAAATCATCCATTTTCCTTCCATTGGAAACCAAGTTATATAATAACCTTTGTATCTTGTTTGTTTCATATTAGTTTTCCTCCACTTTAAACTCAAATCTAACATATTCACTATCATCTTCATCATCATAATCAATATCAGTAATGATAAAATCACTATTTAACATTTTAAAACTTTCTTTAAACTCATGAACTGCATTATAAGTAATTTTCCAATGATCATTTCTAAAATCATCATTATATAATGAAACATGAAATACACCATTGTATTCATAACTATTTGAAAAGAATAGAGTTGCATGCATTTTTGAGATAGTGTCTTCAATTAAGTTATTTAAAGACTCTAATTTTGTGTTTGTATTTAACATAATATTTCCTTATATAATATTTAAAATAGCAATAGGTGTAATAATTGCTAAAACAAAAAGTTGAAGACCTATAAAGATTTTAAAAGTTGTTCTAATACTTGGCATATATTTTCCTTCTTAGAAGAAGTTTTATCTTCTTTTGATATGTATAATTATAGTATAGGTTTCCTTAAAAACCTCTTAAAAAACACTAAAATAAAAACAAATAAAAAGATTATAATATATAAAAAAAGAGATAGATGATATAATGTTTGATGTACATATAAATAATTTTTATGAGTTTTTATTACAGTTTGGTTTATCAATTACAAGTATAGATTTAATTGATAATGGTTTACTGACATACTCTCACAATATAAAATTGTGAGGTTCTTCATATAACTAGTTATAAATGGTATATACTAGTTAAGCAACAAATGAGGTTGCCAAATTATTACTAATTTTATGACAATCAGGTTTAAGTGTAGGTGTACCAATGTATGGATTCCACTTAAAACCATGCGGGGTAGTCAGAACCCCAACTACACAAGAGTTGATGTTTTCCTCTTGAGATACTTTGAAATTATTTCCTCTTTTCCAAATATTAATAACAGCGACTTCTTCTCTATCATAAATAGATTTACAAGAAGAACATTTATATACTCTTCTTTTAGGAGTATTTTTAGAGTTACAAACAGGACAAGATTTAGAAGTGTAGTGTTCAGGTGTAGTCTCAACAACACCACCTACACTTTCAAACTTATAAGTTATATATTTACCTAATAATTGTTCTGGATTTTGAGAAATCAATTGATTCCATTTTTTACCTGTATCTACTTTATGGTGGATACTAGAACAATCACCTAAAAATAATTTAGATACATTAAAATAAATAAAATCATTAACAACTTGTCTTGATTGTTTATGTAATATATCTTTTTTCCTATTTTTATATCTTCTTGAAACTTTTTTACTTGCATTTAAGATTTTTATATATTTTCTACTTCCTTTAATTAATTTTGATAATTTTTTTTGTGTTTTACTTTTAGTTTTATTTTCAATTCTTGTAATTGATTTTAATATTTTACCAGAATGAAGCCTAGTTTTAATTAGATTTTTATTATCAAAAACACCAATTGCAACACTTCTATTTACACCTAAATCAGCACTTGCAGTTCTTTCTTTTGTTAAAGATTGGTTAGTGAGTATTTCTTTTTTAATAACAAAAGAACACTTCCAAACTCTATCAATATGGTCATAATTTATTAAAACTTGTTTAGGTTTAGGTAATTTTGGGTTATATTTAATTTTAATAGGTTCTTCTGTTTTGTTTAAAGATAACCATAATTCTTTTCCTTTAATTCTAATAGCACCACCTTTAAATCTAATAATTTGGTGTGGTTTTTGTTTATATGGTGGTTTTGGTTTTGAAGTGAAATTTTTTGGTTCTTGTTTCCATTTTTTTATAGCTTTAACATAATTTTTCCAATTAGTACAAAATTGTTGGTAAGAAGCTTGAAAAGATTGAGAATGATTGAATTCTCTTTTAACATCACTTTCAACCCATCTAGCAAGATTTTTATCAGAAAGGTATATACCTTTTTTTCTTAAAACTCTCCAAAATCTTGATAAAGCAATATTATATACATTTGCACTTTCTTTACTTAATTTATATAGTGAAGGGTGATAAATAGTTTGTTGATATGTTATATTCAATTTATAATTCCTCCCTATATGCTTTTGTTTATTTTACCATTTTATTTGACTTTTGTCAATACTTTTGATATACTATATGAAAAAAAGGGAAATTATGGAATATAAACATTATAGAACTTGTGTTTGTAATATAAATTACCATCTTATTTTTTCAACAAAATATAGAAAAAAAGTATTAAGAGGAGAAGTTGAGCAAACATTAAAACAATTATTCAAAGAAATATCAGAAGATAAAGGTTTTGAAATTGTTTCAATGGAAATAGGAGGAAATGACCATATTCATATGTTTATTAAGGCACATCCCAAATATGCAATAGGACAAATAGTTAAATGGATTAAAGGTATTTCAGGTAATTTAATATTTGTTAAACATCCTGAATTAAGAAAAGAATTATGGAAAGGAAAAATTTGGACACATGGTTATTTTGTTGAAACTATTGGTTCTACAAGTGAAGAAAATATTAAGAAATATATTGAAAATCAAAAAAAAGAATGACAATTCATCTCGCAGTATAAAACTGCGGGCTTTCTTGTCTAAAATAGGTAAAAATATACTTTCTAATGAAGTAATGAGTGCTAAGTTTTTTGAAGATAAATATAGAGGTTCACTTGATAAAAAAAGAAAAAACAAAGTTTCAAAACTAATTAAATTAACTGAAACACCTGAAAAAGCAAAAACTATACAAGAAAAAGTATTGGTTTTCTTAGACTTTGCTACTATCTTAAATGATACACAATCTTTAAGAGATAGTTCTTTAAAAATATTCAAAGAATATCAAAAAATACCATTTAATGAGTTTAAATTAGGTAGGGGTCACTTCTGTTTTTCAATAGGTCCTAAAATTGTTGAAAAAGTTTTTAAAGATGATGATATCTTTGGTTCTTATTATGAAGGTTTTATTAAAGGTTTCAAAACATTAGAAATTATAAATGAAAGTTTCCAACCTAAAATAGGTATTTATGTTGGGAGTTTTAAACCTTTCCATATGGGTCATAAAAATATTTTAAAAAAAGCAGAACAAATATTTGATAAAGTTATTGTTGTTAGTGCCTATAAAGAAGGTAAAGAAGAACATGAACCTTGGAATATACCTTATTATTTAGAGACAAATATTAGTGGTGAAAAAAGAGTTATCACTGATTTAATTAAAGAAGTAACTGATAATAATATTGGGGTTGGGTCTTTTTCAATTATTAGAGGAATTAGAAATAATCATGATTTAATTGAGGAACAAAATTATTCACAAGTTTTAAAAGATTTAGGTTGTACTTTACCAGTTGTTCATATTTTAGCAGATAATAAATATAGTCATATTTCAAGTTCTTTAATTAGAGAATTTATTGATTTAGATAGACATGAAGAAGCTGATTTTTATATGAAAGATTACAAATAAAATATTGTTTTTAAAGAAGTAGTTAATCTACTTCTTTTTTAATTTATTTAAAAACCTTGATTTTTTATTTTTAAGAGTTAATTCAAAACCTTTTTCAGTTTTATTTACCTTTAACTCTTCTTTATTTTTTAATCCTATTAGTTTAAATATTTTTACATATTTTTTCTTTGGAACTTTAATAGGATTATTTTCTAATTTATAATCTCTATTTATTATTAATTTATTTACCAAATGAATCATCATTTCATAGTTCTTTTGTTCTTCTTTTTTGAAATTTTTTAGTTTCTCTTTTTGTTTTTTTGTTATTTTACTCATTTAAAACCCCACACATTTATAAAAATATTATAAATTATTTTTTGAGGTTTTTTAAAAACTAAATTATCTTCCTGGTTTTAGACTTGCTATGAAAAAATTAGATAAAATCAACATTACAATCAACATTACATTACCTTTCCAAGATAAATCTATTGCACCCATTAAATTTACTATTGTTGCGCCTATTGTTATTAAAGTAAATCCTATCAATACATATATTATTATGTGTTTGTTACTTTCCATTTTATTCCTTCTTTTTTTCTTTTACTTTATCGTATTTTAACTTAAAAGTAGATTAAATTCATATTTATTTTAATGAAAAACACCAATACTTACTTTTTTTTATTTATAATATTTTTAAAAAGTGAGTTCTACCTAACTATGCAAAAAAAATATTTTGTTGAAATTTTTATTTTAAAACCTGAGTTCAATTATGAAGGTTTTTCATTTAGTCCTGATTTAAGTATGTTTGAAAAACAAGCTTTTTTTGAAACATTTGTTATTGATAGTCATCAATATATTATGGAAGAAGTTTTAAGTAAGTATCCTACTTGCGGTTATTTTATGGTTCATCAAGTTGAAGAAATACATTTAAATCAATGGAGACCAGAAGATAGATTTTAATAAATATGTTATAATTCAAAAAAGGTAGTAATATGAAAGAATTAAATAGAAAAACAAAAGAAACAGATATTAAATGTTTTTTAGAAGTTAATGGAAGTGGAAAATATAATATTGAAACTAAAATAGGTTTTTTTAATCATATGTTAGAAACTTTTTCTAAGCATAGTGGAATTGATTTAAATCTTGATTGTAATGGTGATATTGAAGTTGATTTTCATCATACTGTTGAAGATTGTGGTATTGTTTTAGGAACTTTATTAAATAAACAAATATTCCCTTTACATAATAAAGAAAGATTTGGTAATTCTTCTATTGTTATGGATGAATCACTTGTTAATTGTTCTATTGACTTATCAAATAGAAGTTTCTTTTTATTAGACTTAAAACATACTACTGGAAGTATAGGTAATTTTGATATTGAATTAGTTGATGAATTCTTTAATGCTCTTTGTACTAATTTTAAAATATCTTGCCATATACATTTAGTTGTTGGTTCTAACAAACATCATATTATAGAAGGTTGTTTTAAATCTTTTGCTGTTGCATTAAGAAGAGCATTACAAGAAAATAAATTATATAATATCCCTTCAACAAAAGGTGAATTAGGTTAATATTTAAGAGGTTTTTAAGTATTGATAGTATATAATTATATATACAAAAAAAGAAGGAAATATTATGTTTAAAGAAATTGAAGAATTAACATTATCTCAAGTTATTGAAGGTATCAAAGAGCAAGGTTATGATTATGATATCACTTATCATTCTTCTAGTAAAAGTGGAAAATCTTGGCAATGTGTTAAATTAGAAGATGGAACTTTATTCGCTAAACAAAATGCTTCTAAAAATGATAATGGTCTTTATTTCTTATGTAATAACTTTGCTAATTCAAAAGGAATTATTAATGGATAATTTAATCTCAAAAGAAAATATTCAAAAATATGCAACTATTCTTAAGAATGAAGGTGAAGTTATGTTCATATTAGAAGATTTAAGAGTAATTGAAGTTTTTGAACACTCAGAAGGTGGATTTGAAGTTAATGTTTATGAAGATTATGACCATGTTTTATCTCATGATATTTTAGATGGTGGAATTTGTACTGGTTCTGAAATTGATGCAATTAAGTTTATGTTTTGAATTATATCATTATATAACATAAAATAACATTTTTTATACACATATTATTATATTACATACTTTTTTCTTATTTTATTTTATAATTTAATTAAATAATCAAAGTTTTTTTACTTTTGATATTTTATTTTCTTATAATATTTTGAAATTAGGAAAAATTATGAATGTAGAAAACTTCAAAGGTTATATTATTAAAAATAAACCTTTTAATCAAACTTATAATCAACTTATCAATTTAAATGATGAGTTAAAAACATTCCAAAAGAAAAAGATATTAGATAATTTCTTTCATTTATTCTTTTCTTTGAATGACTATTGTTATATTCATAATACTTACTCTATTGAAAAAAATAAATTAGAAGATATACTACAATTAAAAATTTCATTAGAATTTTTAGATCTATCTAATGAAAATACTGTTTATGGTGTAATCAAAAAAATATTTAACCATTTAATTTCTATTAATTATTTTGATAATTCACAAAATGATTACAAATTTTCTATTTATTTCTATCCTTTGAATAATGAAAAAACACTTGTTTGTCCTTTAGGCAATCAACAATATTTTGAAATTATTGAAAGTGATTTAATTGAATTAGAAGAATACCATTATTCAAAAGAAATGGAAGTAAATGAAAATATCTCTGAAGAAGAATTAAAACAAAGAAAAGAAGATTGGGAAAAAGTATTTCCAGGTATTGGTAAATATAATGAATTTGGATTAAGATTTAAATTATTAGATAAAAATATAGAATTATATTATTCTTGTTTAGGGGAAGAACAAATTAAATTCATTGACCATACATACTTCTCTAAAAAATATTTAAATTATAGAATTAAAAAAGCAATTAGAATGGAATTACTTGAATATAGAGATGACCTTTATGAAGAATGGAAAAAATTAGGTAATTTTGAAAATGATAATTGGATTGAAAATATCATGATAGTTAAAGATAGTTTTGAGTTTAAAAATAAACAAGAAGAATTAGTTAAAAAATATCATAGAATATTATCTAATCATCAATTATCTTTCTTTGATGTGGTTAAAATAAAAATAAAATAAATATACTCAAAATAAATAAAATTTATTTTTCTAAATTAAAAGCCTCCAATTTAAGAGGTTTTTAAGTATTGATAGTATATAATTATACATATCAAAAAAAGAAGGAAACAATATGTTATTAAAAGATTTTAAAGAAACAAAAAGATTAGAAAAGATTTTAAAAACTAAAAAAGGTAGAACTGCTAGTTTTTGTGAGTGTTGTTTTGATATTAACCCAGATACAGATGATGGTTATACTGAGTGTTGTAATGAAAGAATTATTTGTGGTAGTGAAGCTTTACAAAATACTAAACAATCAGATATCTTAGTATTTTTAGACACTAAGTTTTCTGCTTCTTCAAATGGAAGTGGAACTAATAAAACATTTGTTTTATTAAAGAAAAATAAAAGTTTTTCTATTTCAATGAATTTGTCTAAAGAAGATATTATGAAAGAAGTAAAATCTCATATTAAAGGTTTAAGAAAAGAGTTTTAATAACTCTTTTTAGGAATTAATATGAAATTATCTACATTTGATCTAATAACATTTAAACCTGAATATTGTAATTCATTAGAAGAAGAACACTCATTATTTTTAGTTGTATCAGAAGATACTTCATTACCTTATGTTGAAGTTGTTTTACTTGAAGAAGACAAAAGTAAAAGATTACCTTTCCCACCCATTGAAAGAGTTAAAATTGAAACTATTAAAGAAGTTATAGGTAATATTGAAGAAAGAATGAAACTTGTAAGTTAAGGGTGTTTAACCTTAACTTTTGAGTTTAACATATATGCCACTATACTTATTAACAATAGGTCTATATAAATATTAATTTCTATAAATTGATTTAATACAAAAATTATAAATAAACATATTGCACCTAGTGGAGTAGGGAAACCTTCAAAATATTTCTCTACTTCTCCTACATTTGCTTTTAGATTAAATGTTATTAATCTTCTGATTCCACTTATTACATAATATACTAAAACTATACATATAATTGTATATGAAAATATATTTGTTTCTACATTTAAAATTGAATTATAAACCAATAATATTGGAACTATTACAAATGTTAAAAGATCTGCATAACTATCTAATTGAACTCCAAATTCAGTAGATAAATTATACTTTCTTGCCATTTTTCCATCAAATATATCTAAAAAACCACCTAACCATGTAAATACACATGTCCATATATATTGTTCGTTTAATATTAATAACAATGCTATTGTCCCCATTGTTATATTTCCAAATGTAAATAAGTTAGCTATATTAAAATGACTATTTTTATTTTTTAACACTCTTTTCCTTTTTATTTTTATTTTATCTTATTTTTAAATTTTAAACTATTTTTTTGAAAAAATATTATCATTTAAGAGGTTTTTAAGATTTAGTTGTATATAATTATATATATACAAAAAGAAGGAAGAAATATGTCAGGTTTATTAAAAAATAATGATATTTATATTGGTTTTAGTTTCAAAGGTGAAGATTTTTTTGTTACAAAAAATTATGAATATACAAGTGATAGTGGTTTAATTATTTATAAATGGTCTTTATTAGATGGTTCAGGTTATAGATTAGATAAAAGAGACTCTTCTTCTGCTTTTGAATTTGGTCAAAATCTTATTAAAAGTGGTATTTTTAACAAAGGTAATGGTGTAGGTTCTTTATTTGGTGAAGATACTTCATTAGAAGGACAAGAAATTGCTAAACAAATGTTAGAAACTATCTCTGAATAAGAGGTTTTTAAGTTAAAGTAGTATATAATTATATATACAAAAAAAGGAAGACTTCTTCCTTATGAAGGAAAAATTATGACATTTATTTCAACTGCTGGACATGGATATTTAAAAGTAACTATTAACCAATTAAAAAAAGCTATGCTTAAAGGTTTTAAACCAACTTCTTTTTCATTTTACAATAAAACAAATGCACTTTTAGAAGAAGATTGTGATTTAGTTAATTTCTTAAAATCATACTTTGGTGAAGAAAAATACAAAGAAGAATGGAAAAAAATCAAAGATATCTATCAAAATGATATCAATAGAACTTCATATAAAAGAACTCCTGATACATTATCAGAATTAGATAAAGGTTTAAATATCCTTTCTTTAAATATAGATTTCATTGGTAGAACAATGATTACTACTTATGGAGAAACTTATACTATTTCTTCAATTCAAAATAGATGGACAAAAGGCTATATCTACAAATCAGAAGAAGGTAACTATTTTGTTATGAAACCTACATTAGTGGAAGATATTAAGTAATTTTCCACTCTCTTTTATCTCCTTTTAAGGTTGTATATACTATAATTATATATACAAAAAAGAAGGAAACAATATGTCTGCTACAATTATTAAAGATTTTGATATTTACACTTATATCAATGGTGAAACTCAATTTGAAATCCCAACTTTAACTTTAAATGGAAGTAATTGGGTTGATAGAGTTGTATACCTTTGTGAAAATAATACTGCTATTATATATTGTCTTGATAGTGATGGTTCAGAAGAATTAAACCTAAGATATGGAATGAACCTTATTTATTTAAATAAAGAAACTAAAGAAACTATTAATTGTTCTAATATCTCTACAAACCTTGGTTATCTTCCTTGTGGTTATTATGGGGATTTTTCTTATGCAGCAAAAAATAATAAAGACTTCCAAAACATTTTATTTACTATTTTTGAAAATAATGATAAAGATTTAGCAGAAACATTATGTAATAATTTTGAAGAGGGTAAATATAAAGAAGTTGTTGTTAATAATGATTTAAGAGAATATCATTTTAATGGTAAAAAGTTTTTTGTTAAAGAAAATACAACTTCTTCTAAAACTAGACATACAGTTTATGATGAAAATATGAATGTTTTAATTACAAATTTTAATGGAAAACTTTCTTCTGCAGGTGAAGATTTTTTAGTTTTTTTTAAAGGGCATTTTTGTTGCTTAATTGATTTAAATACTATGAAAAATATTATTTCTTATGAAGATAAATATATTTCTATTAAACCTAATTATAATGGAACTTTTTATATTAAGAAATCTAAAACTAAAAAAATTGGTTTGATTAATTTAAAAGGTGAATCTTTAATCCCTGTTGATTATTATTCTATTTTTGAAAAAGATAATTTCTTTGTTTGTTCTAAAGGTTCTACAATTTTTATTTATGATAAAAACTACAATTTTTTACACAAAAGTGGTAAAGTTGTTTCTTGCTCTCAATGTACCAAAACAGGTTTAATTGGAGTTACTTTAAAATCAGGTACAAAAGATTTATATACTTTTAATTTATATAACCCTACTAATAATCTTTTTGACTTTATTCATTATACTGATAAAAAAACAAATAATATTAGTTTAAATAATAAAAACTTATTTGGTTTTCTTGGTTGTGATAGAAGATTTTACTATAACAAAGATTTTAAATTAGTATTTAAAAGTGAAGACAAATATTTCTCTAATGCTTGGAATGATAATAAAAATGAAAAAAATTTAACTTTATTATTTGATTATGATGATAAATTATCTTATATATTATTTAATGAGACTTTTACTTTTAATGACAAAAATAAATTAGTATCATCTTTTTTTAGAGGTAAAAAAATTGATGCCTTTACTAAAGAAATATTATTAGAAAGTGAAGACATTAAAAGTGTTCTTAAAAAATTATATAATGTTGAAGTTGTTGATTTGGAAAATGAAACAAAAATATGTTAAAATAAGTCAAATGTAAAAAATATAAATTAAAATAACAAAATTGTCTCTTTTTTACATATTTTTTTTAGTTATTTTTAAGGTTTATTGTTATACAATATTATTATATTTAAAGAAGGATTTAATATGATTAAAGTTTTACTTGTTGAAGATGATGAGTTTTCTTCTAAGTTCTTTTATAATAATTTAAAAGATAATTTTGAAGTTAAGTGTGCTAAAAATGGTGTTGCTGGATTAGACTTATATGATAGATTTAAACCAGATATTATTGTTACTGATATTTCTATGCCTAAAATGGATGGAATTGAAATGGCAAGTAAAATTAGATTAAAAGACCAAAATAGTAAACTTATTTTTTTAACAAGTCATGATGAAGTTGATTATCTTTTAAAATCCACTGAACTAAATATTACAAAATATCTTATTAAACCTGTTTCAAATGATAATTTATTAGAAGTTATTGAAAAAGCTATTTCTCAAATTCAAAAATATGAAGTTGTTAGTAAAAAATATATTTATTTAACTAAAGATTGCTTTTTTGATATGGAAAATAGAACTTTAACTAAAAATGGTGATACTATTTCACTTTCTGTTAAAGAAAAAGAATTACTTCATTTCCTTTGTTTAAATCCTAATGGTGTTAAATCTTATGATGATATTATTTATAATTTATGGCCAGATGAATGGGATAGAGACTTAAGAAATGCACTTAAAACTCTTGTTCATTCAGTTAAAAAGAAAATTAATATGGATAATTTAACCAATGTTTATGGTGAAGGTTATAAAGTTATTTCTCTATAATCTTCTCAATTCTTACTAAAAAATAATTAATCACTTTACTTTTTTTAAAAAATATAATATACTTTCTATATATTTCAATATAGGAGAATATTATGTTAAATCTTTCTAAACAAAACAAAATAAATACAATAAAAAGAAAACTATCTAATGAAAAAGGTGCTATGGACAAAATCTTAGTTACTTTATTATTAGTTATTGTTGGTGTTGGGGCTGTTGTTGGTTTAACAACTTGGATACAAGGTGAAACTGATAAAGTTCAAACAGGAGCAAGCACTCAAATAAGTAATGTTTTAAATGATGCAAACTCAAATTAATTAAATAAACTCACAAAAAACTCATTATAAGAGAAACTTAATTAACATTTAAGTTTCTCTATGTTATTATTTAACATAAATTTTAATTATTAGTAGGTTTAATATGAAAAAAACTATTTTGTTAATTGATGATGAACATTTAAATAATGTATCTATTGTCAATGCATTTGAAGATATATATATTTGTAAAGCAATTACCAATCCCCTTTTAACTTTCTCTGTTTTAGATAAGTTTGATGTTGATTGTATTATTTGTGATATTTATATGCCTCAAATAAATGGTATAGAACTTTTCTCTAAAATTTTAGAACACCCTAAATATAAGCATATTCCAGTTATTTTTGTTACAGGTTCCAAAAAAGAGACTGATTTAGTTTCAGTTTTAGAAAAAGGTGCAAAAGATTTATTAACTAAACCTATTAATTTAGAAGAACTTAGATTAAAATTAGATATTCATATTAAAAATTATCATAACATTTTAGAAATAAAACAACAAAAAGAATTTTTTAATGAAACACTTAATAATTTACCTGAAATGGTCTTTTTATTTGAAAACAAAGAAAATATTTTCATGAATCAATATGCACTTGATTTTTTTCATTCAAAAGATATTGAAGATTTTAAAAATAATTTTAATAATTTTGAAGAAATTTTTATTAAAGAAAATGGTTTTTGGTTTCCTCAACATAATGGTGATTGGTTTTTAAATCAACTTGAAGACAATTTAAACTTAAATGATAAGTTCAAACATTTTCTTGTTCTTAAAACTAGAAGACATGAACATAGATATTTTAAATATCACATTAAAAAACAAAATGATAATAAATATGTTTTAATTTTAGTTGATTCCACTAATGATTTTGTTAGAGAAAGAAATATTTTAGAGTTAGCAAATACTGATGTTTTAACTGGTTGTTTTAATAGAAATTATTTTGATGAAAATATTAATGAAATCATTTCTGAAAATAGATTGAATGATTATGAAACTGGTGTTATATTCTTTGATATTGAATATTTTAAGTTTGTTAATGACCATTATTCTCACCAAGTAGGAGATGAAAGTTTAAAACATTTAATTGAAACTATAAATAAAAATAAAAGAAAAGACGATTTAATTTTTAGATGGGGTGGCGATGAGTTTTTACTTGTTGTTCCTATAAGAACAAAAGAAGAACTATTTTCTTTATGTGAAAAATTTAGGACACAAATTGAAAATGAATATTTTGATATAATTAAACATGTAACTTGTTCTTTTGGTGGGACTATTATTGACAATGATATGACTATGTGTCAAAATATTGATAATGCAGATAAAATGCTATATAAATCAAAAAACAATGGTAGAAATCAAACTAATATCTTTAAACTTGACCAAAAAAGTGAAGTTTATACCTAATTTTTGTTTTTTCATTCTTTTTTTATGTTAATATTTTAATATGAAACAAAGGCTAAATCTATGGAAGAGAAATTAAAATTAGAAGAACAACAACCACTTCAAGTTGTTGAAAAAGTTCAAGATCAACATATTCAAACTATTGATCCATTAACAAACACATACAATAAAACTTATTTTGATAAACATATTTCTGAAATTATTATTAGAAATCAACATAATGATTATGAAACTGGAATTATTTGTTTTAATGTTGATTTAATGTCAAGATTAAATGAAAATTATTCTTTTGAAATAGGGGATTCTGTTTTACAATCTTTATCTTTATTAGTTACTGAGTTTAAAACTCCTCAAACTGATTATTTATTTAGATTAACTGATAGTGAATTTGCATTAGTTATTCCAACAAAATCACAAGAAGAATTATTTTATTATTGTGAAATCTTAAGAGATGTTATTTATAATCACCATTTTGAAACTGTTGAAAAAATTACTTGTTCTCTTGGTGCTGTTATATTCAATCAAAACTTATCTATTGATACTAATTTAAAACAAGCTGAGTTTATGTTAGAAACTTCTAAAAAACAAGGTAGAAATCAAACTAATTTATTAAACCCTAATTCTTCTTTATTTTTAGAAGAACAAAATAAAAAACAAACTTTCTAAACAATATTAAATCACCTTTTTAAGGGTGGTTTAAGAGACTTTTCAGTATAATATTCCTATAAAAAAAAAAGTAAAAACTCTTACAAAAAGGAATATTATGAATACTTTTAAAGATCACAAACAAAAATTTGAAAAAGAAATTAACTTTTTAAGAACAAAAAGTAAAGATAATTACATTAGTATAAAAAGTGTATTTGATAGACTTGGTTTTGAAGAGAGAAATATACATTCTTCTAAAATTAAAACTATAATGAAAATAATCAAAGACAATCAAGATTTTTTTACTAAAAAGTTTGAAAATAATATTAAAACTATTATAAAAAACTATAAATCACAATCTTTTTCAGATTATACAACTAGTTCTAATTTTTGGGCTGATATATGTGAATGTTTATTAAGTGTTGAAGAAATTATTGATACTAAGAAGTATCCTACTGAAACTTATCTTTACTCTACTTTCTTTTATATTGCTTATCATACAACTTTAAATAACTTAAATAGTGATGTAAAATGGAATCTTAGTTCTTTTAGATTAGATAATGCTAATTGTTCTTCTTGTCATACTTATGATTTTGAACCAAGTGATTTAAAAGATGTTATGTTATCTGAAGTTGATTGTTATGTTAAGTTTAGAACTTTCCTTATTGAAAATAAAGAATGTTTTGCATTACCATTTCAAAAAAATATGGAGAAATATTTAAAACAAAGACAAAATGCTTCTAATATAAGTATCATTGAAGATGGTTTTACTTCACAAGTATTTATTTCCTCTTTAGAAAGTATTATTAAATTAAATGATAAAAAAAATATTTAAAAGATACTATTTCTATTATTGAAGGTAAAAATAAAACTATTCCTACATTAAACTCACTTTGTTTTATTTTAAGTGATATTGATAAAAATAATGTTGAAATGGATGAAATCTCTATGAAGTTTTTAACTAATAAAATATTAAATTATATTTGTAAATTCTCTATAAATGATATTAAAGATAATGAAGTTTTAAATAGTATTGAAAATATTGATACTATTTTAGGGAAATATTTATCTTTATATGTTGAAGATAGTGTTTTTAATACTAAACTTGATAAAGAATACAATATCCTTTCTTTTTACTATATTTTAAAAAATACTCAATGTTCTTTCAAAGACAATCTAACTAAAAATATTAGAGAAGGTATTTGTATGAACTTAAATAACTCTCAATATTACAAATACAATGTAGAAGTTGATGTTAATGATAAAATTATAGAAGAATTATCAAATAGATATTTGGAACAAGAATTATCTTTAATTTAATAAAAAACCTCTATTTTAAGAGGTTTTTAAGTTTAAAGAGTATATAATTATATATACAAAAAAAGAAGGAAATACTATGACATTCACTAAATTAACACATTTAAATGAAATATTACATTTAATTCAAACAGAATGCAAAAAATGGAGATTTGATAATGAATTAACATTTGAAGTTGAAACATATGAAAATAGTGTTAATGTTAAGTTTTCTGATGATGTTGATACTATTTTAATAGGAACAGAAGTATATGATTTGGTTGATATGAAATCTTCTAATGAATTATCTTTTGAATTAAATTAACAAAACTTCCATTTTAAGAGGTCTTTAAGTAAAGTTTCTATATAATTATATATACAAAAAAGGAAGGAAATATTATGACTACAAATTATGATTGTTTAAAAAACCAAATTGAAATGTTAAGAAATATGTTAAGAGGTGCTACTAATCAAAAAGATATTGAAAGTCTTGAAATGGAATTATTAGTTGCAGAAGAAATGATGTCTAAAATGTTAAATAGAGGTAGATAATTATGAGTGTAGATACTTATGGAGAACTTACAAATTCTTTAACCTGTTCTCAGGTTGTTGAAAAACTTCAACAAAATGTAAATATTGAAGTTGTTGGTGAAGATTTCAATGAAGTAATGGGAAAAATGTCTGGTTTTTGTGATTTTGATTATACTCTACCAAGTGGTAAAATTGAAAAAAGAAGTTTATTTGTTTTAGAAAAATGTGGAGATACTTTTAATGAAGAAATAGATAGTATTTTAGGCAATAGTTTTACTCATTTATCTATTGGAAATTCTAAAAATAGTTCTTTAATTATGAGAGATATTCTTCAAACTCTTGGTGGTGGAGTTTTAATTCCTAATGATTGTACTCCAACTGATAGTGATTCATATTTCTCAGTAGTTTCTTAATATTAGAAAGAGCCTTCTCTCTTTCTTTTTTCATTACTTTTATTAAAAATTATTCTTTACTTTGCATAAATAAACTTTTTTATTACTTTTTTTAACCAAGCCTTGACATTTAATAATAATTGATGTTATACTTCTTATAACCAACCAAAAAAGAGCAAAATCTTTTTTCTTTGGTCAAGGAGTTTACCATGAATATACAAATAACTTGTAGAAAAATACATTTAAATGATGCAAGAAAAGAGTTCATTGAAGAGACTTTACTTGGTTTATCTAAGTATAACCTTGATCTTCAAAGTATTCATGTTGTTCTAAAACAGGACCATAATATGATAGACATTGAGGTAATTATTAATATCTCAGGTCATTCTGCTTTTGTTTTCCATCAAGAAGATAAAGATATATATGGTGGTATATATTCTGTTTATCAAAGCATTGAGAAAACATTAAGAAGATATCATGATAAGAATATTTCTAAGAAAAGAAAGTATCAAAAAATAACTGAAGTTATGTACCTTGATAGTGTAGCAGACACAGTTATTGAAGAAGATTATGATGATTTGGAAGAAACTCTTTAACTTATTATTATAAATAACTTTTGTTAGTTTTTTACACAGTATCAAAAGTAAATAGAACTATATAGTAAAATATAGAAACTATTAATTTTGTTTAAGAAACTTGGAACATAAGTTCCCCATAAATAAAATTATACTAATAAAGGTTTAATTTATTAATATAAGGATTATCTAATCTTTGGACCAAACTGTTGTGGTCTTTAGGTATTAGGTTAAAAAACCTATCAATAATCTTTCCAAGGACTATTGTTTTTTTGTCATACTTAGATATATCACAAGAATTATTTGAAGAACTTCTCCAAAGTATTTGTTTACTTGCATTATAATCAGCATTTATTTTAATTAAATTCATTTTAAGTTTTTTATTTTGGTAATAAAATGATTTAACACCTTTATCTTTACTATTTTTTCTTTTAGTGTATTTTACTTCTAAATTATTTATAAAATCAGATAATTTAAAGTAATTATCTTCCTTTTTTAATAATTCTATATTTTCTAAAATATTACAATATTCACAAGTAAAATCACTTTGAGTTTTTCTATTTGATTTAGAGACATAACCACAACAAGAACATTCTTGAGAAGTGTATGAAGGATTTATATATTCAATTTCAATTCCATATTTTTCATTTATTCTTTCCAATTTTTGTTTAATAATTTTTTTTCCAAAATTAGATAATATTCTATTCATTCTTTTGTTTAGTTTTGGTGATTGAAAATTTAAACTTTCTAAAATAAGTTTAGAAGGTATCTCTTTTTTAATAAGTTGATTAATATATTTATTTATTTCATTTTTAATATAATCTTGTATTTTTTTTACTAAATTTTTATATTTTCTTGATTGAGATTTTGTAAGATTATGTTTTTGTTTTTGTGCAAATAATCTTTGAATTTCTTTATCTTTTATTGTAAGGTAATCAATCCAATTTTTACCATAATATTTTTTATTTGAAGTAGTTAGCAGTATTCTCAAACCTAAATCTATACCAATTTCATTAGACTTTATATTATTTTTTAATAAAAATCTATCCAATTTTTTTTTGTATTTTTGTTTTTCATTAGGTAATTCTTTAACAACTACATATTTTAAATCACCATCTAATGTTTTAGATATTTGTAAATGATTTGTCATTTGTTGTTTATGTTTATTTAGATATTTATTACCATTAAAAGGAATATTGATTTTATTACCTTTTGTGAGTGTTGAAAGATTAAGCCAATAATCAAAGATAGTATTCTTTTTCATCTTTTTTTTAACTTTTTTACCATTTTCATTGAATTCTTTAATTATGGTTTTATCACCGTCATTAGTAATTTCTAAAACATCTTGATTTATTGAAATATAATTTAAATATTTAGAAGGTTTATTATGATTTTTTAAAATATTTTTAAATATTTTTCTTGCTAATTTAATAGTTTCTAAAGGTATTAATATTTTAACTTTTTTATTAGTTTTTTTATCAATATATTCACTAATATAATCAGTATTAGTAAACCATAAACCTTATGTTGATATTAAATATAGCTTATGTTTAGTATTTGAATCAAAATCACTTATATAAATTATTATATTATAATCTTTTTTTCTATTAGATAAATATGAAGATAATATCCCAGTTGTTTGAATTAATAGATTTCTTTTATATCTTTCTGATAATTTTGTATTTATTAAATTTGGATATTTTTCATTTAATTCTGTTAGTTTTACTATTTTTGAGTTATAAAATTTACCAGTTATGAAAAAATTTCTCCATTGTATATTGTGAATTTTTTTTACAAATAAAGAGGCTTCTTCAAAAAGTTTAATTATCTCTTTTTCTTTTGATTTATTCATCAATGGTTTAATTTCATAACTATAAGTCATTACATTTCTTCTTTCACTTTATTACTTATAATTTTACCTTTTTTGGCTCTATTCCAAGCTGTTCTATAGGTTACTGAATTTTCTTTTGCATATTTACTTAATTTCATTGTTTTCATAATATTATTATATCATAGTTTTTTATTAAAAAATCAAAAACATAGAAAAAAATTAAAAATAATTCTATATTTTACTACTTTTTAATATACAAGTAGTCTACACTCACTCACAAATTTTCCTCCCATTAAATTTTGGGAGGTTTTTTTCTTCTTTTTTTTCTTTTTTCATTTATAATACTTTTAAATGGTCATAAAGGAAATAATTATGATAGAACCAAGAGACCAAACAATAATTAAGGAAATAATTATGGAAGAACCTAGAAATGAAGATATACAAGATTTTGATACAACACCAAGACAAGTAAAAATGGTTATTACTATTGTATTTATTACTGGTTTAGCATTAGGTCTTGCAATTCAAAATTATAAATCAAAATATAGTGAAAAACCACTTTTAAAAAGTGAAACTATTATTCCATTTCAAATGAATAAAAAAAAAGATTAACTTTAAAACTCTAAATCTATTTTTGGTTTAGGTGGTTTTTTGTTTTCTAACTCCTCTTTTGCTTTTTTATAAGTTTCAAGACATCTGTCCCTTGAAGGTTTTATTCTTACCTTTAATTCTGTATATGAAGGTAATTCTAATTGTGTTTCTCCTTCTTTATGAAATATCTTACTATCTATGTCTTTTAATTCTGGTATTTCTTGTTTTATATATAAACCTTTTTTATCAAACTTCTCACTTTGAGTATATGGGTTAAATATTCTAAAATATGGAACACTATCTGCTCCTGTTGAAGCTGCCCATTGCCAAGAACCTATATTTGCAGAAGCATCATAATCTAATAAATTTTCTGCAAAGTATTCTTCCCCCCATTTCCAATCAATTAAAAGATTTTTAGTTAGAAATGAAGCTACTATCATTCTTAATCTATTATGTATTTCTCCTGTTTCTTTAAATCTCTTCATTGCTGCATCTATAATAGGAACTCCTGTTTCTCCATTTTTCCAATCTTCAAAATCTTGTGGGTCATTATTCCATTTAATTTCCATATTATTAAAACTTTTTCTATCTGTTTCTGGGAAGTGGTATAAAATATAATTCCAAAACTCTCTCCAAAATAGTTCTTTTATAAATGTTTCATCTTTTGAAGACCTAAACTCATTAAATAATTGTCTTGGTGATACAACTCCAAATCTAATTGGAACTGAAAAGTTTGATGTCCCGTCAATATTAAATAAATCTCTATTTTTTTGATATCCATTTAGTTTAGGATGAAACTCACTAATTAACTCATTTATAGGTATATTTAAATATCTTGGTAAGTCTTGTTTTTCAAAACCCATTTCTTCTAAAGTAGGGTAATCTTCATAAGAGTTATTTCCTTTACTTAATTTAGAAAAATCTACTTCATATTCTTCTATTTTATCACTTTCCCAAATATATGATAATGATTTATAAAATGGTGTATATACTTTATAGGGTGTTTGGTCTTTTTTTAAATGGTCTTTTGGGTTTATTATATAACTATCTGTAAACCTTGTTAATGGTAATATTTTATTGATTTCTTCATCTCTTTTTATTGCATATTTATCAAAATCACCTGAACAAAGAACTTCACATTCTCCTAATTCTTCTTTTAATTTAGTAAATACTTCTTTTGGAGTTGAATAATATATTTTTAGGTCTAACCCATTTTTTTTTAATTCTTCTTTTAATCTTAAAACTTCTTTATAAATATATGAAACTCTTTTATCTGTTTGTTTTAATTTTCCAAGTATATTTTTATCAAAAATAAAAATAGGATACACTTCATTTTTAGCTGTTGATAAAACTTGATTATCAGTTATTCTTAAATCTCTTCTAAACCAAAGTATTTGTTTCATATATTACCTTTTTGTTTTTATTATACAAAAAAAATTGGTTTTTAATGTTGTTTAATTGTTTGTTTAAGTGGCCTTAAATTAAAACCACTTATAGTTAGCTTTTATTTATTTCTTTTTTCTAAGATATCATTCATTATTTTTTTTAGATTTAATTGTAGGTCTTTTGGTTCAAATGGTTTTTCTATATATAGGTTTGCCCCCGCCATTACACAACTTTTTCTTATTTCTTCTCCTAATTCACCAGAGATTACTATAATTAAAGTTTCTTTTTTATGAATACATTCTTCTTTACAATATTTAATAACATCTAACCCATTCTTTTTTGGCATATTATAATCAGTTATTAGAATATCTATATGTTTTGGGTCTTTTTTTGAATTTTCTATAAAGTCTTCTCCATTTGGAAATGTTGATAATTCTATTTCAATATTTTCAGGTGTTATTTTTGAAAACCATTTTTTCATTAATTTTACATTTGTTTCTGAATCTTCAACTAATGTTATTTTGATAATTTCTTTTTCCATTTGATTTCCTTTTTCTTTTTCCTTATTATAGTATTTTTTTTACTTTTCTTTTATTCTTTTAAACTTATTTAAATAATATAATTTTTCTTCAAAAGAATAACTCTTTAAAACTTCCATTTTAAAATCATTCATATCTTTATCTAAAAACTTATTTAAAGTGAAAAATATTCTATCTATTTCATTTTTGGTATATGAATTAAAATCTAATTTTGGATGAAATAATTTATTTATATAATTATTTTCTTTTTTAAATAATTTACCTATTTTCTTTCTATTTTTATCCTCTAAATATATTTCAATAGTTTCTATATTTGGTTTTCTTAAGTTTTGAAATGTTTGTGGATAAAGAGCTATTAAAAACTCTTCTGTATCTTTGTCTAAACCTTTTGTATTATATAAAATATCTTCTATTTTTGAACGATATACCATATAAGTTAAAGTATCTTTTGTTATTATTAAAGGGTTAAAACTTTTTAATTTGTTTCTATCTATTTTTTCAATATATGTTGCTGAAGGTAGTATATATTTATTTATAATTTTTACTACTGATAAAATCATTATAAACATCAATATAGTTCCTATAAACTCTTTATTTATTGTAAAACCTAGATTAAAATTATTAAATATTTTACTTAAAAAATTATGTATGTTTAAAGTAATCATTACAAAATACAAAGAAAAAAATACAGGTAAACATATTATAAAAAACAATTTTTCTTGTTTCATTTTAAAAAGTCTTTTTCTTACCCCCCCATAAATAGAACCATTTATTACTAATTCTTCTTTCATTATTTAACCTTTAACATTTCTAAATAATTTTTAATATCTTTTATATTTGTTGCTTTCCAAACTTCTTTTTTAAACTCATTTAATTCATTAAAATCCATTCCTGATTTTAAAATTATATATATCTCTTTAAGTTCTTCTTCTGTATATAAATCAAAATTTGTATTTTTTGAAAATATTCCATTTTTAAATAAATATTCTTCTTCTTCTTTTGTTATACTATTGTTATCTTCATACATATTTTTTTCTAAGTTATAATATCTCACATCTTTTAAAATATAATAAAATTGGTCTTCTAATATTTTAGGAATGGGGTTATTTATATATTTAAATGTTTCTTTTTCTTTTTTAATAAACATAAATAGTTTATAGTCCATTATTAAAGATATACCTTCTTTATTGTCCACAATATATTCATTTACTTCTTTTTGTTCTTTTGTTTCATATTTTTCATAACCAGATACATAAATAAAAAACACAAATAATAAAAACATTCCAAAAAATAAAACATTTCCTTGTGTTGTTTTAATATCAATGTTACTTACATGGGTAAAATGTGTATTTAATATTAATTTGTAAAACATCAAAACCAACATAATTAAAATTATAATTGACATTATCATTTTTCTTCCTTCATTCTTTCTAAATAATTTTTTATATCTCTTATTGAAGTTGATAATATAACCTCTTTTGTAAAATCATCTACTTCTTCAAAATTTGTTTTAAAACTTAAATATATTTCCCTTAATTCTTCTTCTTCATATAAATTAAAATCTGTATTTTCATTAAATATTTGGTGTCCTAATTTATCTATATCTTTCTCTTTTTCTTTAAATGAATAATCAATATAATTTATATAACTATTTTTTGTGTTTTCTATAATCATTTCTTTTGAAGGTTGTTTTAATAGTGTCAATGAAATAAATGGTCTTTTATATTTTAATTCTGATGATATTGTATTTATAGTATCTTTGTCTAAACCACTTGTTTTTTCTATTATATTATTTGTATTTTTTAATTCAGTTGTTAGTTCTATTAATTGGTTTTTATTAACAAAATATTTATTTATAATATCTTTATCAAAATATATATTATTAAACTCTTTTAATTTTATTGGTAAAAACCTTTTATATACTATTAATTCATATATAAACCAAACTAAAAACACCCCTAAAAACATTAAACCTATATCAATATAACTTGAATATGTATTTGTTGTATAAATATATTTTTTTAAAGGTATTACTATTGATAAAGAGAAAATTGAAGATAGAACCAATAAACTAACATGAATATATAACTCATCCATATTAAAGAAAAATCTTTTTATTGGACCATAGGTTTTACCATTTACTATTAATTTTTCCATCATAGTCCTTCTCTTTCTGTTAATTTTATAATGTTTAATACTTGATTTTTACAATAATCACTATTAACATACAAACCTAATATATATGAAAACTCTTTTTTAGGTTTGCATTCTCTTCTTTTTAATTCTATATATTTATCTTGGACTATCATTGTTTCTTGAATCTTTAACCTAATTTCTTCTGGTTCTTTATTTTCTTTTATGTATTCCATAAGGTAATAATCTCTTGTTATACCTTTAAAACTTAATTTATTAAATGTGTCACTTGTTAAAGTATTATATTCTGTCATTTCATTATTACTTTTTGGTGTTTTTGGTATAAATGAAAATGTAATTATCACCAAAATACAATAAATTAAAATTAACTTGATTTTTTTTAATTTTTCTTCATTTTTTGTTTCATATCTTATTCCCCCCATTGCAAAGGGAAAATATAAATTATATTTACCAAGAAAAAGAAATAATATTAATATTACAATTAGTATCAATAAAGATAACAACATTTAAAACTCCTATATATACTATATATTATCTTTATTTCACTTAAACTAAAATTAAATGGTTTTTTATTATTTTTAAAAAATAATTATTTTTTATAAACACTTTAAACTTTTTTATAGTATTATTCTTTAAGTTTAAAAAAGTTTGATTTAATTCACAATTACTTCACTTTTTTATATTAAAATTAAACAAATAAAAAAACAAGGGGTTATTATGAAAACTTTATCTAATTTATTAATGGTTTCACTTATTTCTGGTTCTGCATTATTTGCAGCTGATACAACTACTGAGGTAGCACCTACTACAACTAAAACTGAAGTTGTTAAAATTGCAGTTGATGAAATAAAAGCAGCTGAAGGAAAAACTCTTTTTGCTTCTTGTGTAGGTTGTCATGGAGCTAATGCTGAGAAAAAAGCACTTGGTAAATCACAAGTTATTGCTGGTTGGGATATTGAAACAACTACAAAAGCATTAAATGGTTATAAAGATGGTTCTTATGGTGGAGCTATGAAAGGTGTTATGAAAGGTCAAGCTATGAGACTTGATGACAAAAAAATTGAAGCAATTGCACATTATGTGGCTTCATTAGGTAAATAATAGAGATTTTTCTCTATTATTTTTTAAATATTTATAGATAAATCTTTTTTTGGGATTTCTTTTTTAATACCATTTGGTAAAACTACAAAACCTTTTTCTAAGTTTCCTTTATTATATATATAAAATCTATTTAAATTACCTTTTGTATATATTTTTGTTTCTCCGTGTCTTAAACCATTTTTATAGTTTACTTCATTTTCAAGAGTATCATTTTTAAATTCTTTTTTAATACCATCAAAAAGTCCATTTTTAAATGAAGCAGTTATAACTAATTTATCATTTTCATATTGATTTACAATACCATTAATTAATTTATTATCTTTTTCTGCTTTTCTTACAATTTTATTATCTTTTATAAAGCCTATTGTATCTTTTACATTGTATTCTTCTTGATTTGCAAATGAATATGATACTAGTCCTACTAATATTAAAATTATTTTTTTCATTTTTGTTCCTAATCTTAAATGTTTTAAGATTATAAGAATATTAATTTAAAATTATTTTTCTACCATTACATTTTTTATATCTATTTTTTCCCTTTTTTAATTAAATGAAATCATTTTAAGTTATTTTTAAATATTTTCATATTATAATAATAGAAAAAAGGAAATAAATGAAATCTATTACAAAAATCTTTTTTGGAACTTTATTTTTGAGTTCTTCTTTATTTGCAAATGAAGGTTTAATTAATCCAATACCTTCTACAAACCCAGTTGATGTTACAGAACCTGCTCCTGAAATTGTTATTGATAAAGCAATAGAAGAAAAAATTGTTATTGAAGAAGTTCAACCTGTAAATGTTGGTGAAATGATTGACCCAACAATTGTTGAAAATGGAAGACTCCTTTTTGCTTCTTGTACTGGTTGTCATGGTGAAATGGGTAATAAAAAAGCACTAAATGTTTCTAAAGTTATTGCTGGTTTTAAAATTGTAGATACTACAAAAGCATTAAATGGTTATAAAGATGGTTCTTATGGTGGAGCTATGAAAGGTGTTATGAAAGCACAAGTTACTAGATTAGATGATAAACAAATTGAAGCTTTAGCTCAATATATATCTACTTTAAATCCTTAAAAAATTAAACTAGTAAGATTTTTCTTATTAGTTTTTTTATTTTCTTTCTTTTTTAGTTTCAATTATTTTAAATTTAAAACACAAATTAAATTATTAAATTTTCATTTATAATGTTATTAAAATAGTTATTTTTCAAAAAAAATAAATTATGTTATAATAATTATGAGGTTTTTAAACCTAGGAGAAATTTATGTTTAAATCTAATAATTTAGAAAATCTTCATTATATTGAACCAAAAAGCCATTGTAAAATCATATTTGATAATGGTACAATTATGTCTAATTTAATTAATAAAGATATTATTAGAGAAAATAATGACTTTTATATAAACTTAAATAATTTGAAAAATATTTATGAAAGAGATGAATATGACACTATTATCTCTTCTCTTTCCAAATTTATTAAAACTTTTTTTAAAGAAATGAAAAATGAAAAATTATTTTTTCAATTAGATGGAAATCATAATTTCAAAGAAGAAGAACTTACTTTTTTTATTTTTTCTGCTATTAATGAAGTCAGTTTAATCAATAAAGACCTATTAGATAAAATAGGTTTAGATAAATCATTTCAAAAACATCAACAAAAAATATTTGAAATCATAGATGAATATCAAGATTATTCATTATTTTATAATAAATCAAACCTTATATTAAAGAAACAATTAACTCATTCTTACTTGTTTAAACATAACTTAAAAGAAGTAACTAAAGTTTTTAATAATGATTTTTCAAATCATTCAAATATTTTTATTAATTTCTTTAATAATTTAGGTGAAAATGAACTTTGTGACCCTAGATTAATTAAATATGTTGATAAACATTTTTTAATTAACCATTCTTTGAAACACTTAGAACCAAATAAATATGACTTTTATTCTATTTCTAATGCATACAAAGAAAACTTTGATTATAAAGAGTATTTAGAAATGATTATGAACATTACTTCACCTGGTCAAAAATACTCTATAAGTAAAAATAAAAAATCAAAATCTCCTTTTTATTTTTTTGATATAAATACAAGTAATGAAAATGGTATTTCTTTCTCTTTTTCTATTAGTATTTCTCATGATTGTATTAATATAGAAAATAATAAAGTTTTTAATTCTTTTAAAGAACATCTAAATGATTTATTTTCAACAACTTTTCATTTATCTCATAATAAAAATGAAGAAACTTCTCCTTTTATTTTAGGAAATGATATTTCAAATAATAAAAGAATGTTAGAACAATTATTAGTTGAAAATAAAAAAGGTAATATTGAAGAATTACACATTACTGAATATACTCCTATTCATTCTGAAATCAAAGAGTTTTTATTAAATAATTTTAAACATTTAAAAATAATCTTTCTTAAAGTACCTCAAAATAAGTACTTAGGACTTTAAAACTCTTTTTTTAACCTCTTTTTAAAGTTAAAATTGTTATAATCTATACATAAAGATTGTTAAATTCAATATTAATTTTCTTCTTATAATACTAATAAAAAAGGTATAAAAATGTTTAAATCACATAACTTAGAAAATCTTCATTATTTAGAACCAAAAAGTCATACACAAGTTATTTTCTCAAATAGTAAAAATATTGATTTTGAAGGTAAAGATATTATTTTTAAAGATAATAAATATTATATAAATCTTGAAACTTATGAAGCTAAAATAAAACATTATAAGGATAGATTTTCAAAAGGTATTGACCAATTAAGCTCTTTTATTAGAGATTTTTTTAATGAAAATAAAGAAGGTAAACTGTTTTTTTCTTTTGACAAAATAGATAATTATTCCCTTCCTGATCTTGCATATATTATTTTCAATGGTATTAATGAAGGAACATTCTTTGAACAAGAAAATCAAAATAAAATTGGGTTAGATAAAAAACTTAAAGATTTTGAAGATAAAATACTTAAAATTAGTGATGAATATTATGATTATGCAACTTTTTATAATAAATCTCATTTAATATTAGATAAACAATTAAATAGTCCTTTTTTATATGAATACAAAAAACAAGCTATTACTTCTGTTTTAAACAATGATATTGAACCTGAAAACTCTTTATTATTTGTTGAGTTTTTTAATAATTTAGAAGGTAATGAAGTTTTAGACCCTAGGTTAGATAAAAATCATCCTCACCATATAAACATAGAAGATTATTTTAATATAGTAAGAGAAAAATACTTTAATGATTTAAGAATTAGTGTTGATAGAAGTAATCCTAAAAATAATGGTGATATATATAAAATTAAAGTTTATGATAATAATAATGAAGTTATAGACACTTTTCAAATAGATTTCAATTATGAAACTATTCATATTACAAATAATGAAATATTCAATAAATTAAAAGATGAATTAAATGAAATTCACTCTACTACTTACAAATTAGAAAACAATACAAAAGAAAACTCTTCTTCGAATATTCTTGGTAGTAATAATGAAACAAATAAAGAAACTTTGAGACATATTTATTCTTTAATTAATGAAGGTAAGGTTTCAAAATTAGAAATAAATGAAACTACTCCTATTCAAGGAGAAATAAAAGATATTTTAATAGAACATTTTTCTAATACAATTGATTTATCTTTAACAAAACCTCAACAAAAAACAAAACCTCAAAAACCTTAATAATTTGGGTTTTAATTACTATTTTAATCTCCTTTTAAGGGTATATATACTATAATTATATATACAAAAAAAGAAGGTAAGACTATGGAAATTTTAAAATTAATTGAAAAACTTAACAAAGAAAAAATTGAATATATCTTAGAAACAAAAGAAGACACTTGGTCTATGGTTATTTTTACTGGTGTTATTGAAATGAGTGGTGTTAATTTAAATAACAATTATTCAAAAGAAGATTTAGAAGAAGTTTATAAAGAAATTGAGATCTGTATTTCTTTAAGAAAAAGAAAAGAAGAACTTACTAAACAATTAAACGAACAATACAAAAAAAGTTTTGAAGATTTTAGAAATAGTTTATCTAATTTAGATGACCAAGATTTAGTTGATTTTTTACCTAATACAATTAGTTAAAACCTCTACTTTAAGAGGTTTTTAAGTAAAGGTAGTATATAATTATATATACAAAAAAGGAAGAGATATCTTCCTAAATAAAATGAATAGGTTTTAAGGTATTATTATGTTTAAAATTCAAAAAACACAAGAAACTCAAAATGGTATGAAAAAAATTACTTCTATCAATGCTTCTTTTAATCAATTAGTTGAGATTTTAGGTGAAACTAATGTTAAAAATGGTGATGATAAAACTTCCAATGAATGGAACTTAATGTTTATTGATACTGATTTAGATGAAGAAAATATTTGTTGTATTTATGACTTTAAACAAGGTTGTTATGAAAATGATGAAATCATTGAATGGAATATAGGTTCTTGTGATTTTTGTGCTGCTGTTGAATTAAAAGTAGTTCTTTCTGAAAAATTAAATAATTCTTTAGTTTAATTTTTAAAAGGAAAAATTATTTTTTCCTTTATTTGAGAGGAAGAATTAAATCCTTCCATTCTCATACATTTGTCTTTCTCTTTCTTTTGCTTTTCTAGCTTGTTCTTTTTTGTCTTTATTTAATCTATAATTTGAAATATCAAAGTTAAATCTATCTAAAATAGGTGAAGCAACAAATATTGAAGAATATGTTCCCACAATTACACCAACTAACATAGTTAATGCAAATCCATGAATAATTTCTCCTCCAAATAAGAATAATGTTAATACAACAAAGAATGTTGTTAATGAAGTTAAAGTTGTTCTACTTAATGTTTTTGAGATAGAATTATTTAATAATTTATTTAAATCACTTTCTTTTGTGTTTTCTACACTTTCTCTTACTCTATCAAATACAATAATAGTATCATTTAAAGAATAACCTATAATTGTTAAAATAGCAGCTAAAATATCTAAGTTGATATCTACTTGGAATACAATTAAAACCCCTACTGTTATCAATACATCATGAACTAATGCCAAAATAGAAGCAACTGCAAATCTATATTCAAATCTATAAGATACATAAGCTAGAATAACTAATAATGAAAGTATTAAAGCTGTTAAGCCTTTTTCTTTTAATTCATTACCAACTTTTGGACCTACCATATCCACTCTTCTTATTTCATATTCACCTGTTGGAGTTAATATTTTTGATATCTTATCTCCTAAATCCTCACCAATTGCAGTAGTTGATTGTTTAATTTTTATTATTATTTCACTTTCACTACCAAACCTAGTTACTTCACTTCCTTTATATTCTGTATTATCTAAAATACCCCTAATATTTTGAATTGGTGCTTTTGCTTCATATTTTACTTGAACAATAGTTCCACCTTTAAAATCAATCCCAAAGTTTAAACCCTTTGTAAATAGTAAAACAATTGAAAGTGTAACTAATACTAATGAAAATACACCAAAAAACTTTTTCTTTGACATTAAATCATATATTTTATTATCTTTAAAAAATTGCATATTACACTCCAAACCAATGTTTTTGTCTATCTATTTTTTTACCTAATAATTGGTAAATACCATGAGTTCCTAAAATTGCTGTTAACATTGAAACTAAAATACCAATAGAAATTGTTATTGCGAATCCTTTAATAGGTCCTGTTCCATATGCATATAGAATAATTGCAACTAAAAGTGTAGTTATGTTTGCGTCTAAAATTGCTCTAATTGCATTATCATAACCTTCCTCTATTGCTTCTTTTACTTTTTTACCTTTTATTAAACCTTCTCTAATTCTTTCATTTATAATAACATTAGCATCAACTGCCATACCAACTGTTAAAACAATACCTGCCATACCTGGAAGAGTTAATGTTGCTCCAAATAAAGACATAATAGCAATAATTAAAAGAACATTTACAATTAACACTAAGTTTGATACTAAACCTACTCTTCTATAATAGATATACATAAAAATAATTACACATACAAAACCTGAAATAAGTGCTATCATAGAAGCTTTAATTGAGTCTGCTCCAAGTGAAGGTCCTACACTTCTTTTCTCTAACATAGTAATACTTGCTGGTAATGCTCCACTTTTTAATGCAATTGAAACATTTCCTGCTTCTTCAATTGTAAAGTTTCCACTAATTTGACCACTTCCTCCACCAATTCTTTGTTTAATAACTGGTGCTGAATATACTTTTCCGTCTAAAACAATTGCAAGTCTTTTTCCTACATTATTTCCTGTAAAATCTCCAAACACTTTTGCCCCAAAACTATCAAGGTCAAAAGAAATCATTGGTTGGTTACTTTCATCAAACATAACTCTACTATCTTTAATATTATCACCTGTTAAAATAGGGATTTCTTTTAGAATAATTTCTCCACCTTCTATATTTGGAAGTTTTATACTACCTGTTCCTTCCAATTTTAATGAAGTCCAAGAATATTGACTTCTCATTTTTTCTTCATCTACTTCCATCATTTGAAGATTACCTGGTTTAGATATTAAATCTCTTGATCTTTGTTCTTCTTGTAATGTTTTAATTCCTGGAAGTTGAACAACTATATCTGTTTTTCCTTGTTTTACAACTGTTGGTTCTGCTAGTCCAAATTGGTCAAGTCTATTTCTTACTCTTTCAACTGTTTGAACAACAGCAAAATCTTTTGTTTGTTGAACTTCTTTGTTTGTTAATGTAATTGAATACTTTAAACCATTATTTTTTACCTCACCTTCTTTTTGTTCTAATAGGATTTTCTCTAATTCCATTTTTTGAACAGAAGATAATAATGAAAACTCAACTGAAGTAGGCAATAATTGAAGATCTTCAATTAAAATATCATTTTTATTTGTATTGTATTTGATTGATTGAGCAATAGATTTTACTTTATTCTCCACTGCTTCTTCAACATTTACACCTAATAACATATACATTCCACCTTGTAAGTCTAAACCTAAGTTTATCTTTTTACCACTATCTGTATTAAATAATGTTGGGAATGAAAAAAACATTGCAAAGATTATACTTAATCCTAATATGAATATTCTATAATTCAAGTTTTTCCTTTCTTTTTTTTGGAATTACTTGATATTTTACCTTTTTTTACTATTTTTTATTTCTTTTTGTTTTTATTTTTTCATTTTATTTTCTATTATTTCTATTTTTGTTGGTCTACATTTAACTTCTTTATATAAAATTATTTTTTTCATTAATATATCTCTTTTTCTTTTTAATATTACTATATTATTTATTTAATTTAATTATTTTTACTATTTACTTACCAAATACTGACTATTAGATATTACAATTTCAACATAAATAAATAACAAACCTAAAAAAGGAGATTTCAATGAATGATTATTGGAGTGCAAATGATGAGTTTTTAAATGGTAGAACTTTATGGAAAAAATTAAATCAAGATGGTGTTAAATTAGTAACAAAAGAAAATAGAATAGTTTCTAATCCTTATGAATTAGATTATTTAAAAAGTGTTTTTGTTATTCAAGGTAATGTTAAAAAACCTTTTTGGAAATTATTTTAAGGAGAATATTATGAGTAAAACAAATTTTGAAACTTCTTGGTTAATGAACCAAACAATTATAAATGCAAATGATTATTTAGTTTTTGGTAATGACACTAGATATTTATTAGATGAAAATGGTGAAAAAATTAGAAGTATTGAAGACCTAAACAATACAATTGTTGTTACTTTGGTTGATGAAATACACTCTGAAACATTTTCTAAAAACAATATTTCAATAACATATTAAGGATAATATTATGAGTAATTTTAAATCACAAAGTTTTTGTCTTTGGAGAGGTAATGAAGAAGAATTAAATAATGAAGAATTATGGTCTTTAAAACAACAAACAGATTTTATTTTATTAGATGAAAGAGGAAATGAAGTTTGTTCTCTTGAACAATTAAATAAAATAAATGAAGTATATTTGGTATCTTGTGACTATACAAAAGCACTATTTAAAGAGACAATTGTATAATTTTTAAAGAGAATAAATTTTTTGGTTATTTACTAACCACTTACTTACTTTCCTTTTTTAAAATTCTCATATAAATTGAAAAAGGATATAAAATGTATGATTTTTGGATTGGAGCTAAATGTTTTTACTCTGGAATGGATTTATGGAAAATGAAAGTTATGAATGGTAAAAAGTTATTTGATGAAAATGAGAATGAAATTCATTTTTTAGAAGACTTTAATAGAGCAAAAAGAATTTACTTACAAGTTAGAGGACATAGAACAATTAGTTTAAGTAAATTAAATAACAATAATTATTCTCATAGAGAACCTAAAAAAACTATTGTAGAAGTTAGAGAAGAAATCAAAGAAATTGTTGCATAAACCAAAAGATTTAAAATAATCTTTTTGGTTTTATTATTTTCAAAATTAAATTAAATCTCTTCTTTATGTTGTTCTAGGAAATATTCAAAAGAAAAATCTGAAATTGGATTTTCAAATCCATAATAATCTTGTAATTGTTCTAAGATTTTACTCAATCTTTCTCTTTTTTCTTGATATTGTTTAATATCTTCAATAAATGCTTCTTTGTGATACTCTGCAAAAAAGTAATTTACAATTTGTAAAAAGTCTTCTGTATCTAATTTATAATCAAATAAATCTCTACCAGTAACTGCACCTAAACCTGGAAGTATTTTATTAAAATCTTCAAACTCAAAACCATATTTTGCTACAATTTCATCTTCTAATTTTTTTAATGTTTTCATTTTATTCATATTTATTCCTTCTTTTATCTTTGGAAGATATCTCTTCCTTTTTTGTATATATAATTATATACAAAACTTACTTAAAAACCTATTAAAAATTAGATTTCTAATATATGTCTTCAATTTCTTTTTCTTCTATTCTTTCTCTTCTTCTAAAATAGCACACAATTCGTCTAACCAACTAAACTCTTTAACCAAAAACATATATTCTAATCTTTCAGATTTTAATTTTCTTTTTTGTGTAATCTCTTTATGAGACATTTTGTTTTCTTTAACCAGACTTAATTTCTTTAGTTTTTTCTTTTGTTTTCTTTGATTTAAACTCATTTTAAAACATCTCCTCTAAAACAAATTCTTCTGTTGATATATTTGGATCATTTTCTTTAACATACAAACCTAATTTAACTATATTTGTATAATATGATTTCAAAACATTAATACTATCTCTTTTTTCTTTTTGAATCAAATCTATTTTTGTAGTTATCATTCTTTGAATTCTTAATCTTTCTTCATAATTAAATGTTATTGTTTTACTTTTTATTTTATCATTCATTTCATTTTTTAGTTCTTTAACTTCATTTTGTAACTCTTTAATTTCATTTACCAAAAAACAACAATTTTCAAACTTATTTTTTAAATCTTCATCATTATTTATTATTTGTAATTTAAATTCATCCATCATACAGATCTTTCCAAAACATATTCCTCAATTGAAATATTTAATTTTTCTTGAGATAAATAAGAAATTATCTCTACAAACTTTCTTGTTTCTAATTTTATATCTTCTTTTACTTTTTTTAATGTTTTCATTTTATTCATATTTATTCCTTCTTTTATCTTTGGAAGATATCTCTTCCTTTTTTGTATATAATTATATATATAAAACTTACTTAAAAACCTATTAAAATATAGTGTTTAAAAGAACTTTTCCAATACAAAATTAATTATATCTTCCTCTGTCTTCTTTTCTTCATTTACTCTAAAAAATATAACTATATCTTCTACATTAAACTCTTTATATTTAATTTTGTCTAATTTTCTCATTAGGTTATCATGCCTAACACTTATTTTTTTTGTTTTAAAAGATATTTCATTTAATTTTGGAAGACTTTCTTCATAATTATATTGACCTATTACTCTTTTTCTCTCATATTTAAGTTCTACATTTTTTAAATGATTTGAATATAATTCTTTAATTATTTTTGTTGTAATCTCATATTTTTCATTTAATATTGGGTCATTTAATATCACTTCTAATTTAAACTCATTCATTTAAAATAACCTTTCAACTATATATTTCTCTATTGATATATTTAATTCTTTTTGGCTTAGAAAATTAATTATAGATATCATCTCTTTACTTTCAATTTCTAAATAAAGTTTTACTTCATTTTGAATATTATTTTTTTCTTGATTTTTTGAATTAACTTCACTTCTTATTTTGTCCATTTTTTCTAAAAGAATGGGATTATATTTTGATTTTAAATTATCTTTTATTCTTACAAATGAATGTGTTAAGTCTTTTAATAATAAATAGTTTTCTCTTAATTTAGAGAATGAAGAAATTAAATATTCATATTTTTTACTTAATTCTTCATCATTTTTAATTACTTCTAATTTAAATTGGTTCATATTTTTTCTTTAATAAAGAACTTTGTAATGAACATATCAAAAAAAGTTGTTATTAAAATACCACACATTAAAGGTAATATTGGTTCAAAACTTGTAAATACATCTATTGTATACAATATTCCAAAAAACCCTAAACCTAAAACCAAAGATAAGGCAATTCTTAATTTAAATTCTTCTGAATGTATAATTTTTTTAACTTTATTTAACATATGTTCCTACTTTCACTAATTTTTCTATCTCTTTAATATTTTCATTTTTTTTTCTCATTAAGATTTTTAAACCAATATATAAACCTACTGTTGAAAATAAAATCAATGAAAAAATAATAGTTTCCTTTAATGCTTTTTCATGTTGTTCTTTTGTAAAACTACTTTCTATTTTTTTTACTTCTTTTTTTGTTTGAGAAGCAACATACATATTAACTTGATTTATTGTATTTGTTGTATTTGTATGAATAGGATTTCCAAACAAAGATATGTTTAAAACAAAACATAATACTAATATTTTAATAATTACTCTCATATTAATTCCTTCTTTTTATATATAATAATTATATATAAAATTGGCTTAAAAAGAGATTAAAAGAAGTTTTCTACTATATAATCTTCTATTTCTTTTTTTTCTGGATTTTTTTTTAAGAATACACTTAATTTCACTATGTTAGTGGTTTTTAATGGTTTCAATAATTTTATTTCTCTAATCTTTTCATATTGTTCTTGTCTTAATATATTTTTCTTTTGATAATAGTTTAATAAACTCTTTATACTATAATTTTTTTCCTCTTTTTCTACTATTATTTTTTTTAGTTTTTTTAGTTTTAATAAGTTGTTTCTTATATCCATTATTAATTTCATTCTATTTTCAAAATCTTTCAATAGTTCTTCATCATTCTTAATTATTTCTAACTTAAATCTATCCATATTTTCTCTTTTGAATTTTATTTATATTATATTTTTTTAACTTAATTTTTAATTAAGTTAGAACTTTTTTTGTGTATTTTTTCAAAAAATTAAACTTTCTTTGAATTAAAATTAAAATTTATCTATTTTTAAGGAAAAATAATATATAATTCTTCAACAAAAAAACAAAGAGGTATTATGAATAGCACTATTAAATCTATCTTAACAGATGTTGATAATGTTTTAACAAATGGTTGGTGTGGAAAAACTTGTTTATTCCATGATTTAGTTGATTTTGTTTATGAGAACAATTCTTTTTTAAAGTTCCCTAATCAAGATTTAAAAAATGATTTTGTTGAAGACTTTGAAGACTTAAAATTTGAATTAGATAATGGTTTAAAAGATTTAGATTTAGTTTCAAAAATTGTAAACAACATTTACTCTGCAAACAATCAATCACAACTACAATTAGGTTAAAAAGTAATTTTAATTATTACTTACTTTAACCTTTTTTAAAAACAATTATCTAAGATATATTCTTTTATTTCTTCTTCATTATATTTAACCAAATCTTTAGCTATAAACATTTTTTCTAATTTTTTAGTTCCACCCATTCTTAATTTCATTATTAAAAATTCATTTTCATTTGATATTTCTTTGATTTTTATATGTCTTGGTTCAACATTTTCTAAGTTTGTATCTACTGATTGTTCTAAGAATAATTTTTCTACTGTTTTTAAGTTCTTTTGTATTGTAATTGAAGTTTTTACCAATTCTTCAAACTCTTTTTTTGTTTCTGGGTCATTTAATATTACTTCTAATTTAAACTCATTCATGTAATACTCTTTTTTTAATAATTATAGTTTTTTTATGTTTGATTTAAGAGGTTTTTAAGGTTGTATATACTATAATTATATATACAAAAAAGGAAGAGTTATCTTCCACAAAAAAAACAAACAAGAAGGAATTAATATGACATTAGACTTTGAAAAAAATATGACTTCATTAGATTATGATGAAACTATTGAGGTTATGGAGAATTTAGATAAATTATTAAAAGATTTAAAAGTTGATTTTAAATGGGTTGAAGGAACTTTAAGTGTTTATCCTGATAATTATTTAAATACAGAAGAAACTTCTTGGTATATTAATTTACTTTATGTACATAATTATGATAATTTAGATCCTGATAATTATCATCATAATTTTAACATTGAATTTAATGTTGATTTTACAAGTGGAGAAGAACTTAAAACAGTATTATTAAATATTAAAAACAATACTTTTAAAGATACTTATGAAGAAAAATATGATTGTGTTGATTTATTTCATTCTATTCAAAAAAATAGAGAAAAAGAAAAAGAAAAACATACTTATTTAGATAGTTTAAGTGAAGAAGAAAGTAAGAAAATCAAAAAACATTTAAAGAAAACTATTGAGTTTTTAAAATCAATGAATACAAGTGAACAATTAGTTTTTCAATTAGAAAATCAATTAGATTATTTTAAACAAGAAATGAAAAAAAGAGGTTAATTTAATCTCTTTTTAAGGTAATGTAGTATATAATTATATATACAAAAAAGGAAGAGATATCTTCCAAAAAAAAATACAAACAAGAAGGAAAAATTATGGCAAATACAAGAGTTTATGCAAAATCTACTAAAGTTGGTACAATGTGGAAAGGTGAAGGAAAACTTCAAGTTATGGCTGGTTTCCCACAAGCAAAAGTTAAATTAGTTAAAGCTGATAAAAAAACAAGAGATGGTCAAGATTACTTTAAATTAGTTAGTGTTTTTGAAAGTGGTAAAACTTGGGATTTATGTAATATGTTCTTTAACAAAGATAACAATGAAATTATTGAAGGTAATATTGAGCAAAAAGATAACTCTGGAATGTTAGTTAAAATTATTAAATCTAAACCAGAATATATTAAAGATGAAAACTCTCCTACTTCTATTATCTATGGAAGTCCTTATATTATTACTGAGATTAAAACTCCAACTGAAGTTTCTGTTTCTCAAACTGTTGCAGAAGAAGAGGAAGAAGAAGAGTGTCCTTTCTAGGAACTCTTAAAGTTTTTTAGTCTTCTTTCAAAAAAAGACTTATTCTTGATACCATTTAACATTAAAGGTAGGTGTAATAACCTACCTTTTTTTTGTTTACTTTTTAAAATCAAAAATAAAGATATTTAAATTTCTTTAAAACCTATTTCATACTCTTTATTTCCATCTTTTAACTTTAAAATAGTATTAAATGTTAATTCTTTTAAAATCTTTTCATTCAAAATCTCTCCATTTAAGTTTAATAAATCACAAAATAAACCTTCATTATTAATTGTTATCTCAAAAGAAAAATCATCTTCAAAATCAAATAAATATTTCAATTCTTTACTTTCTTCTTTTTTTAAAATCAAGTTTATATTAATCATCTCTTCTTCTGTTAATTGAATATAATTTTTTAAACCTTGGTTTTGTTGAATTTTAATATCATCTAATTTTAACCACATTTCTTTAATTCCATATTTTTCTTCTTCAATATATTTAAAAATAGGCACTTCTGTTTCAATTACTTTGAAACCATTTTCTACTTCCCAATCTCTTATTTTTCTTTTTAATGTTTTTAATTTTAAAAATATTACTTTTCTATTTTTAAATAAATATGTTTGATTTACTTTTAAATCTTCATTTTGTAGATAGTATCTTCCATTGTGAACAAACATTTAAAACCTTTTTTGTTTTGTTGTTTTGAAAGATATTGTTGGGTCTTTGAAACCTTGAACTTCAATTGAAAAAAATGTTGAAAAACAAATTGTGAAAATCAATAAAGTTTTTGTAAAAGTTTCCATAATAACCCCTTATTATCTTTCTTTTCTTATATAAATAATAACATATATAACCTTAAATACAGATAAAATAAAAATGTATATAACATTATTATTGTTTAATAGGTTTTTAAGGAAACCTATACTATAATTATATATATCAAAAGAAGGAAAAGTTATGTTAAATAGTAAAGTTCAAGGAATTAAAATCAAAGTTGAAGATTTTAGACAAGCAGCATTAAACAAAACAAAATACCAAGAACAATGGAGAGAAGAAGTTATCTTAAAAAACATTAAAGAGATGAAAAAACCTTCTATTTGGAATTTATGGAATATTTTTGGGGTTATTTCTGATGAAAATGCAAGAACAGAATATTTAGCAGCTGAAAAAGGTTCTCCTTTTAGAAGTGAACTTTCTTGGGCTAAACCTGATTATGAAGAAGAACAAAAAATGTTAAGTGTTGCTGATTTAGTTTGTGATGAACATATGTGGGTTGATATGAAAACTGCAAGATTTGTTTCTAAATATTCAAAAATGGTTATTTAACTCCATTTTTGTTTGTTAATTATCTATTTTTAAATAATTATTTTTATTTCTGTTTAAGAGAATATTAAGAATAATTATGTTATCATTATTTAAATAAAAAAAGAAAGAGAGAAATATATATTATGAAAAAAATTATTACTTTAACTATGGGTGCTTTACTTGCACTTGGTTTAACTGCTTGTTCTTCTAAAAATGAACAAATCCCTGAAAAAGTAGCTGGTGGTGAATGTGTTATTTCTGGTGAAGAAGCACCTTTATGGGCTTGTGGTGGTCATGAAATTAATGGTAAATATGTTGCTGTTGGTTCTGCTCCTATGTCTAAATTAGGTCATCAATTTTCAAGAAATGAAGCTATTTTAAATGGTAGAACTAATTTAGTTAATATTATTGAATTAGATATTAAAACAAAAGCAGATTCTTATATGAGAAGTGCTGGTTTAAATAGTAATGAATTAGTTGAAAAAGTTGTTACTCAAATGACTAAACAAACAAGTAATTTAACTTTAAAAGAGTCTAAACAACTTTCTTATTGGCAACATCCTGAAAACAATGAAATCTTTGTTTTAGTTGGTGTAGATAAAGGTAATTTTACTAAACAAATTGAAGTAGCAGTTAAAGAAGTTGTTCCTGTTGATACTCAAATTGCAAATAGTGAAGATGCTTTAAATAAATTACAATAAGGATAAATTATGTTAAAAACATTATCTTTAATTCTTGGAACAACACTATTTTTTAGTGCTTGTTCTTCAAAAGAAGTTCCACAACAAAATGTTAGTCCGCACATTCAACAAGCAAATGCAGAAGAAGCATTAAAATCTTTTTAATATAACCACTTTTGTGGTTATATTTTCTACTCAAAAACTCTAAAATTACATAAAATAATCAATTCCTATAAACACTTTAACCTCTTTTTAAGTTAAATAATAGTATGATATATTATATTAAACAAGAAGGTACAACATGAAAGCAATTTATTTACTTATCGCTTCAATTTTTATTTTTACTGGTTGTTCTCAAAGAGTAGCAGTTACTTCTTTTAAACCAGCAGAAGTTAATGAAGCAACAAATATGAAAAAAATCTCTGTTTTAGGTTTTTCCAATGATAGAATTGGATTTGCCTCTCAACTTGAGACTGAATTATCTAAAAAAACAGTTAATGGACAAAAATATTTTACTGTTTTAAATAGAAATGAAGTTAATTCTATTATTGATGAACAAAAGTTTCAACATTCTGGTCTAGTTGATAAAGATACTAGTGTTAAATTAGGAAAAATATTAGGTATCAATGGAATTATTTCAGGAGATGTTTTAGTGGCTGATATGAACAAAAGTTACTACAATACTGAAAGATATGAATGTTTAGATAAAAAATGTAAAGAAAAAAGATATTATCTAGTTTCTTGTGTTAGAGCCAATTATGATTTAAGTGTTTCTATTAGATTAACGGATGTAGAAAAAGGAACTATTGTTTATGCAGATACTCTTTCAAAAGGTTCTTATGATACTCATTGTAGAGATAGAAGTGGTGGTTTATCTTCTTTTGGTTCTGTTATGACTGATTTAACTGATGATATTGTTACTTCTTTTATGACAAAAATTTCTCCTACAAAAGTTAGAAGAAGTGTTGAATTATTAGATGACCCTGAAATTAAATATACTGATAAACAAGAACAATTATTAGAATATTCATTAGAACATATTAGTGATAATAGATTAGATAAAGCAGAACAATTATTATCTGAATTACTTGGTTCCACTAATGATAAATGTTATGTTGCTGCATATAATTTAGGTGTTGTTAAAGAAACACAAGGAGATTATAAACTAGCAAGACAATTATATGAATTAGCTGATAGTTTAACTATTAAACCAAATAAAACTATTAGTAATGCTGTTATGAGAATTAAAAAACAAATTAATGATAAAAAATTAGTAAATCTTCAATTAGGAAAATAATATGAAAAAATTAATTTCCTCTTTTGGATTAGTATCAATTATTTTATTTACAGGTTGTTTTTCAACTAGTGGTCAAGTTGGTATTGAATATACAAAGGTATCTCAAAATGAGATGCCTTCTTGGTATTTAAATCCAAAAACAAAAGATGGTCTTTATTTATATGGTATTGGGGAAGGAGAAAACCTAGAAGAAGCCATTAAAAGTGCTTTGACTAATATTTCTTCTAACCTTTCAACTACAATTTCTTCAACAAGTAGATTGAAAAAAGAAAGTATTCTTAAATATAGAGAATATGTTTCAAAAGAAGTAAGTGAAGAAACTATTTCAAAAACAGAAGAATTAGTTTTTAGAAATCATGAAGTATCTAATTCATTTAAACAAAGATTTAATAAAATTATTGTTGAAGTTAAAGTTGATAAAAATACACTTTTTAATGACTTATCAAAAGAGTTACAAACTTTAAATACTAATTATGATTTAATTATTAATAAAACAAAAGATAAATTAACTTTATTTAACAAAATTAAAGATTTACAATTATCTTATATTTCTTTTATGAATAAAGCAAATATCTTATCTTCTTTTAATTATGGTATTGAAGATAAATATTGGAATGTATTAGATAATATCTCTAAACAAAAAGAAGATTTAAAAAATAAAATATCTTTTTCTATTTCTAAACAAAATATTAGTGAAGTTGTTGTTTTAAAAGTAGAAGAATATTTAAATAATGAAGGTTTTAAAGTAACTAATCAAGGAGAATACAATATTTTAGTTTCTTCTGTTCTTAATCATAAACAACCTTATGGTATGTTTATTACTAATAGTAACTTATCTTTACAAGTTATTAAGGATAGTTCAACTATTTTTAGTAAAGAATTTATTTTAGAAGGTTATAGTAGTAATTCTATTGAGGACTCTATTTCAAATGCTTACAATAGTTTAGAAGTTTCTATTTTTTAGAGACTTTTAACTCTCTCTAAGTTTCTTTTTGGTATAATTTATATAAGAAAAACAAGAAGGAATACTTATGACATACAAAGATTTTAAATTAGAATTAAATAAAAAATATATTATGGAAACTGGTTATGTTTGTGAAATAATCTCAAAAGGTAGAGATATTAAAACAGGTAAAAAGTTTTTTATTGGACATAATCCTATGACTGGTCATTATTGGAGATTCAACAAAAAAGGTATGCCAGCAGGTGCTCCTAATAGTAGAATATCTTGTAATGGAGAAATAACAGAAGAAGAATATTTAAACAAATTATACAATAGAGGTTAATATGTATTTAATTCAATTTATTAGAGAAACACAAGTTAAATATCCAAATATTTCAAGAAGTCCTCTTGAAGTATTAAAACATTTATTTTTTACAAATGGTAATGGTTATAGTGTAAAAAATAATGAGTTTCAAACTACTGTTGATTTTTGGAGAAGTGTAGATTTTTCTTCATATTACAAAGAAGAAAGAAGTACAGAAGATTGTTTAGAATATTATGATAGAATGTATTATGAACAAGAGGTTGCTGAACAAGTTAGAACATTTAGACCTATGAACCTAAATCTTTCTAAAGCAAAAAATGAAGAACCTATGAGTGATGAAGATTTTGAATTATCAATTAGAGAAAAATTATCTCATAGATATGATAAGGTTGATTGGGTAGATAATTATACATTAGAAGATTTAAAAAATGAAGATAAATATTATGATATGATTTTAAATGCTGAGTTTAACCCTTATTTAAGTTTATCTCCTGAGTTTTATCTTGCTTGGTATTTAGATCAAGATATGTCACAAGATTTAAAAGATATTCTAACAGCCATTTCTATTGCTTATATTAGAAGAATGAAAGAACTTTTAGAAACAAAAGACTTTGAAGGTAAAAGACCTCTTTTTGGTTATAAGTTTGATGAAAAGGAAATTGAAAGATATTTGGAAACATATCCAAAAGATATTAAAACACTAGATTCATTAATTTGGAGGAAATATGATTAAAACTATTATTTTATCATTTATTACAATGATTTTATTTACAGGTTGTATTGTTGGGGATGTTGTTGCATTACCTTTTAGAGTTACTGGTGCTGTTGTTAATGTAGTTGCTCCTGATGTTGTTGGAGATAGTATTAGTGGGGTTGGGGATGTAGTAGATACTGCTATTCCTTTTTAAGAAGAGACTTAATCTCTTTTAAAATGGTAATTTTCTTTGATTTTTTGTCATTAAAAAAGAGAACCGAATGAGTTCTCTTTAAATATATTTAAAATTATTCTTAGCAAGAAGGAACATTTCCTGAATCAGAAGCATATTCATAAGAAAAATCATATAAATGTTTTAACCATTTATCTTTAATTTTAGAAGTATTTAAATTTGGACATATTTTTTTCATTTCTTCTTTAAATGTTCCATTATTATAAATTTCTTCCCACTCCGTTTGTGTATGTTTAACAGCAAACTTATCTCCTGCAAAACCACAACCATCTTTCATTTTTTTAACAAAAATCTTTTGTCCTTTTGAAGGACTAGCCTCTAACATTGAAACCATCCCAATTGTCATCAAAAATGCTAACAGCACACTTGTTTTTCTTATTTTAATCATCTCTTTCTTCCTTTTTTTCAATATAACTTAATTTAATTTAATATATTTTTGTATATAAATTGTGTAATCTTATCTAATTATACTCATTTAATATTATAAGTGTTTTAAAATTAAAAATTTTCTTTCAATTTATCAATAAGTTTTAATGAATCAAACTCATTTTGACTAAATAGTTGTTTTAAGTCCATTATCATTACAACTTTATCATTTGTTTTTACCATACATTTTAAAAAGTTTGTTTCAATATCTCCAAACCTTGGCGCAGGAGAAATATCTTCTTCTTTTGGTAAAATCACTGTATCAGTAGTATCTACTATATAACCTATTTCCTGGTCTTCTATCTAAAAAATAGCAAGAGGACCCCATTTATAGTTGTGAAACAACTTAGGTGGGTGTGAATTGCGTCAATTGACTAAAAAACCTTTATATTTAAGTTTTTATTAAGATTAATAAAGTAAAATATTTGTATGAATGTGATTAAAAGTAAAACTATAACTTCTTTACCAATAATAAACAAAAGTAAAAATAAAATACTTTTAAAAGTTATGGAAAATAATATTATAGTTAAAAATAACTTATCTAAAAGATTTAATGATAATAAATTATATCAAGATTTATTATTTGAAAATAAGAAACTTACTCACATTTATAAAGAATTTAATAATCAATATTGGTTAGCTTGGGAAACTCAAAAGTTTATTAATGATGATTTATTAAAAAAAGAAATGGAAAGATTAGATAGAAGAATTAGAACTTTTAAACCAAAGGTTTTTATCAAAGAAGAAGGTAAAAATAAAAGAAAAAGTTCTCCTCTAACTAAATTAATTTCCAAAATTATTATGTTAAATTATTATTCTTTTAGATTAAAACAAACAGACAAAATTATTTTATCATTAAAGAAAGAAATTGAAAATCAATTAAACAAGTATTCACCTAAACTTCAAGCAAGAATTAATAAATCAGTTGATTTTCTAATTTCTTGTATAAAATATGGTAAAAAACCAATAAATTATACAACAGGAACTATTTTTAGAACTAATCAAAAAGAATTAGGAATTAAACCAAGATTGATTTATGACCATACTAATTCTAAATATAATTATTTTTATTGCTTTGATTACAAAGATTGGGAAGATAATTTTAAGAAGAAAACTATAAATATTCCTCTTGCTTACAATGAAAATTACCATAATAATCTTTACAATTATGGACAAGTTTTAAGTAATTCAAAGAAAAAAAACATGTTAAAGAACAAAATAAAGAAAGAGAAAGAAACCTCTTTCTTTGATAGATTTTTAAAAATAAATAATATTAAAAATATTGAAAATATCTTACATAAAGAACATTGTATATCTTTAACTAAAAATACTAATAGATTGAAAATCACTTTAACTTATGAAGATACTTACATTCCTTCTAAAAATGGTAAAACTATTGGTATTGATGTTGGTGGTGGTATTCATAATTCTTTGGCCACTTCTGAAAATGATTTGATTGGTTTCAAACATTTAAAAAAATTAGTTAAAAAACTTGAACCTATTGATAATTTACCAAAAAACACTAAACAAGAAAGAGAAGAAAAAGGTAAAAAACTTGCAAAAGTTTTAAGAGAAAATACTTACAATATCAATAAAGAAATTTCTTCTTTTCTTAAATATTGTGAAACTCACAATATTTCTGATATTGTTATGGAAGACTTAGGTATTCTAACTTTTTCTAACAAAAAGAAAAATATTAGAAATAAAGAGCTTAATGAAAAATACAATAGAGTTTTTAGACTAATTAGAAGTTCTGGTCTTGTTGAATTATTTAGAAAACAATCAAGAAATAAAGGTATTAGAGTTCATACTATTCCTTCTTATTATACTTCTAAATTGTGTAGAAATTGTGGTCATATTGAAGACCTTAATAGACAAGGTAAACAATTTAAATGTAAAAATTGTAATCATTCTGCTGATAGTGATATTAATGCTGCTAATAATATCTTAGATATTTTTGGAAGGTTTCCAAAAGTTCTTTGTGATAGTAATATTTATGGTGAATTAAGTGCTAAAAAGTATCTTAAAAAATCATATGTAAAAGAACTCCTCCTGAGTATAATAGGTTGTTCCACAAATTAAGCTTGTGAAATATAAAACTTCACTTAATTAAAAAGTGAAATCCTCTTCTATAATCTTTGATTTAGGAGAGGTCGTTTAACATTAGGTTCTCTTTGTTCTAAACCTAATTTTGTTCTCATATCAATTACTGGAATTATATCGCCTCTTAGATCTAATACACCTTTTATAAATTGTGGTAATGTAGGTATTTTCACAAGTTTTTGATATCTTACTACTTCTTTTACTTCTAACAATGAAATTCCATATCTTTCATCACTTAAATCAAATGTTAAATATTTTTCCATTTGTTTCCTTTTTTTATTATTATGTATTATATCATATGTTTTTTAAAAGGTTTCTTTTTTCCCTTATTTAAAAGGTTTTTAAGGTTTGATAGTATATAATTATATATATCAAAAGAAAAGAGAGAAAACAAAAATGCCAAGAAAAAAATTACTAAACAAAACAACTGCACAAGCAATGATTACTAAAACAAGTAGAGATATGAATATGGTATTATGTGCTCAAGGACATATTAATTTAGGAACTAGAAGTGTTAGAGATAAATCTAAATTTAATAAATCAAGTGAAAGAAGAGCAAATAAAGTGAGAAGTTGGTAATATGCAAGATTTATTAGAAAAAACAACTGCATTTCAAAATAATCAATGGATTGAAGTTACACACAGAACTTTACATAGTGGTAATGAAATTAAACTTACTACTTCTTTACACAAATTAAAAGAAAGTTCTTATGATAAAGGTTGTTTTAAATTAAATGAAAATGACCAATGGTTTGTTACACCAACTGATGATTGGAAAGTATGGGAACCAAAAATTGGTGATTATTGTTGGGATAGTGTTTATGGTTTTGTTAAAATTATTGATACTGAATTACAAATTGAAACTGTTTTTGAAAAATGTAAGTCTTGGACTATTATTCAAAACCTAGAACCATTTATTGGTGAATTACCTACTTTTTGTAAATAAGAATATCAAAAAAGATACCCCAACCTTGTTGAAGGTTGTTTTTATTTTGTTCTGATTTCTGTTTTACATTAGTTCCAGAGTTTTTAATATCTCCTTTATTAGATTTAGTCATTTTCTGAATGTTTAAGTCTTCAACAACATCATGATTATAATTAGAATAATGATTAACAATTTTATGTAAATAATCTAACCTTTTATTAGATATTTTTAAATGTTGTCTTCTTTTAATTTTTCTTCTATTATTACTGCCTTTACTTTTTCTTGATAAAAGTTATTTTTCCATAATAATAAATAAAATACAAATAATATTAGATAAAAATTAATAATTTTGGTAATTCATCCTTGTAATATAAAATTGCAGGGTTTCTTGTTTATTGTACTAAACAAAATTAAATGCTTTTTTATCATAAAAATTATCTAAATGTTTCATTTTAATAACCTCTAATTTTGTTTTGATTTTTAATACTTTTTTATAATAATCTTCATAAGTTAATCTTGATTTCATTGTTTCTATTTCCTTAATTTCATTTCTAATTTTTTTTAAACTATCTTTACTTTTATCATTTTCTTGTAATAATTTTGATATTTCAACAAACATTCTAAAATAACTATAAATATTCTTTTGATTTTTTCTTGCTACTACCATTTTATACTCCTATTTTTTCTTGTCTTTTATTATTTAATTTTTTTTGTATTTTTAACATCACAATTTTTCTTTGTGTTTCTGAGATTTGAAGAAATATATTTTGTCTATCTACTGAAATTATTACTTTTTTTGCTTTTTTTAGTTCTTCCTCTGTTGTTATTTCTTCATGTTTTTCATTATATAATTTCTTATTTCTTATTTGTTTATATTCCCATATTTCACTACCTGTATAATACCAAGAACTATTAACCCAATATGTTTCATTTTTAGGTTGATTATTCTGGTGTCCTAAAATATCTTTTATATTTTCTATATTATTTATGCTCATTTTCATTCCTTTAAAGACTAATAACTTTAGTTAATTCATAAGTTAAGTACAAAAGACTTAAAATAGTTATATCTAATGCAAACTCTTTTGGATTTTGTTTTATTTTTTCCATGTCTTTTCCTCATTTGATATTGTAATTCTAAAAAAAGATAGTAAGAAATTAGTTAGTAATTCATTCTTTTTTTTATTTTTTACAAATTTTTAAGTTTTTCACTTATAATCAAATAAAATATAAAGGTTTTTTTTGAGTAAACATATTGCTATTTCAAAATTAATTAAACAAAAATTTTTTAGATTAATAAAATCAAATAAACATACAAATAAAATATATCTACAATTGAAAGATTCAAATTTAGAAAAAGATTTAACTAATAAAGAAATAGTAAAAAAAATTATTTCAAGAATTAATTTATATACTATCGTTCCATTTATTTTTATTTTTATTTTTTCTTTTAATCAATTTGTAGTTCAACAAAATGAAATATTCAATAACAATATACAACAAAAAATTGAACAGAAAAAACCAATTATATTAGAAAGTTTCAAAGACAATTTAAAGACACTAGACTATCTTTTAGCAAATTTCAGAAAAAATAATTTCAATTCTTTTGAAACACATGAAAGATTTATCAATAATTATAAAAAATATAATCATTTTAAAAATGTATTAAATAAATCTAATGATTATGTTATTTTTTTATCTAACAACTTAAATGAATTACAAAAAATTGTAAATGTTATATTTAATATACCTTTTAATACTGATAATGAAAATATATATAATAAAATGAAAGAATTAAAAAATACTTTTAATCATACTGTTACTCAAATTAATCAATTAAATATTTTAAAAGCTGATTTAAATACAAAAAGTAAAATATCTATAAGTGATTTTATTTATTTTGTTTCTTTATTTTTATGTTATTCTAGTATTTTATTTTTTATTTTATTTTTATCTATTAAAAAAAGTTTTTTAAAATTAAAATAGTCTCAAAGATATTTTCTTTAAGACTATTTTTTTAGGATTTTTGAAAATTTTGTTTTAGGTTTTTATTTAATTGAAAAAAATTAATTTCTATATTTTCCCATTTTTCTCCTTTATTTTGAGATTAAATGTTTTTTTATTTTTCTAAACTTTGGTTTAACATCCAAATATTTTTCTCTATTTTCTCTATATTTTGATCTGCAAAAGAAATAATACTATTATCACCTTCCTTTGAAGCTCTCTTTGATAAATCTTTAAAGTTTTTTCTTAAATATTTAAAATCTTGTAAAATAGTCCTAAATACATCTTTCCTCTTAAATCTATTTTGTTTAAGTTCTTTTATTTTACTTATTTTTAATAAGTTTTTTGTTGTTACTACTGTTTGTCCACTTTTTTGTAAGATTTTTTCTGCAGTATCATCATATAATTTTGACATTTCTTCATAAAGTTCTTCTGTTAATTTGTGAATAGGATAGAAGTCTCCACCTTTTGTATTCCAATGTAAATTATGTAATTTTACAAACATAATTAGACTATTTGATTGAATTTGTTTCAATTCTTTGATTACTTTATTTTCTTTTAATAATTTCTTTTTACTGATTTCTTTTGCCATTTTATTTCCTTTTATTTTTATTCATTTTAAGGTTGATTTCAATCAATATCCTTAATTGATTTTGAATTGTATAAAATAATAGTAAGTATCTAGCAAGGCTTAAAATTGTTTACTTTATTTTCTTTTAAGATTATATTAAGTTGTTTTCTTGTAATATCAACTGTTATTTTTTAAACAAAGGAAAAACATGAATACTTCATTCAAACAAAAAATTTTAGCTTTTTCTACTTCAATTTGTTTAACTACTTCTGCTTTTTCTGCAACTGGAGTTCCATTATTTGATAATCTTGGTTCTTTATTACAAGGAGATACAGAAGCAATTGCTCAAAATGCTGGTATGGTTAAAGGTGAAAGACAAGAAGGTTGGTTCTCACCACCACCAATTATTGAAAACCTTTCAAAAGAGGGTGAAAAACAAATGAGTGATACTCTTTTATGGCAATCTAGTGTTAATTATAGAAGTCATCCAACACTAAATACTTATAGAAATGGTGCAACTTATAGTGGAATATTAGATATTCATGCACCAAATATTAGACTTGAAAATAGTTTCTTTACTGAAAAAAATGGTACAACTGAATATTTAAATTTAGAATTACATCCTGTTCAAATTGATGATATGAAATTAAAACATATTAATATAGACTTTGTTAGAGCACATGATAATGGTTCTTCTGCTTTATCTCCTATGACTATTTCATTAACTACAACTGATAAACAAGGTAATGAATTACAACCAAGAGCTGTTTTTAAAGTTAAAAAAGATGTAGATAAACCTGGTTATTATTATAAAATCAATGAAAAAAACATGGCAAATAAAAAAAATGGTCATGCTTATTTAAAGATTATTTATAAATATCCACACATTGATAAAGAGTTTTTCCAAACTTTTTTAATAGACACTTTCTTATTTAGTAAAAATCAAAAAAAGAATATTCTTGTTGAAAAGATTTCACTTGTAAAAGAAAACTTAAGAAAACCTATTCCAGAAGATAGTGTTAAAAGAATTAAAGTATATTTAACTAAACTACCACACACTAAAGTGTGTAGGTTTTAAATTGGAAAATTTATAATTTTCTAACTCTACACTATTTAATGTGTTTATTTCAAAAGGAAGATATGTTCTTCTACAACCAAGGTCAAGACTCTCAATTACTTTTATTGATTTCTCAATATTTTCATTTACAACATTCTTGCTAACAGTTGTTATTTTCATTTGAATTAAAGATGCGAAATTCTCTAACTGAGACTTAGAAAGTCCGAGTGTCTTCATAAAAGAAGAACTTGAATTTTGATATTTAAGGACAGCATCTTCAAGAGGGTGTTTAAACCTCTGATAAGACTTATTAGCCTTAACAATGTCCAAAGTATGAGTGTTTAACTCAACAAAAAGACCTAAATAAGCACTAAATAAGTCTCTTTGTTGAATTATTCCACAATCACAAATATGAAATCTTTCAGTTAAGGATTTTTTCTTTTTATTTCCACATAAACAAGTTTGAGATAAGGCAGTTGTTTGAGTATTGTATTCAATTAAAGAACCTCCATTGTAACTTGATTTTTTAGATAAAATATCTTTAAATTGAGAAGGAGAAGAGTTTAAAATACTTCTACCAAACATTTTTTGCCAAGATTTATAAGAAATTTTTTCCATTACAAAAACATTACCTTCTTTTTGTAATTTATTTGATAATTCTTGTTGAAAATATTTTCTTTTTAAGGTTTCTTTTCTTTGTATTTCTCTTAATTGTTCTTTAACATTTTTATAAATATTACTAATATTCCAAGGTTTTCTATTTGATTTTGATTTTATTTTACCTTTCTTTTTAAGTTTGGTTCTTCCTTTTAATTTAATAAAATCTTCTTCAAAGTTATCAAGATTATTTATTCTTAATTTTCTTTGTAATTTTTTTTGTAATTGTTTCTTCTTTGAAGTAATTTTAATAATTTCTTGGTTTATTCTTTCTAATGTAATCTTATTTTTAATTTTTCTTTAAATTAATAGTATAAAAGAGAACCTCTTGGTTCTCTTTTTTTATATAATATATAATAATTTTCATTCTTATTATGTGCTATTTTTGCACATTTTGTATATTTTTTGTTTGTTTACATTTATTTTACATTTCTTCTTGTTATAATCACAAAATATATTAACAATTAAGGAAAATAATGAGTTTTAAAACAGCTGATTTATGTGATGATAATTTAGATAAAAAAATACAGGTATTACCTCCTATTTTTAAAAACTATGGTGGTAAAAAAAAGTTTAAAGGACAAGTAATTACTATTAAATTAGATAAATCAAACTTTTTACTACTTGAAACTTTAAGAGATCAACAAGGTGAGGGAAAAATTATTGTTGTTGACAATAGAGATGAGTTCTATGGTTTAGTTGGAGATAAACTTATGACTTTTGCTGCTAATAATAACTGGACTGCCATTATTGTTAATGGTTATGTTAGAGATACAGATGAAACTAAAAAAATTGATGTAGGTCTTTTTGCAAAAGGAACTTGTCCTTTAAGAAACTTTGATAAAACAGAAGCATATAGAGGTTTAATGTTAGATTTCTCAGGTGTAGTAATTAAAGAAGGTGATTGGATTTATGCAGATGAAGATGGACTAATTATTTCAAAAGAGAAGTTAGATTAAACTTCTCTTCTCTTCAAATATTTAAAAAACTTTAAAATTATTCAAATTTCTTCTCTTTAATTTTATAATTTACTAAAAAAGAAGATTTATACAAATTAAAGAAAATAAAGATTATAAAAACTTACCTCTCCCAGAAGAACAAAGTTACAATGATGAAAATCATTTAAATTACTTTGAAGAAATCAAACCACAAGAAAACCCATTAACTAAAGATATTGAAAGTTGTAATAATATAATTTTAAAAATATTTTATAATTAAATAATAATAATAATAATAATAATAATAATAATAATAATAATAATAATAATAATAGTGATAGTGATAGTGATAGTAATAGTAATTTTAACCTAATTAGAAAAAAAAATTAAGTTATTTTTTATCTTTTTTTAGTAAAATATCCTTAAAAAATAAGGAATTTTATGGTTTGTGTTAATTGTCAAAAAACTTTTTCTCCAAAAAAGGAAGTTGATTTCAATTGTTCTTCTTGTAACACTAAACAAATAGCAAAAACTATTGGGGGACTTTTAGTTCTAGGTTCTTTTGCTTATTGTGTTTTTCAATTATTTATTTAAGGTTAAAAAATGAACATCTTATGTTTAGATTTAGATGATTGTATTCTTCCTTCCCCTGTAACTTCTTTTGGTTTATTAGAAGATGATATTGATATTTTTGAGATTAATCTTAAAAGAATTGTTATTATGTTAAAAAAATATGAAATGAAAGTTTTCTTAACTTCTTCTTGGTCTTCTCTTTTTGATTACAATAATGGGAAAATTACTATAAAAAAAGATTTTTTAGAAGACTTTAATAAAGATAAGTTTCCAAGAGAAAATAAAATATACAACTTATTATGCTCTTATTTAAACTACTATTTTTGTGGAATCTCTTCAAAAAATAGAGATAAAGATATTTTGAAATTATTAGAAGAAGGTCATACAATTGTTTCTTTTGATGATTTTGATTTAAGTTATATTGATGATAAAAATCATTTACATATAAATATAAATGGTTTTTTTGAAAATAGATATATGGTTAAAATAGATAGTTTCTTAAGAAATACAATTTTAGAAAAAAAATAACTCCAAATTGGAGTTATTAAAACTTATAGATAGTGAAATTATATATTCCACCTTTCACTCTATTACTCCATACCATTCCATGGTTTACTACTACATATGAAGGTTTTGAAATATCTTCTTTTTCATATGTTGTTAATTCTTCTAAAATTATAATTATTCCTTCTTTTATTTTCTTAATTTATTTTAAGAAAAACAAACTTAAGAATAGATAAAATTTAACCTTTTCTTTTTTCTTCCAAATACATTTCTTTAAATGATTTTGTAGGCTCTTGTTTTCTTGTTATTTGGATATTTTTCTTTTTTACTATAAAAATCATAGCAAAACCTATTGTAAAAATTAAAATTAATATATTTACTAACAATAAAGCAAAACTTGTAATTGGGGATGAATCTTTTATTAATAAAATAATTAAAGCAATAAATATATTTATTCCAAATAATACTATTGCTGTTCTTTTTAATGTTCTTGTTTTCATTAGTCTCTATACCATTCTCTAATTGTATTTAATGTATTCCTCTTTTTAAAATATAATATCATATATAATGCAGTAGATATACAAGTTAAATTTAAACCCACTAGAAAAACTATTAAAGTTTGTTCAAATAAATATTGAAAAATAAAACCATTTGAAATTATTATTAGTATTGTATATATATCTAACATTTCTTTTGTCTTTAAAAAATCTTTTATCATTTTAACTTTTACTTTTTCAATTTGTGTTTAAGCAAATCTATTAGTAAATACTCCTTCTATTTTTTCCCTAATTATGAAATATATAAGAAAAATCATATAATTTAATTTTTGTGTTTTTATTCATTTAAAAACTTTTTTGTATTATATCTATTTTTAATATTAAAAATCTTAAAGTTTCAGATTACCCTGTTACTTTTTTCTCTTTCTTCTTTTGAGTTATTTCTTCACATTTAAAAAATCTCTATTCTTTCTTTTAACATTTTTTTTACATAATTACTTTTTTCTTACTTTGTTTTTATAATATTTTAGATTACAAATATTATATGAAGGATTAATATAAATGGAAAACTTTGAGTTTTGGACAATTCCACACTTTTTTGAATTAGTTGTTTTTGTTTTAGTAAATTGGTTTATTTATGATAAATATGTACAAAGAAAACATCAACTATTGGTAAATTATCCAATTATTGGAAGATTTAGATATTTTTTAGAAGCCATTAGAGAACCTTTTAGACAATATTTTGGTGATGAAAAATTTTATGAAAGTAAAGATAAACTTGATTGGGTTCAACAAGCAGCAAGAAACCAACCTGCTTATGGTTCTTTTTCACCTTCACAACCATTAAAATTACCTAAATTTATGCTTAAACATACAAATATTGTTTTAAATGAAGATGAAGTTTCAAGTGATTTTAGTGTTATTTTTGGTGAAAATAGAAAAAAACCATTTACAACTTCTTCTATTATTGCAAGAAGTGCTATGAGTGATGGTTCTATTAGTCCAGAAGGTACAAGAGCCTTTACAAGTGGTGCTTACAGCGCACATTTTCCAATAAATACAGGGGAAGGAAGTTTAACTTCTAATTTCTTATTTACTCATAAAAAATACAGTGAAGATTATATGGAAATATATAAAGGTAACAAAATGCAAATTATGGGTAAGAAATTAGTTCATTTCTTATTTAATGGGGATATGGCTTCAAAGTTCTATATTTGGTCTGTTGTTGGTAATAGAAAAGATTATGAAACATTTACTTATGATAATGAAACTTTAAGAATACATAGAGTTAATTGGGATTCTCCATTAGAAAACTTTCCAAAAGAAGTTCCTTCTGATATTCCAGATATTATTTATCAAATATCTTCTGGTCTTTATGGTTGTAGAGATAGTGAAGGTAAATTTGATCCATTAAAATATCAAAAGAAAATGGCATTTTGTAAAATGACTGAAATTAAAATTGCACAAGGTGCTAAACAAACAGGTGGAAAACTTATTGGTGAAAAAGTAACAGAAGCAGTTGCTTATTATAGAGGTATAGAGCCTTATAAAAATGCTTTCTCTCCCAATAGATTTCCTTATGCTAATAGTGTTGAAGAATTATTTGATTTTATTGGACAATTACAAGAGTTATCTGATAAACCTGTTGGTATTAAAATAGTTATTTCTGATTACTCTAATATTGTTCCTATTGCGGAAGAATTACATAAAAGAGTAATTAAAGGTGATAATAGATATCCTGATTTCATTACTGTTGATAGTGGTTTTGGTGGTAGTGCAACTGCACCTATTGAAACTATGGAAAGAATTGGACTTGATTTAAATGATAGTATTTATTTAGTTGACAAAGTTTTAAAAGAATATGGTGTAAGAGATAAAGTTAAATTAGTTGGTGCTGGAAAAATATTAACTCCTGATGATGTTATTATTGCTCTTTCATTAGGTGCTGATTTCTTACAAATTGCAAGAGGATTTATGATGAGTGCAGGTTGTATTAGAGCTAGACATTGTTCTGGTGTTGGTGGAAGACAATGCCCAGTTGGACTTGCTACACAAGATAAATCTAAAAGAAAGAATTATTTTGTTTATAAACAAGCAGCTAAAATTGATAACTACCACAAAAACCTTTTAAAAGGAACTCAAAGTCTTATGGCTGTAATGGGAGTTCATCACTACAAAGAACTTAACAAAAAGAACTTAATGTTTATTGATAGTAATTCAAAAGTTCATGATAATATTGATAAAGTATTTGAAAGAATACTTGATATTAAAGAACATTAATTGTAATTTCCCAATGGGAAATTACTTTTTAACCCCTATATTTAATTAGTTTTTAATCTTTTTTCTTATATAATCTATTTATTAAAAAAAAGGATTTCTTAATGCAAAATATTTCAAAAGAAAAAATCAAAGATTTACTTATTTTAGACAAGAAAGCCCGCAGTTTTATACTGCGAGATGAATTGTCATTCTTTTTTTTGATTTTTAATATATTTCTTAATATTTTCTTCACTTGTAGAACCAATAGTTTCAACAAAATAACCATGTGTCCAAATTTTTCCTTTCCATAATTCTTTTCTTAATTCAGGATGTTTAACAAATATTAAATTAC
>Ga0209955_1000018_pt1 | contig 77285 bp, 83 predicted proteins | sample SalPonA_A_H2O_MG_FD_185716 | JGI IMG/M metagenome (GOLD analysis project Ga0209955, IMG submission 185716) | Water microbial communities from South San Francisco under conditions of wetland restoration - Salt Pond MetaG R2A_A_H2O_MG (SPAdes)... | ecosystem: Environmental > Aquatic > Non-marine... | reverse complement strand
AGGCTATTTGCACATCATTGATCGACTCGCCGCAGACGGTGCAGAGGCAGTTATCCTGGGCTGCACAGAAATTGGCTTGCTAGTGCGACAAGACGATACACAGGTTCGTCTATTCGATACGACAGCAATCCATGCTCAGGCTGCGGTCGAAACCAGTTTGAGATAGAGGATTTAACGCGCAAATTTCGGGCTAATTAATGGGGCGCGTGCCACGACACTTCGGATAGTTTGAGCAGCCCCAGAAGACTTGCCCCTTTTTATTTCCTCTTTGTGCTTTACGAGATTTCATAGGGGCATCGCAGGAAGGACAGGTAGGGGAAAGGTTCTCTGCCGATTGAGATGGGCGTGCGCTTCGACGATTGTTCGACGCTCTTTCATTGATTAAGCGAAATAGACGAGCAGCAGCGCCGATCATCAGTGCAAGAGGAAGAATCATCTTCATTAATGTCATCAATTGCACGAAGAACGTCGATTTCAGCGCAAACACGCTCACGTCCTCTGGGCTCTCAGCGAGGTAGAACAGTCCGAAGGTCATGTAAAGCACGATTGCTAAGAAAACACTGAGCCAAATCGGCATTGAGACCGCGGCTTCAGCCAAAATTTCTAGTAATGGTTTGTTGCGTCTCGACATGGATACGTATCTTGTTTAGCAGCTAATATAAAATAATAGACGCTATTTCACTGCCGGAGATTCTATTCACGAAAGAGTCTGCCGACACTGCAATCAAGATAGGGGGTAAGCTGGCAAGAGATGCTCTCTGGTCACCGGAGTTTAGCAAGCTGTATACGGACAAACCCGATGGGCTAGGGGAAAAGCTCGCGGGGTAAATTCACATAGGATCTCGGCACTCAAACACATGGCAAAAATTCTACACACCTCAGACTGGCACATTGGCCGCCTTTTCCAGAACCATTCGCTACTGAGTGATCAGTTGGTTGTGCTTGAACAGATCAAGCAGATTGCGCTCGAAGAGAAGGTTGATGCGCTGCTTGTTGCTGGCGATATATTCGACAGAGCTGTGCCGCCCGCCGAGGCTGTGGATGCGCTTGATCGATTCATCAGTGACTTCTTGGCGTCCGTTAAGGTGCCTATTGTCATGATCTCTGGCAACCATGATAGTGAGAAGCGAATTCGCTTCGGCTCTGGTCTCATGTCGGGTGCAGGGCTTCATATTCTGGGTGATATTCGCAAGGTCCATGAGCCCGTTACGATTTCTACGGATGCCGGGGAATTGGATATCTTTGGTATTCCCTATCACGATCCCGTCAATGTCAGGGAAGTATACGATGCCGAGCTGAAGAGCTATGACCAGGCTCACACTTTTTTGGTGGAGCAAGCCAAATCGGCGGTGAACCCAGAACGTAAATCGATTCTAATGAGCCACTGCTTTGTCAGTGGTTCTACTGAGAGTGACTCCGAACGTCGGCTTTCGGTGGGTGGTGCAGACGATGTTTCATATGAACCGATGGCCAGTTTTGATTACGTAGCGTTGGGACACCTACATGCACCTCAGTCAAAAGGTGGCGAACATATTCGTTACTCGGGCTCTCCCTTGAAGTACTCATTCTCCGAGTATGCACAGCGCAAGTCGGTCTCCATCGTCGAGCTAGGCGAACAAGGATGTACGGTTTCTGAAATCCCGCTCAAACCAGTTCGAGACGTACGCGTGATCGAGGGGAAACTCGATGATCTTGTAGCGACAGGCGTTACTGATCCGGGTAAAGAGGATTTCATATTTGCGCGTCTTACTGACAAAGAGGATCTTCTGGAGCCCATGAGCCGGCTTCGGCAGTCATACCCCAACACTCTTCAGATTGAGCGCACTCAGTACACTCTGACGCCAACAGGTGAGCGACTTAAAGCCGATGTAAGTAAGGCCCGTAGTGAGCAAGATATTTTCTCTGATTTCTTCAAACAGGTAATGGATGAAGACCTTAACGCTGAACAAATGGCCTTAGTTCTGGAGGTCGTTGAGCAAGCGAAGAAGGAAATGGAGGGTCAGGAATGAAACTCCTTGAGCTAGATATCAAAGCCTTCGGGCCGTTTGCGAAGCAGCAGACGATCGACTTCACCGCATTGGGGAATAACCCTCTCTTCCTGATAGACGGGCCTACAGGGGCTGGTAAGTCTTCCATACTCCACGCTGTATGTTTTGCACTGTATGGCGAGACAACCGACGCTGACCGAAAGGATGTGGGCGTTCGCTCTGACCATGCGGATCTCAACGATTTAACCGAAGTCAGCCTCACATTCGTAACCCGTGGCGAAAAGTACCGTATTACGCGCACGCCAACGCAGGAACGACCTGCGCTTCGGGGCGGCGGTGTTACCAAGGCCCAGGCCACCGCGAACGTAGTACACATACAAGCAGACGGAACAGAAGAGAGCTTGGTTGCGAAGAAAAAAGGTGAAGCGGACAAACAAGTAAAAGAGATCTTAGGCCTCACAGCGGACCAATTCCGCCAAGTTATGGTGTTGCCTCAGGGTAAGTTTCGCGAGTTGTTGATATCCAAATCGGATGATCGGCAGGAGATACTCTCTACCCTGTTCCAAACACAAATCTTCCAGCGGATTGAAGACCTTTTGAAGCAGCAAGCTCAGAGCATCGAGCGAAAAGCGGATCAGTTCAATGCAGAGAAATTAGCTGTTTATCGTGAGCATGAAGTGGACTCGGGTGAAGCGCTCAGTACGAAGCTCGCTAGTCAGAAGACGGCGATGGATGCGGCTGAAGAGGCGGGCAAGGTACAGGGTGCTAAGGTTCAAAAGCTGCAAGAGGAGCTGACCAAGGCGCAGAGCTTGGACCAGTTGTTTGCCGATCAGGCTCGAGTCAATTCAGAGCTTGCACAACACACAGCGGGAGAAGCGCAGCATATCCAAAACGTGCAGTCGCTGGACATAGCGAACAAGGCCGCGGCAATAACGCCGACTTGGAGAGATTTTGACCAAGCAGAGAAAAATCTGAAGGTTTTGGTTAAAGAGCTAGAGCAAGTGAAAACCGATGAGGCATCTGCAAAATCGGAATTGGAAGAGAAACAGAAGGCGTTAAACGCGGCGCAAGCGGCTACGGCAGGAAATGATGCTAAGCGTCTAGAACTCGAAAAACTGAAAGGCTACGGAGAGCAGTTAACAGAGCTCGATGCTGCTCAGAAACGCCTTAAATCCACTCGAGACTCTTTCACCCAGCTCGGAAATCAGCTTAAACAAGCGGAATCGGAAAAGTCTCTAACGGCTAAAGCGATTGCAGAGGTCGAAGCGAATTCGCAAGCGAACACGGAGCGGTTAAAAGCTAAGCCCAGCCTGGTGATACAAGCGGCCGAAAGCCGTCAGCTGTTGGAGAAACTGAAGCAACGTGACGCTCTGCTGAATGGTATCGAGGTTGCGGGAAAGAATGTTCTCGCGTGTGAACAAAAAGAAAGCGATGCACGCAACCGTGCAAAGACGGCTGACGAAAAAGCTGACCGATTAGAACTCTCTTGGTTGCACGCTCAGGCTGCGTTACTGGCTGAGAAGCTGCAGGATGGGGATGCGTGTCCCGTTTGTGGTAGTGAATCACATCCGAATCCGGCTCAATTCGGTGAGGACGCCAAGGTCGATAAAAGGATGGTTGATGAGGCGCGCAGCGAGCTTGCTGACGAAAACCGTAAACTTAATCAGGCATCATCGGCGCTCAAACAAGCGCGTGATGCAGTTATCGATTTGCAGAAACAGAAAGCCGAATACGAAAAGACTCTAGGCGATCACTTCTCTCTCTCGGTAGAGTCGTTCACGGAGACACTTCAGAATCTTCAGAAGCAATTGGCTGAACTGGAGGCGCTCGAAAATCTACAGGTAAAAACTGCTGATCATCTTGCTGATCTGAAGAACACACTGGAGAAACAGACATCTGCGTTGACTGAGCTTCAACAATCGAGACAAGCCGCTGAAATAAAGGTGACGCAAGCTGAGTCCGATTATCAAAACTTGGAAAAGCGAATTGCCGAGGCATACCGCGACAAAGAGGTGCTGGATAAAGCGATTGCGAGTTTGAACAACGAGATTGCAAACTCAACTAATGCGCTTACCGCAGCGCAAACAGCCCACAAAGTCGCCAACGATAAGTTAGCCAATATCGCAGGGCGGCAGCAGACGCTTACTGAACAACTGGTCATAGCCCAGAAGAACAAGGATCGCTGTGAAAAAGAGTGGAGCGATGCACTGGCTTCAAGTCAGTTCTCAAACCAAGAAGAATTCGACAACGCGCGGATGACGAATGAGGCCTTGGAAGGGCTTCGTAAAACCGTGCAGAGCTACCTCGACGCGAGCAATACGCTGAACGCGAATCTAGCTCTTTTGAAAAAACAGATTGGTGATCAGCAGCGCCCAGATATCCCTGCCTTGACTGCGATAGTAAATACAGAGAGTGCAGCGCTTGAGACAGCGAGAAAGGTCTTTACCGACTGCCGCGATATCTACAGAGAGCTAGACGCAGGCACCAAAAAGATAGTGCAGATCGAAGAGCAAGAAAAAGCCATCCAGGATGAGTACAACGTGATCGGCAAGCTGGCAAGAGCGGCCAGTGGTAAAGGCAAATACAAGGTGACCCTCGAGCGTTTTGTACTCGCAAGCTTGCTGGATGAAGTGCTGAGCCAGGCAAGCTCCCGTCTCCACCTTATGAGTAAAGGTCAGTATCGATTGGTGCGAGAAAATGAGGCGGAGAGCGGTAGGCAGAAAGCCGCTGGCCTGAACCTTGCCGTTGATGACTCTCACTCTGGCAAAACACGGCCTGTATCGACTTTGTCCGGAGGAGAGTCGTTCATGGCTTCTCTGGCCCTAGCGCTCGCACTGTCCGATGTTGTTCAGCAACGCTCAGGGGGAATACAGATGGATACGCTATTTGTGGATGAGGGCTTTGGTAGCCTTGATCAGGACTCGCTTCAATTAGCGATAAATACATTGGTGGATATCCAGGCAAGTGGCCGAACGATTGGGATTATCTCCCATGTATCTGAGCTAAAAGAGCAGATGGCTAAGCGCATCGATGTGCTCCCTGGCAATAATGGAAGCGAGATTCGGATGGCTGCAACTTAAGCGCAGCCGGGCTCTCTGACTAGCGATACGAAAAAATATAAGCATTTTTGCAATAAAACTTGGTTCTCATCCGTTGTATTAGAAAACACGCAAACGGAGAGAACCATGCGCTACTTTGAATCGCTCTATGCTCGCCTGGAATTTGGCGAGCCATTAATCATCGACGGGTTGTCGATCGAGCCCATCATATCGATTGGAGATACCTCAAAAGACAGCCTATCTGAGTTAGTCGATCTCGATACCGCTTACAAAGAGGGCTTGGTGAAAATTCGAGAGGTAAGCGAGGGAGGTTCTGTCCAGGAGATTCTCGTTTACAACCTCTCGAAATCGCCTTTGATCATCCTCGAAGGACAAGGGTTGGAGGGCGCAAAGCAGAACCGCGTGCTGCAGAAGACTGTTGTGGTTCCACCAGAAACGGAGCTTTTGGTGCCGGTGAACTGTGTTGAGCGTGGTCGATGGAATTATCGAAGCTCGGAGTTTAGACCAGCAGCATTCAGTGCGGGCCCTTCTGTGAAGGCTAGAAAAGCGAGTGCCATGAAAATGAGTGAGCGTTCCGTACAGAGTGAAGTCTGGGCAGAGGTTTCAGAAATGAGCGCACGCTACTCTAGCCGTTCTGCAACAGAAGACATGCTGGAGATCTTGGAAACGGCTTCTCTGGATAAGCGTTATAGCTTCGATCACGCGTCCAAAAAGCTCGATGACTTCGACGGTTATGGATACAAGGTGTCCGGTGGACAGGCCGAGTTTATCGAAATCTTTGGGCGTAAGACTTGGGCAAAAGCCGCTGTGCAGAAATCGATTCGTGAATGGTTAATGGATAGTTCGACGGCCCGAAATCCAATTTCATTACCACTGTCTATGCTTAAAGCAGAGTGGCGAGAACGTCGTTCTGTCGGAGCAGAAACTCAGCTCTTGGCTGAGACCGAGTGCTCGGGTATCGCCGCTGAATACCGTGGAGCATTACTGCATCTGTTTTGCGCTCCTGATAAATCGCCTATGCGGCCGAATCCTGCCCGGGGTCGTCGTGTGAGGTACTTTGTAGAATGACAGCGAGGGTAGCAGGAATGCTGAGACCATCTTGGCTTGAGGGCGAGCTGATCAAAGTGATGCCCGACCTTATGGGGTTCGCTCGTTTGCGAACCCCTAACCAGCATATCGCCGAGGATCTGGTTCAAGAGACCTTTTACATAATGTTGTCTCTCAAGCGCGAGCTCGACCGCGACGAGATCAGACCCTACGCATTTGGGGTTCTTCGAAATCTGATCGCAGATTATTTCAGAGCGCCGCAGCGGCCAGTTTTTTGGGAAGAGGAGCTCGATGACTCTGCCCATTTGAACCTAGAGCTTAGACGGGTGGTCGAGGCGCTCTCTTCAATGAAAGAGGAATGCCAAGACGTACTTTCGTTGGCAATTTTTGAGCACACACAGAAAGAGATTGCTGAAGTACTCGATAAGCCGATTGGCACAATCGGTAGCTGGCTTCAGCGCTGCCGCCGCAAATTAGGGGAGTTGTTAGGTCTATGATGGGTCCAACTGATGAGCAACTAGAGCAGTACTACTGGGGCGAAGAGCTACCACGGCAACTCGTGGATCAATGTGAACAGCGCGTCTCGATGGATCCTGACTTACTGCGGGAGTATCACCAAGTCAGCCGGCTACTTATGCGGTTCAAAAAGCTTCGAGAAGCCCTTAAGCAGAGTGATGAGCAAACGAGGCATCGCTGGTACCTGCGCAGCTTGCAGCAAGAGCCCATACCGCACCGCATCCGTGATGAAGTAGATGAGTTGGTACGGGGATTGATCAGAGGTGTTCGCGTGACGAGGATGCTTGGCAGTGAGATTAATCGCCGATTGGGCCATCAAAACGATGTGCAAGAAGAACCGAGCCCTTACCGTCAGGCGAGCCCATCTGAGCAGGTTAGTGCGAAGATGACGCCTAGAGTGTCTTCGTTTTTTGATGAAGATGATAGAGCCTCTCTGGAGGTGAAGGGTCTTTTTGATCGACGCCCCCTTTCAGGACGAGAGCGAGTGCAACGGGATTACCCGGAGGTAGTGGAATTTATTCAGCATCACTTTTCTCGTGAGTGGGGACGCTGGGCCAAAGGTGTGATGGGGTCGGTTCCGGTACTTCGAAAGCTCGAATCTCGGTCAAAAAATGCGCCGCTGATGGCTGCACTGGAGCTGATTGATCTTGCTGAGAAACTTCGTGGGTCACGTAAGTAGTTAATAGGAGTTTGGGGCGCTATGCAGAATTACCGAACAGCAGGCTCTAAAAGAGCGCTTTTGGTGAGTGCTTACCATGAGGCTGGGCATGTGGTTGTTTCGCACTTTTTCAAACGAAAGGTTCATCATGCTGAGATTGGCGAGAAAGATCGGAACTTCATGATTAGCTCCCAAACCCCTTCACTCGTGGAACTTGCTAAAACGTATGTTGAAGAGGCTCTTGAGTCAGATGAATTCTGGCGTGATTACGTGGAAATGATAAGAGTCTGGTGTGCGATCTATGCTGCGGGACCAATAGCAGAAAGCATCTATACCGGAGTCGATATGCGTCAACTCCGAGGCGGCGATGACTACGAGCAGATTATCGATCTTTGTCGCCACCTGAGTAGATTGGCAGAGAAGCTTCGCGGGTACGACTCAGTGAACGACGGTTTCAAGAAGACATTTTTCGGGGATATTCTTGAACTTCCTGCAGGTGTGCTTTCGAAGTCCGGAGGGTGGCTGTACGTAGAGAGAATCGTTGGTGCGCTGATGATGAAAATTGTGCTTGCGGCTGACGATCTAGAGTTATTGCTAACCGGCATGCCACAATCGGACGGTCACACCCCTTACGCGAAGCCTACGGTCAATTTTCAGTATGCACTGCGGTTCTGATGTCACCCTCATAACGCGCGTTCCGTAGCGATGCTGACGGCTGCGTTAAATAATGAAAATTTATATTTCGAGGGGCAATACATATGGTGACCTTTCCCCTTCGTTAGTGCCACTTCTTCGATGAGATTTTACTAAGCAGCCTGCCTAGCGAATTCCTCTGGTGACACATATCCAAGAGCACCATGTGGTCGCACTTTGTTGTAATGCTCCTGCCATAGATCGATTTGGATCTCCTTGGGGTTTTCTTAAAATTCATCTAAGATCATTTAGTAATAATAAATATTATGTAGTAATAATAATTACTGAGGTTTCTATGTCTGATGTGCTGCTTTCTTGGGTTGGTCAAGCAGATCTGGATGGGATGGCTGAGGGTAAAGATGCAACGGGGCCGCTTATAAGGTCGCTCCAGCGGAGTAGTTATAAGACGGCAGAGTTAATGAGTAATTACCCCTCTGAAAAAACTCAGTTATATATTGCGGGTCTTAAACGGCATTTCCCGAAAATGACAATTGCGTGTAAGCAAGTCGATCTTCCCTCAGGTCCTACGGCATATCAGGAGATCTTTCCTGCAGTCGATGAGTTTCTCGCTGATGTAACTGATCGCTATCGTAAACAACGATTAACGGTCAATCTCAGTCCGGGTACGCCAGCTATGCAGGCCGTTTGGATACTGCTTACAAAGACTCGATACCCTGTTGCCTACATCGAGTCCTATAAACTTAGAGATACCGAAGAAACGGTCGTTAAGCCGGTTGAAATTCCATTTTCTTTGAGTGTTGAGCTGTCGGAGCAGTCCAAAACGCGAGTTGCATCACGATATACACAAGCGGCGATCAGTAAAGTCGGTGAGTCTGCAGACTTCGGAAGAATATTTGGAACTTCAACTGAGATGCTGCTAGCCAAGCGTAGAGCGGCTCGCCTGGCTGATCTTGATGTTCCAACTCTCATCCTTGGTGAAACCGGTACAGGTAAAGAGCTTTTTACTAAAGCCATTGCGAACGCCAGCGCCCGAGCAGGTAAGTCCATACAGACTGTTAACTGCGGTGCTATACCAACAGAGTTGATTGATTCGACACTGTTCGGTCATGTAAGGGGGGCATTTACCGGTGCGACTGAAAACCGAAAGGGGCTTTTCCGTGAGGCGGATGGTGGAACGGTATTTCTCGATGAGGTTGGTGAGCTGCCTCTAGATGCCCAAGTTCGCCTGCTACGTGTACTGCAGGAGGGGGAGGTTAACCCTGTCGGTACTAGCAAAGTTGAAAAAGTCGATGTCCGTATTATCGCCGCAACTCACCGTGACTTAATGGAGATGGTAGCAAAGGGGGAGTTTCGTGCAGACCTTTATTACCGTCTCGCGGTGGGTGTGCTTGAGCTTCCTCCATTACGGAAACGTCAGGGGGAGATTGGTGATTTGGCGGATTTTTTAATGGCTGAGATAAACCAGGAGCTCGGTGATCAGCCGAACTTTGAAAGTAAGAAAATTTCTCCGGATGTAAAAAATATAATTCTAAAGCGTCGTTGGCCAGGTAACGTGCGCGAACTTAGAGCCACGCTCGTCCGCGCAGCGATCTGGTGCGAAACCGACACAATTAGCGTGTCCGAGTTTGAAGAGTCCTCGATCAAACAAACGTCCGAAAATAACGACGGTCTCCTTCAGGATTTGTCGCAACCAATTAATATACATGACTTAATCGGCGAGCTCGCACGCTTCTATATTCCTCAAGCCTTAGAAAAATATGCTAATAATAAGACTAAAGCGGCGAAGTATATTGGCTTAAATAGTCACCAAAATCTCACCCAGTGGATAGAAAAATATGGGGTCGAGGTCTAAGTTTTTAAGGCGTTTTCAAAACTTGGCACGCAGTTCGCAGATGCCAGTACATGAAAAGATTACTGTATATGAAATCGACCATCTTTGAGTTCCTGCGTCTAGATAACGGTCACCTAGCAAACCTCGGGGTTTATGCTTGGGCCCACGATGAATTTTAGCCGCGTCCGTAGCTCGTCATTTATGTACTCCAAGACAGCCATCATTGAGCCGACGTGTAGCCCGGATTGAACTGTGGGCGCAGAAGGGAGAAATAGCTATTGTCTAAATTAGTAAACTTCAAATTCAGCAACTACCAAAGGATTCGGGAGGAAGTCTCAGTCCCATTCGACAAGATTGTTCTGCTCTGTGGCCCGAATTCGGCCGGAAAAAGCACGATAGTTGACGGGCTCAATTATATGCGACAGCTTCTTGACGAGTTGCTGGTCAACGATAGTTGGAAAGTTATGTATCCCGAGTTACCTACGTTCGAAGCCACGATCAAGTTTAATTCAGAGCGAGTTGATTTTTCAGATGAGCCTGGGATCAATAATGCTTTTGCGAAATGGTACAAACGAAATGATTTCTTGCAGGGGTTTTTCCTAGAGGCGCACGACAAGCGCCTAGGAATCCGTATTGGTCCCGAGTCAATTTCAGTTACTTGCAACGATCAACCCTTAATCGCGATACGAAAGCCCTATCTAATACTATTAGATAACGGTGCGCTAGACATGCCAGTCGATATAGAGGGCTACGCACTTAGGGTAGAGCGTCCCTGGTACGATCTAGTCGATGAGGGGTTGATCCAAGTTGATCCTGACGACGACGGTTATGGTGAAGATAGACTCTTCATTGAAGTTTCGAAGACGCTTCAATCCGAACATCGTCAACTTTTTGAAAGTTCTGACTTCCGAGTCTTTGGACCATATGACAACTATTGTAGGGGCGAGTTTTTTTGGGAAGAAGGAAGTCACTCCGACGGGACTGTCGATGATATCGGCACTCTGTTAGAAGGAATTATCCTAGCGATACTTGATGCCGACTGGCCATCGAATGTTTCAGATAATCGGACTATGTTAAGTTCGGAAGAGCTTTCCGTCGACCCAACCGGCGTTTTTCAAGGTAGTTGTCGCCTTCTCTAGTTTCATGCCGCCTGATCGAGGACCTTTTCCGTTCGATCAGGGTTCAGCATCACTTCACCGACCGGCTGCCAGTTTCTGACTCCTCCTGACCACCGCTCAGGTCGTCCGGCCTTAGCTCGTTCATAGACCTCTTGGCGTTGAGCCAAAATATCAGCATCTTCACCGTTATGGCGTTGCTCGGGTGTTATGTACTTGATCTGGCTGTGCCGGTGCTCTTGGTTATACCAGTCAACGAACCGCTTCACCCACGCTCTTGCTGCCGCTAGATCGACGAACCCTGCCGTTGGCCAGGTTGGACGGTACTTCAGAGTGCGAAACAGCGATTCCGAGTACGGGTTGTCGTTACTGACTCGGGGCCGACTGCGCGATGGGGTGACCCCTAACTCATCCAGCTTTGCTAATAAAGTGGCTGACTTCATCGGCGCGCCATTATCCGAGTGCAGCACCAAGGGTTGCCGATAACACTGTTCCTTCATCACCGTCCGCTGCATCAACTCTGCCGCCTGTTCACCGCTCTCACTTTCATAAATCTCCCAGCCGACGATCTTGCGGCTGTAGATATCTTCAATCAGGTACAGGTAGTAAAACAGTCCTCGCACCTGTGACGCGCAATAGCTGATATCCCACGACCAGACCTGGTTCGGCCTGGTGGCGGTATAGGTCGTCGGCCGAGCGACCTTGCGTGGCACTCGAGAGCGGCCACGGTGACGCAGCTGATTATGCGCTTTCAGGACGCGGTAAAACGTCGACTCACAGGCCAGGTAGATCCCCTGGTCTGCCAGCCGGGGCACGATCTGGCCTGGCGGCAGACTGGCGTACTCCGCCTGGTTACAGAGCTCTAACAGTTGTTGCCTCTCCGTGTCGCTGAGTTTGTTGGCCGGTTCCGGACGAGCCGCCGTCGGGCGAGCATCCGGCTTTACTTCGTTGGTTTGCGTCCAGCGCTGCACGGTTCGGATTGTCAGTTCCAGCTCCCGACAGGCCGTCGCTTTTGGGACACCCGCCGTCACGGCCTCGTTGATCAGTTCAATGGCTTGCTGGCGATCAGGGAGACTAATCATTCGTCCTTTCCGTCCCCCCAGATCGCATTGGCTTTTTTTCTCAGTACCAGCAATGCCGCGGTTTCAGCCAACGCCTTATCTTTGCGCCGCAGCTCTCGCTCCAGTTGTTTACTGCGTTGGCGCTCCTTCTTTAGTTCCTCTTTATCCGCTTTCGCTTGCTTGGGATCGGGCCTAGAACCCTGGATAAAACGCTGCTTCCACTCGGTGATCTGCTCAGGAAAAAGACCCCGTTCACGACAGTACTGACCGAGATCATGCTCTGACAGTGTCGCGGTCTCAACCACAATGGCGAACTTAGATTCAGCAGAGAGCTTATCTGAAGTTGATCCTTTTCTTGGCACGTAAACACTTCCGGCAATGGCTTCTTTGCGCCAACGATACAGGGTTTTCGTGGAAAGTCCTTCTGAATGCGAAAGATCCGCAACCGCCATACTAATGGGTGGCAGCATCTTCTGGACAATCGCATTCTTCCGCTCTTCTGGATATCGAAACATTGATCCTTCTTACCGCCCCATGTGGTCATAAAGACAATTCAGGGGAGGCGACAACTATCCTGCCACGGGGGGAGGGAGACGCCTACAGGGCCTCTCATCAAAGTCGGATCAGCGATACGCGCACGCTATTGGCTTCATATGCGTATAAATACCATATGAGCTTCGATCACTCATCAAATAGCTGCAGTTTTGTGAATCGAATACTCAGTTCACACATGCCCTCATTCAATTTTCAGCAATTGGTGACTGAGCAGCAGGAAGTTTCTAGTACGATATTTAATCCTTTGACGCATGAGCCCTTCAGTGATGATGGTCAAGCTATGAGTGCAGTCACCCCGAGTAGAAAGGTATTTCGGTTCTGGGTATCAACGAGCGATAATGTAGCAGAAGACTACAATATTCGTGGTTTTGAAGATGTGGGAAGTGGATTTAGTTATGTATTACCGTTTTTGCTGGCGTTAGATGTTTGTAAGTCGGCTGTCGTTCAGCAACCAGAATTGCATTTGCACCCTGCGGCACAATGTGAATTGGGCGATGCACTTATCGCGGGGTTTAACCATGGATGTGCATCGGTTGTAGAGACTCATAGTGAGCATATGATTCTGAGGATACTTCGAAGAATAAAAGAAGCTAGAGGCGAGGAAAAGCTACCAGAGAGCCTAGGTATTAATCATGAGGACGTCCGAGTTTTATACTTCAATCCAGTATGGGAAAAGGGAAATTTTGATGAGCCGGTAGGAGTTACCCGAGTGCACGAAATTCGAATCGATAGCTACGGTGAATTCTTAGATCCTTGGCCAAGAGGCTTCTTCGCGGAGCGTGATGATGAACTTTTCGGCTCCTAAAGACACTTTATCATGAACGAACTGTTCGCTTTAGATGCAACGGAACTAGCCAGAGACAGATCCAAATGGTGCAAAGCGCTTGGCGATAGGTTTGGTTTTGGCACCGGGCTGTTTGTTGCTGATCTCGAGGGAGATTTCGTATCTAGGGTGCGAGCTATAGCCGATGCTCAAGGTGTTGATGCAATGGAGGTGAAGCGGCTAAAGGAACTTGCCAATAAGGCCCGAAAAGAATGGTTGTTACCTACAGAAGGCGCTCACGGAAGTGACTGGCTCGAAGTAGCACTGAAGAGCCGTGACGCTGGACTAGTTGAGGCAATTATCGCCACTGACCATGCTCACCGCTGTTATAGTGTTGAAGACGTTTTATGGGGAGATGCTTGTGAGCTTCTAAAGCCTCGGTCCAGTGCCCTGATTGACACCACATCTGAGGATTACGCTAAGGCCTTTAAACCGTTAATTATGAAGTCGACCGAAATGCATCTTCTTGATCGTTACGCCTTCACACTGAGTTTCGATAAGGTGATAGAGAGATGGGCCGAGTTTTTTGATCGGGTTCAGCGGCTTTCAACCTCTGCTAAGCGGGAAAACCCCTCATTCGTTCTGCATTTATGGCCCCAGGGAATAAGTAATTTTCCTGGTGAAGGCCACTTGGATGCCAAAATCCAACAAATCAACAAAAAGTTAGCCTCTAGCGCGAGTATGCCGCTCACTGTTAAGTATGTGTTACGAAATGATTCGGCGCCACACGATCGATTTTTGTGGACAGTAAAAGGGGCTATGAATCTAGGGCGCGGTATTTTCCTTCCTACCGACCCAGAGCAGACATATGTAGGGTACCTAGATGCCGAGACCTCTAAGCAAGTTTACTACCAGTATGTGGAGGCTGGGCTCAAGCAACTATCGAAGGGTCCATAGCTACTTTTCCAGTCAGTAATAAAAAATACAAAAGCGTAATAAATGTTAAATATTTATCGCTTTATCTTTGGTGTGACTTTTTTATGTGATTGAAATTAATTGATTTTTTAGAGTTGGCATCGCCTCTGCAATTGTCTATGCGAACGATAATTGGAGTAAGACCGATGACTAACGATTTCAACATCACCTGCTCAACTGAAACCGAAACACAGACTTATGATGTAACCCAGCATGCCCGTCAGCGTATGGGGCAGCGCGGTGTTAGTGAGGAAGCGGTAGAGCTCGCGCTGCACTACGGCCGCAAAATTCACTCCCGCGGAGCAGTCTTTCATGTGATCGGTCGTAAAGAGATCGCCAAGCTTGGCGATGAACATCCCGAAATAACCGATCTAGATGGTGTCCAGGTTCTAACAAGTGCGGACGGAGAATCCGTGATTACTGTGTACAAAAACCATGATTTCCGCGGAATTCGTCCAACCAAACGTCGCCAGCGCCACTATCATTAAGTGATGACTGAGCGATAACGGAGTCTGAAATGGATGTGAGTCTAGCGTTAGTTGTTTATCTAGGTTTGGGGTTGGCTCACTGGTTATGGGGAAGCCCCGCCAGAGATTTGAAAAATATCGTGACTGAAATCGAGCGAGATAAAAACGAATCGAAATACTCGGGTACCCAGTTTCAATTGCGACTGCTTCTGCTTAGGTTCACGGTTTTTGTGGCTTCACTGTCGCTCTACCCGCTGTTCTATTGCATAAAGATCTACGACTTTTTCTTTTTCCGTCCGCAGAAGCGAACCGCACAGGTTGAGATGGCCAAGTACGATGACGATAAGCTCTACTTCTGGTCTACAGGAGGTGTTGGTAGTCTGTGGTGTGAGGACTGCGGGCACGCAGAGGAGATACTCAGTTTTATTCACGGCAGTGACAGCTGTACTAGCGGCGTTCAATGTCAGGAGTGCGGTAGATTCGCGTCGTATCACTCGAATGATGATGAGGAGCGTCGATTGATTTGTCGCTGTGGCGGGAAGTTATCACGAGACGATGCGCTTTTTTGCAGTACCTGCAAATCGACTGCGCTTAAGTTCAGCCTTCGATTAATCACTTGAGAAATCATTTTAGGACAAGAAAGTGGCTATAAAGGTAACACTCTACAAGTGGGCAAATTGCGGTTCTGATCTCCGCCCATTGGAGTTGTGGAAACGCCTAAGTGGTCTGGTGTGTGAGAATCCAATATCTTCGTTTGGGACTCTCCCCTCGCTCTACCGTGGATTTGTAATCAAGGCCTCTAGTCAGTCCAGGAGTGGTTACATCCACTCTGCGACCGTAAAGGTAAATTTTCTTCGGATGGTCGGAGACTCCTACTTAGAGCTCTCGTGCAAAAGCCATTTCTGTCGCGAGGTTGATGGAGTTTCGGTAAAGGTATCGGACCTACCAACGAGTCTGCAGAAATGGGCTCGATCAGTCAGTTCCACTTCAATTCAAGAACATGTAACTCGCGTAAATGAATTTGTTTCCTATTGTTGTTCGGTTGGTATCGAGCTTAGCAACACCGTTTTGGATGCACTCCAAGTTAACGCCACGATTCGCACCGGATCAGGATCTTACAAAAGCCCCAGCTTTGATTCTAAGCTAGGGTTGCTCGATCCGTATCGCAGACCGAGGTCGTGCTCAATTGTGGTTCATTCGGGTAATAGCCAAGTCGCCGAGAGCTGCATCTCACAGCTGCGACTGGCGCAGAGTCGTCTTCTCGGACAAGAGCCATTTGTAGAACGTTGGCTATCAACCGGGCTGGAGGCCAAAGGTTTTACCTCAGGAGATCTTCATTTGGTAATAGTTCCAGACTCGGTCGATTTTACGCTGGATTTGAAGTGGCAAAGACTATTTTACACGCTGGAACGGAATGGTCTGAAGTTCAAGGTAGTCAATCAGAGCCGAGCTTCAGACCGATTTGTTTGCGGAAACCTGATCTTCGACTTATTTCAAAAAGCAGGTGGCGTCCCCTGGACTGTTGATTTTAGTGATCCTCGCCTTATTTGTGCTGTTGATGCTGGTCATCACAAGGAGCTCGGGCTTTCACGTTGGACCGCGTGTCGATTCTCCAAAGAGAAGTTACGACAGCGAATTTACTTAGAAGATGTACAGCTTGCCGAACAGATTCCGCCGGGTGTCTGTACAAAGCTTTTCGCGAAGCTTTCAGGTACTAACAGCCTGATTTTAAGAGACGGAAGAAGTCACAAAAGTGACCGAGACTACTTTGCTGAGGCTAACCTCGATGTAGTAGAGGTTAATAAGCGGCCAAACTCTGTGCTTTATGAGCAGTCTGAGGGTGGAATATCTGCAGCTCAACCTGGGACGTACATCCGCTATCCGGACGGTTCGATACTTTTACAATCAGCGATGAATCCGTACACAAAAGACTACACGCGACCAATACGGCTTACTTCACTGCACGCGCTAACCGATGAGATTATTTCGGATCTGCAAGGGCTCGCTCTGTTGCCGTCTACAACAATGTCGCATTCGATTCGCCTACCCCTTCCACTGTATTGGGCAGATTTGGCGTCAAAGCTAAATAATGGTGACTGGGCGAAGGTTCTGGGAAACGGTTGGTCGCTACAGGAGTTAGTGCCTGAACTGAGAAACGCCATGCACTAGGAATTGAATTTCACAGCGAATAGGTGACGGAATTCGATGTGTTTACTAGGCTATTAAATGAAACTAAGGTACTAATAGAAAGCGGTATCGACCAAACAAAAAGGAACAATAACCCATGGGAATTGGTGATTTTGTTGCAAATGCAGCGCGACCTCTACCAGTGATTATCTTGGCTGACGTTAGCGGCAGCATGAGTGTGGATGGAAAGATTGGCGCTTTGAATCAGGCGCTCAAAGATATGATCGACAGCTTCGGCGCCGAAGGGCGAATGAGTGCTGAAATACAAGTTGGGCTGATCACTTTTGGTACTGAAGTTCAGCAACATTTGCCGCTGTCGCCTGCTCATAAAATCGAGGGCTTTAATGAACTTGATGCATCCGGTCGAACCTCGATGGGTGCGGCCTTTGATATGGCAACTTCTCTTCTTGAGAATAAGGACATTATTCCATCACGAGCCTACAGGCCAGTTGTTATCCTCCTGTCAGATGGGCACCCAACAGACGATGTCCATGGTCCTCTAGAGCGACTTAAGAATAGTGAGCGTGCAAATAAAGCGACGCGCCTATCACTGGCGATCGGGAGCGATGCTGATGAAGGGCTTCTGACTGACTTTTCAAATGATCTTGAAGCGCCTCTGTTCAAAGCAAATGATGCTCGAGATATCCGCAATTTCTTCAGGGCCGTCACAATGAGCGTTTGCTCGCGCTCCCGAAGCGCCACTCCCAGCGAACCGGCAAAAATTCATTACGTTCAAGGTGATGACGACGAACTACTGGATCTGGATTTCTGAGCTTGGCATTAAGGTTACTGTCGGCCTCCGTTATTGGCCCAGGTCATATCTCCAGCGGACTACCGAATCAGGATTATGTAATAAGCCGAACCTGGAAAGGTAATTGGATGGCGGCTGTATGCGACGGCATGGGATCGCGAAAACATGCACAAATCGGTTCGCAATCTGGAGCAAAAGCTGCGTTAAAGGCCGTTAAATCGCTGGGTTTTGAGAGTGATGATCGATCTATAGTAACAGCACTTTATCGCTTTTGGTTGGAGGAACTGTCGCGCATAGGAGTAGCGCCGGCTGATGCTGTAACCACTTGTGCCTTGATCTGGGGATTGTCGAGCGGCGCGTTCCGTTTTGCTCATATCGGAGATGGAGCAATTTTCTCAGGAGTCGACGTGCTCTCTCAAGATACGAAGACCGAGAGTTTTACCAATGAAACTACCGGGCTTGGCGTGTCCAAGAAACTATCTGACTGGCGCTTTGGGAAAGGCCATTTGAGTAACTGCGGAGGCGGCTTGGTTGCTGCGTCTGACGGAATAACAGAAGACATAACCGCGCCCGGTCCGTTTTGCGACTACGTAACCAAAAAACTGAAAGCTAAGAGCGATCGACAAGCTCGAAACTGGCTCAGAAAACAACTTGTCGATTGGCCGACACCGGGACACAGCGACGATAAAACGATTTGCCTCGTGCTGCCTCAGAGGAAACCTAGAATATGAGTTCAAACACAGATTCCAACGGTGTCAAAAAACGCATAGTTGTTGATGAATATGGCGCCTCGTATGAATGTCTGGAAATGATTGGTGAGGGCGGGCAAGGAAAAGTCTGGAGAACAAATCACCAAAATACTTTGGTAAAGACTTTTAGCATCCGTGATGAGAAAAAACGCCTTGATTGGCTGAATCAAATCAAGCGTGTTTTGCGCCAAGATTTGGACGCACTGTCGATCGCAAGACCTCAAGCCATAGTCGAAAAACCCGTTCCGGGATATGTCATGGAGTTAATGGATGGTTTGCACTCTTTACAGGCGGAGATGCAGTCCAGCATTTATTCTTTAAGGAATAAAGAGGGACTCAAAGGGTATCTACAAACAGGGGGATTAAAACGCAGATTGCAAATTCTCAGAGAGTTGGCCTTCACTCTTTCTGCGCTTCATGCCCGTGGTCTCGCCTACGGTGACCTCTCACCAAACAATATATTCGTCTCTGAGGACGTTAGTCAGGCCAGAGTTTGGCTTATCGATGCGGACAACCTTAGTGTCAATGAAAGGCAAGGGAGGGTTCACCTCTATTCACCTGGATATGGCGCCCCAGAGGTCGTCCGTGGCGATTCTGGAATTAACACCCTAACTGATGCCTGGTCGTTTGCTGTAATTGCCTACGAACTTCTTACAGTCCAACACCCGTTCACATCAGGAATCCTTATTCAGGATGGCGAGCCTGAGCTTGAGGAGGCTGCGCTGCGAGGTGAACTTCCGTGGGTAGGAGACTCTAATGACGACTCAAATTCGGCGACTGGAGGCATCCCGATTGATTTGATAGCAAGGCGAGGCTTGCAAGATCTTTTCCAACGTTGCTTTGAGAAAGGAAAAAATAACAGTTGGGAGAGGCCGACTCTTAGTGAATGGCGCTCGGTGATCAATCAAGCGGTTTCAATGATCCAGAACTGTAGCAACCCTGAGTGTCGGAGCACGCACTATAAAAGCGAAGCCTGTCCGTTCTGTGGAGAAACAACCGATCCTAATAATTTCATCCAGCTAGCTGGCCTGATCTTCTCCAGCGATGAATCGCTTGAATCACCTGTGTTAAAAACGGGGTATGGTTTATTGGCAAATAAGAATGAGGTTGTGTCCCTGCGTAGAGTCCCTGCAGGCACCGTTACTTTTGAAGACTCCCCGGAAGTTTGCCAGGTAAGACTTGATGATGAAGGATTGGGAATCAAAGTTACTCCCGGGCAACGCGTATTAGTCGTCTATAAGGATAAAAAGAAGGAGATTACTAAGGGGATTAAGCTTGGAAACGGAGATAAAAAAGGCATTCGATACGATCTGCATATCCTAAACCCGGATGGACTTGCTGAGTCTGAAACACATCCTGTGTGGGCCTTCCGGTGGTAGCTGACTTATGAAACTGTCTGAATTTCGTTTCTTCGATAGAGATTTACAAGCTGTTCACTTCGTCGACGAATCTTATGGGCGGCAGCCTTGGGAAATCGGGAGTGAAGTGGCTGTGGTGCTAGATGGCGAGCTACTAGTTTTATCGCAGGGAGATTGCGTCGCCGTATGTCGACCATCATCAGCCAAGACGCTAACGCTCGCGTCGAGTGGGATCAATTTATGGCGCATAGCTTCGAATACGGTTGATCACTTGCAACTAGAGCATTGCGACGTACAGCAGACGTTTACGCTCGATTTTGCAATATCTGTTGATGCCTATCTAGTTCAGCAGCTTGTCGAGAAGAGTTTGATTGATTCTTCAAATATAGATGTCGCGCTGTTGTGGCTTCGAGAAGAATTTGTGCTCGAGAGGAAGCAAGCTGCGTGGTTGACCGCGCGTTATTTCAAATCGGCGTCTAAGAAGGATCTCCAAATCTTAGGTCGCAGATACTCACTTTCAATAGTAAACGAGAACAACCGTTGGGTAGCGAAAACGTTTACCAATCTCCGTATCGATAATTTTGAGCTGATTGGGATAACTGGTTCGATACAGTTAATAGACGGAACCGTATCAGCTCAAGTAAGCACCGAGGGGGTTGATGCGCTTGCACAGCATATTGATGATAGCGGCAGCTATCTGGAATTGTGGCAAACCTACAGTGAACTCCAGTGGAAAATAGCGTCTCGATCGGCAAAGAAACTGGGTCTTTTACGTTATAGCTCTGCCTCTCACAAAGGGGGAGAAACTCCCATTTTTAAACTCAACGTCGGTGATGAAGCTGCAAAAGATTTTCATCGCAGACTCAGTGAAATTATGGATGAGGGGGAGCTAGGCAACTCAGACATTATTTTCGAGATATCAGCGAAGGCGCCGGAATGGCTAGAGAACTACGCCTTGCCTGGGCCTTCTGAAGCCATCGGAGCACGCCCATTACTAGCTAACAACATCAAAATCTCACCCCCTTACGTGGAGTTTGAAATCAGACAACGTCGACCTCCGAAGGAAGGCTTTATTTTCCTGTCCCTACAAGGGGATAAAAGTGCGCATGAAAGACGTGAACGGGCATATACAGCAATTCAGACGCATCAAAATCCAATGCCACAGCTTAGACACTTGCTTGAGGGACTGAATCCTCCGGTTGAACGCTCGCGCCGGTTGAAAGCGCTGTCGAGTACAGCTCGCAAGCGTTTCAAAGCAGAGCCAACCGAACGTCAAAAAGAAGCTTTAGAGGTTGCACTCAATACACCAGATGTGGCACTGATTATCGGCCCTCCGGGAACGGGTAAAACGCAAGTTATAACTGCGCTACAACAGCGCATAGTTGATGAGTATTCGTCAGAGTCACTCAAACACCAGATTCTACTTACAAGTTTTCAACATGATGCTGTCGATAACGTAGTCGATCGCTCGGGGGTGTTTGGATTACCGGCTATGAAAGTAGGCGGGAGACGCTTCGGAGGCGACGCGGGAGAGAGCGCGCTGAGTAAATGGCGTGTTGGTCAACTTGCCAAGTTGAAGCCCGCATTAGAGCGAGAATTGGAGGAATGGCCAGAGTTTCGACTCTTTGACCAACTTAGAGAGGTAGCTCTCGACTTAAGGATTTCACGTATGCCGAGCCTACGGAACGCTTTGATCTTTGAGGTCGACCAACTGTTATCCAAATTGGAAAAGGAACACCAAATTTTCCTTTCGCCAGATCTAAAATCTAACTGGGCGACAGCAACTGATGCAGTTTTGGGCGACTCAGGCCTGATTTTAACTCGCAGGCAGAATCGTGAACTCACAAAAAAAATACGTGGTTTGAGAGTTCATTTAGGTGCTTATCAAGATGATGGCTCCAACAGGTTAGTAGATCTGAAACAAACTCTTCTCGACACTCCTAAGTTGCTCGAGCATGACTTGGTTAGTGACACGTTCGCTAAGGTAGAAAGCATCTACGAACGCCCTAACCTCACTGATGCAGATTTTGCTGAGCTTCAAGAATTGCGAGATTTGCTTCTTGATTGGCTACGCCCGGATTATAGGCCTGCTTTGCTGCGCGGCTTCATCGATGAGTCTCTCTGTTCAATGTTGGATGAAATTGAACTTGGCCTCTCAGAAGCTCTTCGCAAGACCCGCTCGCTAGGACCGCTAATGGTCAGGCGTGAGTACTTAAAAACTCTAGAAGAGAAGCCGCTTCAGATAGAGGACAGTATTCGGGACTACGTAACAATCCTTGGTGCAACATGCCAGCAAGCGGCTGGTGATCAAATGTCATTGGTTAAAGAGACCTCAGACAGGCAGGGAATCGCTTTCGATACGGTCGTAGTCGATGAGGCCGCTCGCGCAAATCCCTTAGATTTGATGATCCCGATGGCGATGGCAAAGCGACGAATAGTACTTGTAGGCGACCACCTTCAGCTGCCGCATATGTTAGAGCCAAGAGTTGAAGAGGAGCTTCAAGACCTACATGAGTTGGACGAGGTTAAGTCAGAGCTTCTCCGAACGAGCCTGTTCGAAAACCTTCACAAGAAATTTATAACAATTCAAAAGGATGGTGGGCAGAAACGTGTTGTTATGCTGGATACGCAGTTTCGTATGCATCCCGAATTGGGTCGATTTGTCAGTCAGGAGTTTTACGAGAAGAGAGGGTTTGAACCTATCAAGGCAGGACTACCTGACAATTTCTTTGATCATTCGATCGATAAATTCGAAGGAGCCATCGCTGCTTGGATTAATGTACCCAAAGACTTGGGCACTGAGAAATCTCGTAACGGCAGCAAGTTGAGATTAGCCGAAGCAAAGCGAAGTGCTGCTGAAGCATCTGATATCTTGAATACCTACCCTGCTATGAGCGTGGGAATTATCACTTTCTATGGCGCACAACGTGACGCAATTTACAAAGAGTTAGCCGATCTTGGACTGGCTGAAATGTCTGAAGACGGTTGGCAGGTGAAGAGTGATTACCGTTTAACTTCTACAGGAGAGGAGCGGTTGAGGGTGGGCTCGGTCGACGCTTTTCAGGGTAAAGAATTTGATGTCGTTATTCTGTCGGTAGTTCGTACTTGGGATCCGACGACGGAACTGACCGACGAATCACTTAACCGAAAGCTTGGCTTCTTGCGATTACCCAATCGCATAAACGTAGGAATGAGTCGGCAGAAAAAACTATTGATCGTAATTGGTGACAGGGATCTAAGCGAAGTGACCGGTGAACACCCGGAGACTGGCCTTCCTTTATTGCCCGGCTTCCCTGCTTTTTACAACTTATGTCGGGGGCCACATGGAAAACTTCTCTGAAGATTACGTCTGCTTCTCGAGGCAACCGCCGATCGAGGACAAGAGATCTGCCAAAGTGGTGCTTTGGCCTGTCTATATTTGGCAGGTTTTCGGGCCGGATTTATCAGTAGAAACGGTAAACGTATTCGAACGTGCAATACTCTCACTCCTGTCTCTGAATCGTGGGCGTTGGGATCGATCCAGATTGCCTGAGCTTGCTGACTGGCTCGGTTTAGAAGCAGAGATGATCGAGTATATCATTGAGCAACAATTGGAGCCGAAAGGCTGGATAGATGCACGCACAAAATCGATTACTCCAGAGGGGAATGAAGCCCTTCAAACAGAAGTAGTGAATTCTAACTCTCTTAGAGCCGGGTATGTATTTCAAGATGCCGTAGACGGTAGCTTCCTTCCACGCTTTTCGAATACTGTTGATTGGTTGGAACCTGAAAATCGAGATCCGTTAAGATTTTCCCTAAATCGAGCGACTACATATAAACATCGACCAACAGTTATAGCTTCCTCCAAATACGCCTCTCCACCCTCCGTCGCGGATCTTCATAATGTGATGGAGGCTCACAGTGCTGCACAGAGAAATGCATGGCTGAGTAACGACAGCGACTCGTTTGACTCGCAACGCCAGCTGGATAGCTTAGTGCTCTCAAATCAAGAGCCGATTCCGGCGTATTTGTGGGTTTGGATATATCCAGTCTCCGCCGTTGATCACATTTGGGCTGCGGCCGATCCATTTACTCTCCACGAAGATGTTAGTTGGATGCGGGAAAAGATTGAGGCTGTTAGCCGACGCTATAAGGGGCTTGAGAACGATATCCGTTCGCTTCTTGGTGATATAGCGCAAGGCAGTGATGAATCATTGGATACATTAACAGTTGCCCGGACTGAGCAGGCAAAAGAGCTTGTTTCAGCCAAATACCCTTGGGCTTCGGGCGTAGCGGGGTTGGAAAATACTCTCTACGGGTGGCTCGCGCGTCGCCTGGATATTGAAGATTCAGATGACAGTTCATTATTTCATGATTACCGCGATCTGATTACTCAGAGCGGAGCTTTAGTAGAACTCTGTGTCCGCGATTGCCTCTCAAAATATCCGTTAAAAAATCCCCGGATTATTAAAAGGGATTGGGATTCCCGCGATATAAGGCGAGCTTTAGCCAATTCAGTCCCATCTCTGACTCCCCAACAACTGAATGAGGCGAACACTATCTCTAGTGGGAAGTTATTTAATACCGCCATCGGACGAAATGGCGCCTTCCGAACTTACCTGGCTACAATTTTGCTCTCTTTTCCTGATTACAACGATCACCCGCTACGCGGAATCGTAAATGATGAACAGTTATTCCTCAGTGCATATCAATTGACAGATTGGCGAAACAAAGCCGCCCACTTAGATCAAAGCTTCGATGCCTCGAAAGAATCTTCTCTCAAGGCAGCATCAATCGCAGAGCGATTTTTAGAATCATTTCATCAAGGTCTGAAAAATGTCTAAGAGAAGAAACACACCAAATATTCCGCAGCGAGAGCAGCAGGCAAAAATGCCCAAGAATGCGGTAGCTGAAAAGGTTGAACTTCTAATCGGGTTGCAACCCGATAAGGAAACCCTGAACGCTTCAACTTCAGACGAAATTGAAAAACTCGATGATTTGTGTAATGAGCTTCTGAAGCTGAAGAAAGATCTGGAGGACGCCCAAGCTGAATATGATGGAAAGCTCAAAGGGATAGAAAAAAGAGAATCTGATGTTCAGGCTGCAGAGGCAAAGAGCTTAAAGGATCTCGAAATCAATGACAGTAAGTTAGCTACCCTTAGGCAGAAAGAGAGTGCGCTTTTAGCCGCAGAAAAGTCATTGTTGGAGCGGGAGGAGTCGATTGTTGTTCGTGAGTCCGAGGCAAGTGCAGGATTCGTGAACCAGCATCGTGAGGTAGTCACCTCACTGACGGCTGATTTAAAGCAGTACCGCGATCAGCAAATCGAAGCCCTGAGCCGATACCAGACTGAGGTGCTCGATTCTCAGCAGCTTTTAGACGCTGAACGTACGAAGCTAGCTGCCTCATTCAAGGCTGACCTCGATAGTTTGGCTGAGCAGAAGGCCGAATTGCATCGAGCCTTGCTAGATGTCCAGGTACAAAAAGATCAACTAAAAATCGACAAGCAGATCCAAGAGGATTGGATTTCGAAGAAGAGAGAGTCACTCAAAGCTGAATCAGCAGCTCAAATCGCCAGTCTTGAGGCGGAACTGAATAAACTCAAGGAGTTCAGACAGCGGGATCTAGATGAGTCCAAGGAGCTACAAAATCGACTTGCTGATTTTGCTGAGTTGCAAAGGATGCTGAAGCAGAAGGGGCTCGATACGGCTGAGGATCTATTTGCGTGGCTGGATCAACTGCAAAGCGAGTTGCGCGATTACAAACGCAGACTATCAGGTAGACCTACGGAAGACCTTGAACAGAGGGTCGAGTATCTCGAACAGGAGAATCGTGAGCTCGAGGATCAGCTTCTGGACAAATCGCAGGAGCTACAAGAGGCCAACGTGGAACGCCACCTACGCGCAATGGGCGTTTTAGATCGTGAGCAGTTAGCGAGCAAAAACCGTGTGCTAGAGCAACATAATGAAGCCCTGTCACTGGCGATTGGACAGCTCAAAAATGAAATAAACGGCCTCAAAGACATGCAACGGGGGCAAGAAGTTTTTCCGGCACTCCTCTCCATGGACCGAAGCTTAAGTGAAGTCCAAGCCACTGAGTCTATTCCGCCCTTGGCAGACTTCATAGACGACTTGCAGATTCGAATTGCTCAAGCGGACTCTGCAAATCCGCTGCACTTCGATAAAACGACGCTAAGGCTCTTCGTTGCAGGTTTATCCATGAGCCAACTGCATATTCTCCAGGGAATATCAGGTACGGGTAAGACGAGTTTACCCAAAGCATTCGCTCGAGCAGTTGGCGGGACTTGTACCGTTGTACCCGTTCAAGCGGGTTGGCGCGACAGAGATGACCTAGTGGGGCATTACAACGCCTTTGAGAAGCGGTTCTATGAGAAAGAGTGCCTGCAGGCGCTTTACAGAGCTCAAACTCCTGCGTTCAGGGATAGTTTCAATATTATCCTACTGGATGAAATGAACTTATCACGGCCTGAGCAATATTTTGCAGAGTTCTTATCGGCAATGGAGCTTCATGGGTCCGACCGACAGATTGTTTTGATGGAGGACGCTCCAGCTTCAGTTCCGAGTCATCTTCGGGATGGAAGGAAGATTGGTATAGCTGACAATCTCTGGTTTGTTGGGACCGCTAACCATGACGAAACTACTTTTGAGTTTGCAGACAAAACTCAAGACCGTAGTTTTGTGCTTGAATTGGGGCGCAATGATGGATCGCCTTCAAAGCAGACGCTGAAACGCCCAGTAACCTACAGTTTTACATCAATGAAAGAGGCTTTTAGTAATGCGATAGATCAGCACTCCGAGCAAATTCATCGGATATTTGCAGCCCTTAAGAGTCATGATCTAACAACTGTATTGGAAAATCGTTTCGGTATCGGTTGGGGGAATAGGCTAGAGCGCCAAGCACGCCAGTTCATTCCCGTAGTAATAGCAGCTGGTGGTTCTGCGAGCGAGGGCCTTGATCATCTACTTGCGACTCGATTGATGCGTGATGGCAAGGTCACGGGTAGGTACGACACGAAACCAGAGCATTTAAATAAACTGTACGATTGCTTGGAAGATGTTTGGCCTAAAGCGATCGGCTCAGGCAGCCCAAATCTTTGTCTGGCTCGCCTTATGCAAGAAATAGAGCGTAAGGATAGCGTCTAATGATCAATTTAAGAGATTGCCTGTCTGGGGAGGTCGTATCTCTTGATCCAGCTGGAGGCATTCTCTCGGGGCAGTATAGTCTGACCAAAGAGTCTGATCTGGGTATTCATGGTACATGGCCTAAGGAGACGGTCCTCTTCGACGACGGCCGGGGGCAAATTACTGTTGATGGGCAGGAAGTAGCGTTCATTCCTCAAACACAAAATGTGAAAGCCCATGCTCGAAAGTCTCTAATTCGACAAGCACTTGAAGACTTGGCCGCACTTATCGAATTTCAGGAGCCTGATGAGTTAGTTTCACCGGTAATACCTCCACAATTGGCGAAAGTAGTGGAGAGTAGCCAGCTGGAATCTGAACTCTCGGAGGTGCTCGATCGAGGCCATTTGCACTTTATTGCGAAATCACCTCGTTACACTATGAGGTATGACGAGGAGCTGCTGCCGGTTTCACGGGTGAAACGAACGGCATCTGATTATCAGCGCCATTTAGCGGCGCACTCTGACTGTTGGTATCAGCGCACATTTACTGGAATCATCCCTAAAAAATTAAAAGCTAAGATAAGTGAGGATGAATATCACATCTATGAGAATCGTGTATTCGCTCGTTTTTTAGACCACATGGAGAGGTACTTTGTTGAGCGGCTAGCAAAACTTCGATTGTTGAGCGAGTTATTGTCAGAGGGGATAAATTTCAACCAAAACGAAGACTTAGACTATCGATTGCGGGAGGCCATATGTACCGTTTGGGGAGAGTCTTTTAAGTCGGGCGACGCAGAAAGCCTGCGCGGAAGAACGGCGAATCAGCTAGCACATTTTGACGCACAGCTTCAGTTGATTCGTACTCTCAAGCAAAGCGAAACTTACAAGCGAATACCTGGAAATGCAGTCGTTCCCATTAGCCTAAAGCCAACTAATATTTTGCTGAACGACCCCCACTATCTAAAGTTGAGACATCTCTGGGAGCTGTGGGTAAACGAAGTCGCCGTTAACTCGAAAAATCCGCAGCAGGAATTTTTGAACTGCCAAGATGAGCTCCAGCATTATCGGAAATATACGGGCTTGTTAATTATGCGGGCCTTCAAGGCGCTGGGTTGGGATGTTTCCGCAAATCCAGATGCAACCTATGACTTGTCACATCCCTGTGGATTGCGCGGGCAACTTGAGCTGAAGAGCGGTAACTGGGAACTCACAAGCAAGGCTGTGGGGTTCGAAACGCACCTAGTAATCGTACCTAGTCTAATTGACGGGCCATTCGACCTGGAAAGCAAAGACCGAATAGTGTCCCTTGTGAACGGTGCCATAAGTAAGGATACGATTCTTGCTTCCCCAGATAATCTGGAGTCTGAAGAGCTTTTTATAGAGTTTATTCAGTCTTGGGCGGGCAGGCTGGTAGTCCCTTGGTACGGAAAGGAAATAGATAAACTTCCAACGGTTATGACGGATACCTGGCTGGATCGTTCGTCTACTAAAACTTTCCGAGATGTCGGAAGTATCGATCCGACCGAGTTCGAAGCATGGTTGAAAGATTTCAACCTATCATCCAGTGTGAAGCAAGCGGTAGAGCGTTCCTTCTTTGCGGCGCGATTCATCCACCATTGTCCGTGCTGTAGTCGAACGGTCGAAGCCGGCGGCTATGAGGTGCGCGAAGGACGCGGATTTATCGCTGAATGCCAGTTGTGCGCAGCTGAATGGCAAGTTCGTTCAACGGGTAGCCAGTGGTTGTTCGAGATTGGGTCCAGCATCGATGGGAGTGTCAAAGCCGGCCGCTGGAAAACAGTATCGCACTTATGAACTAGTATTTAGCAACAAGCCAGTAACAGGAGGTTGATAATGTTCTCAGTTACTTGGGTGGGTCCGAATGGGGCTAGAAAGGTAAAGAACTACCGTTACATAGACGGTTTTCTCGGTCACATTGATGACGCTAAATCAAAGCGGTGGCGCCCGCTCTCATGGTGCTGGAATAACAGGTTTGAAGAGAACCTAAATTTCTGGGTTCAGCACCGGAAAGTTTATAACTGGCAGACGTTAACCAAAAAGCTTGGCTGGGTTAAAAAAGTCGGTGTCGACAGTTACTTCCAACGCTTAATAGACTCGAAAAAGGATTGGGAACTAAACCGCGAGGGATCGGGCGAGTTTCAGGTCTTGTTTGAGTCTAGATCCGATTTCTCAGAGTTTGTACGGTGTTACCAGTCCTTGGAGCAGCTCAGGCGGCACGTAACTTATGCATGGGAAGACGGATATATCCCCGTTACTGTATCGTACCGCGGCAAGGTAGCTGCGCTAAAAACAGCAGAACACATTTCACCTGGACCCATCTTTAGACATATCCAGTATTTGATCGACTCAAAATTTTGCGGTTAGGCCTGTCGACCCATCGCATCCGTTCTGAGCGATAGATGACCGAACGGCTGATTTCCCAAACATCGATGACCAGCGAGTAATCTATTGCGCAGGGAAACACAGCTTGCACGTGGTGCTGCCGTTAGCTGACTCGAAAAGCACGGTTGCCTGATGTAATTCCGCAACCTCTTTTACGAGGCTCAAACCGATTCCTGTGCCTTTGGCCCCGTCTTTATTCGTAAGTGAGTAGAATCGATCAAAGATTTTGGGCAGCGCATAGTCCGGAATTGGTTCACCTTGATTAGTTATGCTCATATCAACGGAATTATTCTGCTCCTCAGTTTTGACAAGAACAACAGAGCACTTATCCGCGTGCTCGATTGCGTTCTTAATCAGGTTACTAATCGCTTGTTCAATCAGAAATGCATCTCCAACTACTCTAGCGTTCGTTAGCCTAAGATCGAGGTGGACCTCTTTTGCTGTTGCGTACTCAGCTAGGGTCGATGCAGCGTTATTGATAGCCTCATTCAGTTGTACGGGCTTTGATTCCTTTAGCTCTTGCGCATTCTCAAGCTCGGCTAGTTCGAGGAGTCGCTCTATGAGCCCTTGTATACGCTCAGTTTGGCCGACAATGTTCCCCAGAAACTTATCCCGTTTGTCATCGGGGAGCGGTTCAGAGAGCAACTCAGCGGCTCCTCGAATACCAGCTACTGGTGCTTTGATTTCATGAGTTAGAGTCTGTACGTACTCTTCAATGTATGTTTTACCATCCAGCGCAGAGCGCATGGATTCAAGCGCTTTGCCAACATCGCCAACCTCACTGCGCCCTACATCAGGAAGCGGGGTTCTCTCTCCACGGCTGACCTTCAGCGCGTATTGCTGCAGCTTGTCTAATGGGCGAGTAATCCATAGGTTTATGATGAAGCCGAGCAGTGCGATAAGGATCGCGATTGCGATGCCGGTAATCCAAAGCTTGTCCGTTAGATTAGCAATAAACGTATCGGCATTGCGTGTGGGCTTTCCGACGGCTAATACGCCGATGATGTCCCCGTTTGCCAGAACAGGGCGAGCGATATACATGGTGTCTCCTTCTGGGTAGATCGGGTCTGCCCATGAGGTGCGAGCACCATAGTCGCCCCGAAGCGTAAGCGCCACGTCGCGCCAAAGGGAGTAGTTTTCACCCACATCACGTCCATTATCGGAGTCGAAAATTACGTTGCCCAATTGGTCGGTGACATAAACGCGCGTGTCTACCTGTGTCTTCTCTAGGTCATAGATCTGAGCTTGAAGATTCCGTTTAGGGAGTGCTGTGAAGGCGTGCTCAAGCAAGCCTGAATTGATACTGATATCACCGTCATTAGAGCGCGTCACTGCACTCTCACTCACAATTGCGGCAAGCATCTCGGAGAAATCGACGAGTGCTTCTTCTTGAGCCTCTAAATAACTCGGACGTATTTCCTCCGCAATTAGATAGACCACCCCAAAAACAGCGGCGAACGTGAACGCGACAAACACTGCAAGAAGGCGCGTACGGATTTTCATGAGTTGGGCACCTCGTAGCAGTAACCTAGGCCGCGACGTGTCTTAATCGGGTCAAGTGTCGGTACGATAGCTTTGATTTTTTGTCGAAGTGTTTTGATGTGGGTATCAACAGTGCGGTCATAGCTCTCTTCGGGGTTCTCCCATACTTGTTGCATCAGTTGATCACGCGAGTAGATCCGTCCCGGGTGTTTCAAAAGGAGAGCTAAAATACCGTATTCGTAGCGGCTTAAATCGAGAGTGATTCCTCTTAAAGTGATGGATTGGGATTCTGGATTATCGATCGGGTAGTCGTTCTGTAAGGCCTCATTTATGGGAGTGACGGTCGGCGTGACACGTCTTAGATGCGCACGTACTCGGGCTGTAAGCACACGAGGGCTGAAGGGTTTGGTAATGTAGTCATCCGCGCCTAACTCCAGCCCAAGAACCTGATCAATCTCAGAGTGGCGCGATGTAAGAAAAAGAATCGGAACTGGGCTAATCTCGCGAAGCTGGCGGCAGACATCGAACCCTGACTGGTCTGGTAGGCCTATATCGAGAAGTACCAAGTCCGGTTGGTTCGCTTGAACGGCTGCGACTGCTTCAGTACCCGTTGAGACCCACGTGCACCCTAAGCTCTCAGACTCTAGTGCGTAGATGACCGTATCGGCGATAGCGGGTTCGTCTTCAACCAGCAGGATCTGCATATCCTTTCCTTCACAAAAATCTTTTTGACTTCACATTCACTTCAAATGCTCTTCACGAGACTAGTAGATCCTGTACTCACTGAACATTAGCTGAGGACAGCCCTATGAACATTATAGTGAAAGCAATCTACCGCCCCAGAATGACCGCCATATTGGTTCTGGCCTTCTCTGCTCAGGCATTCGCTACAGCCGAACCCATGCAACTCAGCGATATCAATCGCGGCTCGTTGTTATCTCGCGATGAGTTTGGTGATGTGCTTGAGCTTCCGTTAATGAAGACCGATGTTGATACCGAAATCACAGGTCAAATCGCTCGCACAACGATTACCCAACATTTTCAGAATACGAGTGATAACTGGATAGAAGCGCTTTATCTGTTTCCGCTGGCGCATGATGCGGCAGTAGACCAGATGCGCCTGCATGTTGGTGACCGAGTTATCGAGGGCCAGATCCAGGAGAAGGAACAGGCTAAGGCTACCTTCGAAAAAGCCAAGGAGGAGGGTAAACAGGCTGCGCTGGTTGAGCAGGACCGCCCGAATATCTTCAGTACTTCGGTTGCTAACATTCCGCCACAGGGTGAGGTGAAAGTGACGCTGGAGTATCAGCAGGGAGTGCAGTGGCGCGATGGCGAGTTCTCACTGCGCATCCCCATGGCTATTACCCCTAGGTTTGCACCGGCGAAGCCAGCGGAGTTTAAGGTAGAGAGCAGCAGTTCGTTGCTAGGCGGTTGGGCAATTCTGCCTGACGAGCGACCACAAGTGCTGCCGATGGAGGAGATCGATAACACACCTGACAACGCAACAGCAATTCGGATGACCCTGCGCCCGGGCTTTGATCTAGCTGAAGTCGGAAGTGTTTTTCATACCGTTGATGTACGGCCAAACCAGGATGGTAGCTACACCGTTGAACTCGTTGATGGCAATGTCCGTGGAGATCGCGACTTTGTTCTGACTTGGCATGCAGTCAACAATCGTCAGCCAACGGCGGCATTCTTTAGCGAGTCGACCACCCGCGGTGATTACGGCTTGTTAACGCTCATGCCACCTACTGTGGATGGATGGGTAACGCCGGCACGTGAGGTGATCTTTGTGGTCGATACCTCTGGATCGATGTCGGGTCAGTCCATTGCTGCGGCGCGTGAAGCGCTGATGGAGGGACTGTACGGCCTGTCGAAGGATGACACCTTTAACATCATCGAGTTCAACTCCAACTCGTTTCCTCTCTTCAATCAACCAGAGCCCGCTTATGGCAGCCGCTACCGCGCCGCACGAGACTTTGTGCGTCAGCTAGAGGCACGCGACGGTACTGAGATGCTGGGTGCGCTGGAGATGGCTCTTTCGATGCCAGGCGACGCCAACAAGCTGCAGCAGGTGATCTTTATCACTGATGGCAGTGTGACCAACGAAGACGAGCTGTTTTCGAAGATCCATAAAGATCTAGGGTCTCGCCGTCTGTTTACTGTCGGTATCGGTAGCGCACCGAACGCTTACTTTATGGAGGAGGCTGCGCAAATGGGCCGAGGTACCTTTACCTATATCTCGGATATCTCTGCATCGGAAACGGCGATGAAAGCGCTGTTTAAAAAGATCTCTCAACCCGTGTTAACGGATATTCGAGTCGTTGGCTACGGTGTCTCGGATATCACGCCTGCTCGCATTCCCGACCTTTATGCTGGCGAGCCACTGTCAGTTGCAATGAAACTAGCACCAGGAATCAAACGCCTGACGATCAAGGGCCGTCGTGGTAATACCGACTGGCAGCATACCGCTGTAATCGATTCAGTGGGTACCAACGCAGGTATCGGAGTTGACTGGGCGCGCAAGATGATTGGTCAGTGGCAGCGTGCTGGATACAAAGGTTTGGCGCAGAGCAAGGTGCGCGATGAGGTGTTAAAGCTGGCGCTTGAACATCACCTTGTCAGTCCTTACACCAGCCTCGTTGCCGTTGATGTCACTCCAGTTCGCCCGCAATCGGACAGTCTAGAGCAGAAAGCTCTGCCGCCAACGCGTCCGCACGGTCTGGAGATCCGTTTGGCAAAAGGCGCAGCCGGCTATGAATTAACCCTGATATTGGGTCTGCTTCTGCTTGTTGCCTCATTACTGCTGCTGCGTAAGCGTGAGGAGGTGTGAGATGAGCGGGTTGAATAGACGCTATTGGATTGGGTGGAGCGTATTTGCAGTGGCGGTTGTACTGATCGTTCAGGCTGCCTGGATCCCACTCAAGGCGCAGCTTGCTCAAATACTGCTCGACCTTGCATGGAGTCAGACCCTGGAAACAGGTGTTGCCACGAAACCTTGGCCATGGGCTGATCACAGTGCAGGCGCAAAACTCTACGTGCCATCGCAGCAGATAGAGCAGGTTGTTCTGAACGGCGACAGTGGTGCTGTGCTCGCTTTTGCACCCGGTGCGAACCTAGAGACTGCACGTGCTGAGGACGCTGCGCAGATTATCTCAGGCCATCGCGATACCCATTTTCGGTTTCTACAGTATCTGCAGTCTGGTGATGAAATTCAGCTAGAGACTGCAGACGGAATTGCCCGTTATCGCATGTTCGCTAGCCAGGTGGTCGACTCTGCTACCACTACGCTGAACCCCATGGCACTTCCTAATGGGCTGATCCTCGTGACTTGCTACCCATTTGATGCTCTAACCGCAGGCGGCACGGAGCGGTATGTGGTGTTTGCTGAATCTATAAATCCGAGCGAGTCGATATGAAGGAGGGCAACCAGATGACCGATTTAGTGGTGCAGAGTATCGATACCTTGTCTTTGATGGATTTCCAGCCGATCCCCTACGATCTACTTCGCAGTCGGTGTGTGCAAATAACTTCTGGAATGCCGCCTTACGCATGGCGAGATTGGCCAGCCGGGCTTCAAGCGCTGATTTATCCCGATGATCTGATGAAATTTGATGAGGTCGATCTGCTTAGATTCATCGCGATGATTCTTGCGTTCACAGCTAATGATGAGGCTGCTTTCATTCGGGTTTGTGATGGGCAGGCGTTGAGAGGGGCATTAGTCGCGCTGGCGCTGCTGCGCTCAGCTGCATGACGCCATTGCGCGAGCCGAATACCCTACTAATTCGCTAAGAATTAAATCTATGTCTAGTCTTAAATACTACGCGGGATGGCTCGGCATCATCCTTTCCAAAGCTTCGGCAAGGCGGATACACAATGAATCAACCTACGAATAATGAATCCAAAAGTGGTATCTCTACCGCGGATGACCGCTCGTCAGTGACCTTAACAATTTATAACGATGGCCTGGCGCTAGTTCAGGATGATCGCAAGGTGAAGGGCACATCACCCGTTGAGAAATTAGAGTGGCGCGATGTGTCTTCGGGCATTCAGTCGGCAAGTGTGATCCTAAAAGGAGCATCTGCACAGCAGGCGGTATACGACTACGATTTGCTGAATTTGTCGTCGCTATACAAGAAGCACGTAGGCGTCGCTGTAACTCTAGTTTTTAGATCTGATGAGTTGGGACAGGAAGGGCCGTCTGAAGTCCGAGAGCGAATTGTATTGCTAGCAGTCGATGACAGTAACCTGGTAATTCAGAGGGCAAGTGGGCTGATCGAAACCCTGAATATCGCTACACCAAATATGCGAATTGTTTTCGACTCAGTCCCTGAGACGCTTAAAGTTACTCCGACATTGAGCTTTGAGGGAGTAAGGCAAAACAGCGATGAGTTGTCGCTTACCTACCTCAGCACAGGTTTTCGATGGGAGTCTGATTATGTTGCGGTGCTGGGCAAAGACACCTTCCATCTTCAGGCGTATGTGACGCTTAAGAATGATTCGGCAACTGACTTCATGAACACTAATCTTCGTCTATTGGCCGGGAACGTTCACAGAACTTCGCATCGTGGTCCAGTGTATGAAGTTGAAGACAATATGGAGGTGCATTCCTACAGCATGGATTTTGACGATAGCCCTGCAATCAAAAATGAATCGATCGAAGGGTTTGAGCTTTACACTGTTCCCTTCTCTGTTGATTTGAAACGGAAGCAGCAACGTCAAATTGAGCTGTTTCGCGCATCCGATATAAGTTTCAAACGCTTGGTGAAAGCAAACGGCTATTTTGGATCACGCTCGTCAAAACCGGTTGAAATGAGTATTGAGTTCGACAATACCGAGGAGAGCGGTTTGGGTATGGCGATGCCCAAGGGAACGGTCCGTATTTATTCACCTTCCGAAGACGGAACCAATACGTTCGTTGGTGAGGATTACATTCCGCATACCGGTGAAGAACAAACTGTAACTCTTCAACTCGGTGAGGCCTTCGGTATTACGGCTGAACAATTCTGCGATGAGTTGATAAAAGAGAGTGACCGAGTTCAACGATACATCGGTCAGGGCTGGAAACTCATCAATGGGGAAGAGTATGAAGTGACGCTGACCTTGGTGGAACGAATATTCAGCTCGGACTACGAGTCGGATATTAGTTTTGATGATGACAGTGACTACATACCTAGAAAAGTAATGTTTGACCGCTTCGAACATACGGTAACGTTGGCACCCCATGAGACACGGGAAATCCGATTTAATGCGACGGTCACGAAAGCAAAATCGAAAGAGAAAAAAAAGTAGAGCCGATGAAGCAAATCGAGTTCAAATTTGGAGCTCGTGATCTTGGCTGACTTAAAACGGTTCAAAGACGCTCAAGCAGGAATTTACGATAAGGTCTTGCAGGAGTTACGCGCGGGTAAGAAGCAAAGCCACTGGATGTGGTTCATCTTCCCCCAGTTGTCAGGCCTTGGATCAAGCGTTACTAGCGAGCGGTATGCCATACACTCGTTGAATGAAGCACGAGAGTATTGTGCAGACGCTGTTTTATACGATCGCCTCGCTCTCTGTTGTGACCTAATGCTTAAGCATAAAAACCAATCCGCGCGCGATGTTCTAGGTTATCCGGATCATCTTAAATTGAGGTCCTCAATGACCCTGTTTGCAAAAGCTGATCCCGAGGATCCAATTTTCCAAGAGGTACTCGACGCATTTTTTGATGGTGCGCCTGATCCATTGACCTTGGAAATTTTGGAGTACAAAGAATGTTAGAGCAGGTTCCTATCTTGGTTTTTGGTGATCGCGATCGGGCGATTGTTGATGAGGCAAAATCGATTGGCCTTGGAGAGGATTGGGTATATGGCGATCCAATGTCAGTTCAATTAGACGCGATCGTTTCACCTGCGAATACGGTGGGCGAAATGTCCGGAGGATACGATTTAGTGATTAGAAATAGGCTTGGCGGCTAGGTTCAAGAGGTAGCCATGCACTCTCTCTCCGCAGAAAAGCTCTTTTTGGGTCAAGCTAGAGTAGTTGAGACAGGTAGTCCGAGCATAACTCGAATGATCATTGTACCAACAGTAGTGGGCGCCTTGGCGGGCGGCAATACAGCCGTGGGTAGCTTACAAACTAAAACTCCGAGCCTTGATTTAATCGAAGCTGGCGCTTACAACTTTATGTGGGCCGCTTTTCGTGGCGGGATTTCCCGAGTGGGCAGTGTTCTTTTGGGAGGAGGCGTAGGTGGTACACCGAAAAGCGCAGCCTTAAGAGCGATGCTTAAGGGTTATGAGCGCGCATACGACGAGATAGATGAGGTGCTCTTCGGTGCAGTTTGAAAAGGCTCAGCTTGCTAAGTGCCAGCAGTGTTATTTAGGAGTCTAATTAATGCCGATCTACCTAGAGTTTAACAACCTAATTGTTAATAAGAGCGCGTTGTCTGATGAGCAGTATGAGCAACTAAAAAGTGCGTACCCTCCGGCAATGCAATGGGAGGATGACTTCCTGTTTAGAGTCACCGGATCGATGGGTGCATTTTATGAAGAGGACATGGCCCCGATACTGGCCGCAGGTTTGCAAGCGTTTGATTTGAACAGCGAGGGCGAACAAGTCTGCAGGGATTACTGCTTCGTCGGCTCTGGTGGAATAGGATTGTATGATCCATGTGAGTGGATCGATATAGAGTATCTGCGGGAAAATCAAATGTCGGTTAAGCATGTCGATGATGTGTCTGCAGTTATTAAAGGACGGGAGACTCCTATTTGAAGGGATTCGGATGTCCTTTGGCCTTTGGCCTTCTAGGGCGAAGAACGGCCTAATGCTTGCGGGAGGAGATTTAGGGATTGCCAACAGTCCTTAAGCGGCAGTGGCTGACCGACGAGGAGAGTTTTGGTTTTCTACTTACTATCTCAGTCATTGAGGAAACGAACAATCTGCGCTGCCGACGTGCTGTTTAGAATCTCTCCCGTCATCACTAAGTTTGCATAACAGAGCCTTTCCCTGTTGGCTGCAATGGAGAGATCAAGGTCGTCATCAACAATCGGGCGAACTAACTCAATATCAACGTTAGAGATGACATCTGCAAAGCGCTCCTCAGCGTCTGGGATGCTGTAGCGATAGCGGTCATATTGAACGCTGGATCGAATGGCATCAGCGAAGACCGTGGCGTAGTACCGACTCAATTCAACCGGCAGTAGGCGTGCGATATCCACACCACCGTAGTTCATCGGATCGATGACCTGTACACAGGCATAGGGAGTATCCGGCGCCAAGTTATGCATCAGTGATTCGACTTCTCTCGTCAAAGCCACAACCTGTTCATCGGGAAGGTAGAGTGTTGTCTGGTGCACAAGTGCAAGCATGACGCCCGCGGCTGCATCTTGAACCCGCCACCATGGCTCCTCTGCGAGATAGGCGGTCAACGCAGCATCGACCAGCTCAGCATAACGGGAGGGGTAATTTGCCTTAACGGCCTGATACTCAGGTCTAGCCAACAGTTCTTTGAGTCTGTCATCAACTATGTTTTCGTCTCCGTAGGATCTGATAGGAGCGGTCGCGTGGACAACACCACTGCGGAACAACACTTGGCTTGACGGGTACCACATATCATCGTGGGGCGCTTGAAACATCAGATCCGTAAATTCGCTGGAGACACCATTGAGTTCAAAGAACACTTGGGCAATCGATTCATTAGCACTCGTTCCTCGGTTTGGATCCCGGTGAATCTGAGATGCAAATTGGTGAAATCCCATTGATGCACCTACGGACAGTGTACGGCGAGAGCCTGCGATATAGGCGATGGTACAGGCGGATGAACACTCTGATAGCACGGTCGTATTCAGACGGTTCTCGCCAATAAACTGCGCAAGCTTATTAGCCTCAAAGACCCACCCGCCTAGGCTGGTACCGAAGGCAATAGTCACCGTCTCTGGATGACTCGCATACACGGCGGCGATTTCATCTGTCAGCCCAATCTCAAAGCCCCCGTTAACGAGGATCTCCCCGTGTTGGGGATCGATCGAAACCGTATATCCCCCGTTAGAATCCAATTCCAGTGCCAGTGATATTCTGCTCTCAATGACAGAGCGTTCTTGATAGATAAAGATACCCACGACACCAATCCACGTCAGCAACAGACCCCGAATCAGAAGTCGTCCGTATGCCCCAGGTGGCTTATCAGTATGCTTAGCGCATGAACGCCATGTGCCGATCCAGCTCCATGGAGCAATCAGTGTTAGATAGACAACGAAGGATGCTATGTAAATTTGCGACTCAAAGACCGGTTCGCTACTCAGCTCTAGTTCGGTCACGAGTAGAGAGAGCAAATAGGCAGCGCCGGTGAGCGCGATTAGATTAATCCAGAACGACCAAACAGGTTCTATATTGCCGGTCCAGTGTTTGCTGAGGTAGTTCACGTGTGATTGGGTGACTCCATCGAGTTTGGATCCAGTTTAGGCTCAAGTCTCAGACGCATCTCAGACTCTGCCCGGTCCTGCCTGCGACCGATCTGTCGGATAAGGAGGCACACGACAATCCAGCTGATCACATAAGAAGCAACCATCGTGTTAAACAGCTGCGGCATTTCGCGTAAGAATTCGAGTTCGCCTGCCAGCTGTCGGCTGACTCCGGCGATAGCGCCGAAGGTGCCGAGTACATATACCCACGGTGCAACGCGACTAACTTTCAGGCTAGAAAACAGACCCCGATAGACGATAAGAAATGCGATGTAGTGCAGTGCCATCTCAAGTGCGGGGACCACGGCGACAAGGCCAATAAAACCATTCATCGTTTCGATCCCGCCCGCAACCTTCTCTGAGTACATAACCAAAGGAATGCCAAGCAGATTCCCGCACCATCCCCAGATGATCCAAGCGCCAACATATCTCCATTTTGTAGGCTCTTCGGGGGGCAGTGCGACATCGGAGGTCAGATCGACAACGATCTTATCGGGCGGACTACCCTGATGCGCAGAGCCGTCAGCGTGTGTCTCGCGCGCTTCCCGACTGCGAAGAACGTCGTCAACGGTCTGTCTCACCTCAGGTTCCAGATCATCCTGTAGAATCGTAAGTAAATGGTCTGTGGTGAAGGTCGAGAATTTGTCGTAAAGGGAAGTATTCATGCCTGCAGCTCCAAGAGTTGAGTGAGGCGCTGGAGAGTCCAGACACTTTGTCGCACCGCGCTGTGGGTCGGCTAGCCTCGGCCTCAAGCCTATCTATAGTTCTGTACCTAAATGTTAGTCTAGTGAACGGGACTGTCAAAGCTCTCGCGGCAGTGGGCGCGCGATAAGGTCGAGCAGCTTTACCTCGACACGTTTTGCTAGTTCACTGGAGCGCGAACTTCGTTAGATATACTAAACAGACCCCTCCTGACAGCGCTGAACCCCCAGCGAGAGAATCGACTATGCTTGAATAGCCGGTGTGTAACGTGAGGGTGTCGTTTATCTTCGGACGACAGGTGACTTGACGGTATGAGGTTGTGATGTGAGACAAAAGACGGATCCAATCCAGGTATTAGCCAATCTAGGGATTACTCGGTGGCTACATCAAAATCCTGATGACAATGTTCGTTCCCTTGTTAACGGCCTCGCCGTTCACCTCCTCGAAGATCAAACAATATTTGATTTGTTGCCAGTCGATGAAGACTATACTGACCGCCTTCGCGATCACTTTTTGGAAAGTGGGTACGATGTGGATTGGTATGTACTCCTAGATGGCAGTTTCTTGGAGGATATCGAAGGTGAAAAATCGTCTATCGCTGCACAAGTCTATAACCAGATGGATGACCCCTCGTATATCAGTCACGCTATCGGCGACTATGTATCAACATGGCAGAGCCGCGTTAGAAAAGCGTTCTCTAGAGCACTTGAGGGCCACTATTCGGAGTAGCTTGTAAGAACTCACTTTCTACCTCGGGTCCTGTCATCTTTGAAAACCGCAACTGCGTATAATTGCGGTTTATGTCAAAGCGGTTTGGGATCCGTCAGACAAGGCGCAGTGTAAAGAGCCAATGGATTAAGTGGAGGTGTAGCCCCGATTGACGGTTATTTTTCAAGCTGACTGAAACGGTTATACCGCTTTTTACCATCTAACTGATTTTGTTCGTCTTATCCCCAAATTGAATGAGGACCTAAATAACCGTCGACACATACTGGCTCGGAAAGTTCACCTAGAAATTTGAGATTAATTAGTTATGAATAGTTCCAGTTTTATTCAATAGTTTTCATTTTTATCATGCATATGCGTCTCCCCAGGACAATTGAGCATGCCCTTGAAAATCTCACAGGCTAAATCTAGCTGATTACAATTTGATCGTTTTTTGTTCAAAGCTATATTTAGGTTTCCGGTCGGTTTCCGACGACTTACTAAAAGGCTTGAGGCCAAGCCTAGCTTGAAGATTATCCAGGCTGAATGTCTGTTGTTAGTCAGCGTCTCGCTGGGCTCAAGGCCGAGCCCCGGACTAGTCGGTCCGAAAGACTGGTTTCGTTTACGCATCCAGTGCCTCCATTACTCAAAACGCAAAGCTATGAATATTGGAGCGAAAAATGCCAATCAGAATCTCAGGCAGTCGAAGCGACGACACAATAAACATTCTCAAGGACGATGCCCTCGTTAATACAGCGGATTAAACGATCAGTTCATCGGCGGGTAATGACACGATCATCTCTGGATCGGGTAATGACAAGATTACCGCTAGCAGAGGAGATGATTTGATCAATCCTGTACAGCGCCTTTGCGTGGTTTAGGGTAGACGACTTCGACACCTGTTTTCAGTGCAATTTTCATGTCGGGCAACACGATATCTGGCGTTTGCCAATAGGTTTGGTTACGTGGCTTGCGAGCAAATTTCGCAACATAAAGAGGCTCTGTGGCTGAATATTCAGCTGCCCATTTATCGAGAAAATCATCGTCCATACAAACGAGATAATCGACTGTTTGACACGGATAGCTAGAATGGCCTCAAGCAGATATTTCTATATGGGCTGATGCGATGAGAGCTCCTCAGCTAACTGATTCAATGCTGACCGAACAGCCTTGGCTTCACTGTGTGTATATCCAGCGGTTGTGTCCTGGCTAGAGTGACGCGCTAGCTTTTGTGCCATTCCTAAGTTCCCGGTGATCTCTACCAAGCGGCTGACAAAACTGTGGCGTAACCAATGTGTTGAGGCGGCGCGTAGACGCAGTTCAGAGGCGTAGTGACCACGCTCAGCCTGAGCATCGGCGACTTCTCTAAGTAGGTCCACAATAACTGTATGTATCGTTTCACGGCTGGTAACCGCTCTCGTGCCTTTTAAATTGAAAACTAGAGGCTCGGCATCGATTGGATGAGGGTCTTTGCCTAAGGCTGCGCGATACGTCACCAGCTCTTCCCAGAACAGGGTGCTGATTTGCAATTGCTCTTTCGAGCGTCGGCCTTTGCCCAACACATTGAGGTAGAGCATCGATTCATTGTTTCGGTTGCGCCAATTGAGATCTGCGGTTGTTGCCTGTAGTAGCTCAGACGTGCGAAGCCCCGTCATCATGTAAGACATCCAACAGAAGCGCTGGCGCACAAATCGGGTGTAGCGAGGGTTATCGAGTGTCGCAGTGCGTCCTTGCTGGAAAGCGCGCTGCTTTCCAGTCAGGTAACGAATGATCGCGCTGATATCTTCATCTTCGAGGTAGTGCTCATCAAAGCCAGACTTCTTTTCAGGCTTCCTCGCTTTCTGCACAGCAAAGGGGTTGTACTGGATGTAACCGATACGTCGCATCCAGGCAAAGAAAGTTTTCAGCGATGCCAGTGTGGATTTGATCGTGCTCTTAGAGGTAACGCCGCTGCCATAGAAGGGTTTCCATTCTGGGTGCCCATACGGCCAGCGTCGCTCACGTGGTATCAGGTTTCCGGCTAGATCACGTTTCTTGCCATCACTCGCAATCAGCTCGGCCGGTGGATTGATCAGCCAGCCGACGAATGCTTCAACATGGTCAAAGACAACGTGGCCATAGCTAACGCCTGAATAGCGATCTTCTAGGAACAAGTTGAAGCGTCGGATGTCGCGCAGATACGCAGCTTTAGTGTTGTCCGAGAAGTAGTCATTGCCGTCTGACAGGTCGCGCTGGTTGATGAAGCGCTCGAGGGCATGGCGGTCGTTATCGACCTGCACTTGGACGCGTTGACCTGAAAGCTCCCGAAGAATCTCTAGCGCCATTGAGGCCGCGTCTTTGCTGACTTCACCCATAACGATTAACCGATATCTAATCTGACATAGCTAAAATTATGTCAGATATATGGTGATCCTGCAAAGGTGGTGTTGTTGCATAAATGTGCTATTTATATTAGTGTTACGATAACAGATAACACATAGTATTTATTGGGTATTGAAAGATACCTCACAGGTTTTAAAGGGGTTCATAATGCTGCTTTCACTGAGTGAGTCCGAAGAGCGTTACCGCGACCGGTTCGAGTACCTGTCTCGATGCATGGTTCAACAGGGTCAAACCGACCCTGAAACCGGTGAAATCCTGCCAAAACCGTCCGCGCGAGCACTGATGGAGCGCTTTGGCGGCTCGATGAACACCAATAACGACCGAATGACGGAGTTTTGGGCGATCGTCGGCCGGAACCTCGAACTGCGCAAAGCAGACTTCGGCGGAATCCCCGAACATATGATCCAAGCGATGGGTAAGATGCTGGATCAATCCCGCGAAGTGGCGGTCACTGAACTGAAGGAAGCCCGTGCGGCGTTCGAGCAAGAGAAAGCGGATTACTCGGCTGAGGTGCAGAAGCAGAAAGACACAATTCAATCGATGGGTGAAGAACTCGCTAACCTGGGCGCAGAGTTTGAGAAGATCAAGGCGTTGGCTGCCGAGCATGCAGATATAATCGAAGCGATGAAGCAGGCAGAGGCTGAATTGCGCTCTACTCTCTCGTCTGAGCAAGCTCGTACTGCATCACTTGAGAATGAAAAGACTAACTTGCAGCGTGAGGCTGTAACGAAGGCTGATGAGATTCGCCGTCTGAACACCGAGCTGACGGATGCTAAGCGCATAGCCGCCGATCTGCAGACACGCAACTCCCTTCTCGAAGGCGATGCGGCTAAGTCTAAAGTAACCGCCGAAAATGCTGTGAGAGAAGTCGAGCGCTTAGCATCGGATAAGCAAGAGTTGGCTGATCAGTTAACCGTAGTCCGTGATGAACTGACGCGCACTGAGACTCGACGCGTTTATACGCTCGAACGATTTGAGAAAGCGCTGGCGGAGATTGATGCGCTTAAAGAGAGCCATGCTCAGCGAGTTGACGAGATTAATAAGAAGCTGATTAACGTAGCTGCTAGCGAGTCTGCACTGCGCAACATGGTTGATGCACAAGAGAAGCAGATTGAGCGCCTGTGGTCGAAGTTGCCAAGTGAGGCTGCGGAAGATAAGAAAGCTAAAGAGAGTAAGCGCGACGAAGATACAGTCGACGCCTTTGATGGTAAAACGGATAAAGAACGAAAGAATAAGAAATAGAGCCGGAGCCTGTTATGAAACGACTAGCAACTGTTGTAGCACTACTCTTCCCTATCTCGGTCTCCGCTGACACGGCCTGTCTGAGTGAGCTCACTGACAGAGCAGCCGAAGCGCGCGAATGCCAGGTTAACCAAACCATCTCCCAAAGCTGTGATGATGAAGTTCGCGATGTAGAGATTCAGCGCCTCACGTGTTTGCGTGATGGGGCCGATCCTGAGCGCGTATCTACAGCGATTGAGTTGGGTGAGTTGATGGTCAAAGGGAATCCCAAGAATTCACCGGCGAATGAGTGGCTTGAAGCCAAAGTTGCTGAGCTAGTCAATGTTCGTCTCGATAAACTGATGCGGCAGACGCTCGACGAACAAGTCAGTCGCCGCCTAGAAGGGCTGGTTGTCAAAGTCGAAGCTCAGGATGATCTTATCGATAAACTCGACGCCGCCATGGCGACGGTAGAAGCCCACGTGCTTCAGCTCGGCAGCGATATGGAATTCCAGTTCTCTGTAGAGCGCGATGAGCGCAAAAAACTTGCAGAGCGAACTCGCGCTGATCTGGCTAAGCTTGAAAAGACAGGTAACTTGGATGCCTCGCTGAACCGCACGATCAACACCATTCAGGAACGCCTTAAAGCCATAGATGCTTCGCGAGCCTCACTCAACGCAGAGTTGCTCAAGGTTCAGGGTCAGGTAAACGGCTTAATGTTAGATCGTACCAGGCGCTAGCGTTCTACGATGCCTTAAATGATGTGCCGTATATTTATCTTATTTGGGACGATGTGTTCATGGCCTACGACTACTACTACGAGAAGATTCCAGCGACGCCCGAGTTCATCGAGGATGTGGAGCGCTATGCACCTCATGCTTTAGAGGGCAAGACCCTTAATCGGCTGATTGAATCGGATCTGTTTTTAGATGTGAGCGATCGGACAGTCGGCCTTTTCGCGAAGCTCGATGATGAGGATGCGTTAGTCGAGATTACCTATGGGTACCATCCTCATCCTTATGATCCTGGTATCGCTTTTACCGATGAGTATCGTGCCAAGGCTACTCTCACACAGTACTCACCGACTGTTCGGATTAAGTGCCAGCCCGTAAAACGAAGCTGGAGACCGTTTTTAAAAGCCGGCTTATTCGAAGTCGGTACCGACTACTTTCCACGAGCGGATGTCGATCCGAGAGGCATCGACTACTCAGATATAAAAGGCGGCCTTGAAGACTACTCTGAGAAAACATTTGAGGTCTATATCAATGTGGGTGACAACGCCGACGCTAAAATGTACATCACCGAAAGTGAAGAGTGGGGTTCCCTCTTCATTTACACGGATCGTACTTCAATGGAGACGTTGGTAACGCAGCTTGAGTCCGGTGATTTCTATCATTTCTCCGCTTATGTGAAACTCCCGTTCGTTAAGATTCGCCAAGCGCCACTGGAGTTGCACCCGTTCGGGGAAGCGGATATCGAGTTCTTCACACTTAATGATGGAATCCAAGATGGATTCAGAAGCGCGGGGTTTGAGTTGACCCAAAATGAGCCGCAAGAGATTAATGAGGTTGAGCCTGATAGCGAGTGGAAAGGCTTTGCTGAGCGTTCAATCGCTTCACTGAGCAGCCAGTTGCAGTCCGTTAGAGTTTTGCTGGTGATCCTGATTGCCTTGACCGGCCTAAACCTCTGGTTGTGATGCCCTGCTAGACTGAAAGAAACTATCGACGGACACTGACCGATGGACTTCTTTGAATTTGATCTAGCAACACGGTTACTGCTTGGTGCTATTGCGGGTATGGCCTTTATCGGCTGGAACGCGACTCGCCGCCACCAAAAAGCCCTTCAGGCGCAATACGATTGGGTTGAGAAGTTGGAAGCACGGATCAAGGAGCTCGAGACCGCGACAGGTTTTCAACCACCGGGTGAAGAGCGGCACATACTCGATGAGATGTTCGATCGTATGGATGAGGTTGAGACTATCGCAGAAGCCGAAGACAAGCTGTTGCGCGGCGAGAAGCCAATCTATGAGCTGAACGAGCAAGTCGCACAGGCCAACATTGATCGGCGCAATAGCGAGTCGAAATGACATCTCCAACCCAGACCGCAGTTATTCAATCGGCAGCTCGGACCTCAACGTGTGGCCAATACCGCTATTGGCTGAGTCGAGTTTGGGATGACACGCAGCCTATCGGTGCCTTTATTTGCCTCAATCCCTCCAAAGCCGATGCTTTGCTATGGGATCAGACACTCGCCAAGTGTAACAACCTCGCCGTTCAGTGGGGCTGGGGTGGCTTCTATATGCTGAACCTATTTGCCTACTACGCTACAGAACCGGCGGACCTAAAAGCAGCTCAATCCTCGATAGATACCATCGGGCCTGAAAACGATCAGGCGATTCTCGAAATTGTCGCGCGTGTCGATGTCGTTGTGCTCGCCTGGGGCAATGGGTACAAAGGTAGAGCGAAACAAGTGCTATCGCTTCTGGGTAATCGCCCGCTCTACTGCATTGCTATGAACAAGGGCAAAGGGTATCTGCATCCCAACCGGATTAAGTTTGAGGACTACCCCGCTCCGACTCTAGTTTGAACCTCAAGATCAGTTCATCTGCTCGCTTCTCGGATTCTCCCCTCTCGTCGCACCATCGAGCATAGTAATCAGCGTAAGTGGTCTCAGCATCCTGGATCAGCTGGATCAACTCAGCCACGGTTAGCTGATCGACAGTTTTCCCAGTCTGCTTTAGCAAAGCTATTGCTTGCTCGGAGAGGTGTTGGGTGGCCGGAAGACTCCACCCATCTGCTTGGCTGATCGCAGTTATCGCGTTTGTGATCGGCGCATAACACGCGTATTGGCTCAGGGGGTATTCGAAATCGTGAGTCATCTTTGCCTCCAATTTAAGCGCTAGCGCGCACTGAGTAGCGGTGCATTGCTGGCACGCGGCCCATCGTCGGGCTACAGCTTGGCGCCGCCGTCATCAACTCCTCTTTCAGCTCGTCACGGCGAGCTTCCAGTTCGTAGGCAACAACTTCTTTGCACCATAAGCGACTGTCTGCGTTCCAGCGATAACCAGCGGCTTTCAGATTGTCCTTCTCTTCAAAGCGGCTACCCGTTGCCTTAAGGATGCATAGGTCTTGCTCGGCGCTAGACATCAGCTGCGAGAAAATGAACTCGTCAGTGCCGGGCACTTTGCGAGAAAGCAGCAGACTCAGCGCTGACACGTCATCTAGAGCACGGTGTGCAGAGTAGTAAGCGCCTGCGATCGAGTAGACGAGCCACTCCTGAGTGCGGTTCTTTTGCCCCATCGATTTCCAGTCCACGTCGTTGACGCTGCAGCCCCAGAGTGTGTTGACGGCCGCTTGCGAATAGCGCTCCATCATCTTGCGGTCAAAGCCAGCGTTGTGAGCAACGATGAGATCGACAGATTCCAGATCGGCCTCGACCTCAGCCCAGTCAATCGACTGCCCTGCCAAATCTGCATCGGTCAATCCGGTCACTTCCGTTATCTCCGGCGGCAGCGGCTCGGACGGTTGCTGCAACTGGTTGAAGCTTTTGATTACGTCAAAGAACTGGCCGGTCTGCGTGTCGACTTCGACGATCATGTACCCCAGCTCAATAATTTCGACGACGGACGTATCAAGCCCCGTGGTTTCCGTATCGAGCAACGCAACGCGCAGTGTCGGTGTGTTCGGTGACGGCTTATCGTGAAAACCAGTGATGGTTTTCGGTACGCACCAGATAGTGCGAGATTCTAGGTCTTGCGGTTCGTATTTTAGCGACATGGTTTAGCCTCTCTTTTTTGGTTCGTACCACCAAGTATAGGACGAGAATCTAGATCGACAAAGCCTGAAAACATATATTTATCAATTAGTTACATATATATCCATTGACACAAAACGTTGTCAAAAACTCTATTTTCCTAACGCGCCCGCGGATTAGAGCCGGTCTTTCAGGTGTGAATCGAGCTTCTGGCTGATGGCGAACAGCTCATCCAGTTTCTCGTCAATCTGCTCTCTTAGCGCCTCGCGCTGGCGCTGGCATTGGATCAGCAGTTCTTCGGACTCTTCCCTCAGCGCGTCAAGTTCGATTGCAGTTTCCCGCCACCGCGTGCGCAGGCGCTCTGCCTTCGCTTCAGTAGGAAACTGAATCACTGCAGTGCGCGCCCATGCAGGTTTGGATGTATCATTCATCAGCTAAAAGACGCTTCATCACTGACGCCAGCTCATTCATCCGGTTAAGCGTCTGCTTAACGGCTTCTTGATGCTGTTCGCACTCCCAGTTTAAGTGTTCCCACTCGTCGTTGAGGCGTGCGATCAAACCAGACTTTAGAGTTGGGTCGAGTTTACTAAGGTGCGACTGATGCTTGATCATGACGAGGATCCTCTTGGTTGATGGCATTGATCAGCTGATCGACCACAAGGGTTGCACTATTCGCTTTGTCCAAGTCGGACAGTACAATCTCCAGATTATTTTCCAGATCTGCGAAATCAGCCGCTTCCTGAAACATCTGGTCACCGATCAGGAGCAGGCGCACAAGTGCCTCCTCCTGGCGTTGGCCAGCTTCGCTTAAGTGGTTACCCATCGCAGCAATGCTGGTGAGTGTGTTTTCGAATTGTTCAATACGCGGGTTCATCGGGAGCCTCCGGGACTTGTGAAGCGGCCAACTAAGTCGGTGACCTTGAAAAGAGCATTCTGAATGCTCATTCGTTGCGCCATGAGCGCGATATTTTGGGTTTTCCAGCGCTGAATAAGCTCGTTTTGGAGTGTGACGATCTTCTCACGGCGCTCGGTATCTGAGATGACGTCACAGTCATCCTCAGACTCCCAATCATCCTCAGGATCGTATAGGTCCGCCGCAGCGGCAGTATTTGGAATTGAGTCCGCGATTGTAGGCGAGACGATGCAGATCGGCAGTGGCATCGCCTCCCAGGCACCATCGACTATCAGGCCGGTCAGCGCAGTACTGGGGCAAGCTTTGTCGAGCGCACCTTCTTTCAGGGCGAGGAATTGACCGCAAATTGAGTCCAGCTCCGGCGGGAGTTGATCGCGATGGTGAGACAGAAAGACGATCGTGTCGCGCAGCGCATACCAGAAGCGCGAGCCCGCGGTGTAACCTTTAGATTTCGCGTACAACATCCACACAGCGAGCGATGCGCCCAGCTCCATCTTCGCGAGATCGGGGTTGTCGCGCAACTGGCGATACTTAATTTTGCGGTTGGTATCGATAGCCCCTGCCAAATCGGCATTAATCGAATCGAGGCGGTTAGCGGCAACATTGTGCTGCAACACGATGCGACCATCTGCAGGTACAAAATCGTATTCCACGATCGAAAACTTTTCGGCGTAGGGTCGATACTGAACAATCGCTGCGAGCCAGTAGCGAGTCATACCTAGAGTAGCGTGGTGATTTTCAAGAGCCTGCCAGGCCTTGTCACCGATCGACTCAATTGCTTGAGCAATGAGCTCTTCGCGGTAGACAGCATCTTGCTTCGCCTTGTGCTCTGCTGCCAGCGCTCTGTCGAGGCTCAAGCCTTTGCACTTGTGAGTGCGATGTTGAGCTTCGGCGCGGTTTTCAGCCTGATCCTGCGAAGCGCAGTTGAGCAGTGATTTGGTTTTTGTGTGATCAAGGCGGGAAAGATCTTTAGCACCTTCCTCGCCCGCGGCGCGGCCGACTTTGCCGGCAAAGTAGGCCTTCAGCGTTGCGGCATCGAAGCCTGCCTTGATCTTTGTGACCATCAGATCCATTGGGGTCATCAGCGGGCAGAACCCTTGATTGATGCCGTTGTGCAGCAACTGCTTGTACTTATCTTTTAGGTATCGCACGCAGTCCTGACGGCTGAGTTTGATACCGGCTTCTTTTCGCGCCTGGGCAGTCTCCTCGTAGAAAATATCCCCGAGGCGTTCAAAGTATTCGGTAGAGAAGAGCAGTACACGGGAGCCTCCTCCGGTCTCGGCAAGCCGAGTCAGTGCATCGTGCTGCTTCTTGATCGCTCGTGCTAGCGACTTCTGTTCTTTGATCACTTCTGTGTACTCCGCTTTGATTTGATTAAGATCGACGCCGCGCGCTTTGCAGTGAACGTCGATTGCTTGACGGCTAACGCCGACTTCGCGTGCCATGTTGGCTCCATTGCCTTGGTGGCGATGCGCCCATTGTTCAGTGCCCTCGCGACCTTTGTACTTTGGCGGGATCTTGCCTGATGGTGCTTTAGCCATGATTGCCTCCTGCACCCGAGGTGCTCTGTGTTTCCTCTGATTTTCGAAATGTTGCTCGCGCCGCTGACAGATTGATGCCTGCAGCGGCGTAGCGCCGTATCAGTCGTCCGCGACAGACTCGAGCCTCGACGCACATCGTCCTGAGGTTCCAGCACTCGCGCTCACCGAGCGCTATAAGTTCGTGCCGATTCATTACCCAAACCTCCGGTCGATATTGCTGTCATAAGATCTGCGATTGTGTTCACCATTAGGACGGCCGTTTGTAACTCGCTCATACCTGACCTCGCTGCTATAAACTGTGTGGCCATCAGCATTGTTTTGAGCGATACACGATCGCGCTGCGCTAAACTCCACGGGTAAGAGTTCTGCTTTATCCCGTTTATCGGTTTTGGTCCTATCTCGTCGATGTTAATCATTTCCCGACAAATTCTCTCTTTATCGGTCGGCTTCATTGTAGTTGCCGACGTGTTCAATCCTTTTTAGTTCTACCCATAAAACAGGCGAAGTCAAGAAGAAATTGTGTCGTTTTTTAGTATGGCGCTGAAACGATTTTTTAGTATGAAGCGAAATCGACCCCCGAATTCAAAACATCGATATTGCGTTTTAGGGGGTGACTGCGAAACTTGCTGAAAGTCAATGAATGCGCGGTTTTGAACAGAGTATATACATTTAATAGGTGATTATTTGAATTAAGTAATGGCTTTATAATTCAATAGAATTCACTAAAAATGTAATTTTAATAAATGGTTATTGTTTACCTAATTTAGTCAATAAGTTGATATTATGTTGGGTGAATTATGTAAAAGTTATTTGATTTAAGTAGAAGCCAACATAATTTATGTATAAATCATTCCATTCCAGCTTAATAAATATCATTATGTTGACATTAAAAGATGTAAAAATAAGTAAAGTTATTTGAATTGGCTTTTCCAATTAGTGGACATTTAATGGGTGGTTATTGGCTTTTTTGACGACTCTAAGGAATGGGGCAAGCGCTAAGTGATTTGAAATCAGCGCGGACGCCTACCCTCTTGAGGGTGTTTGGACTCCCCTCATTCGAGCCCTAAACACGTCGCGTAAAAGTGGCATTTTACGAAGGATAGTGAACGAAGCAATTAGGTTCGCGAAAGACGTTGGTCGAGGTCAAAATTCGGCAGTCGCGCGTACTCGCGCAGTCGATCGCGCACCTCATTGTGTAGATCCAAGGCGTAATACTCATCCAGAATCGCGTAGAAGGGGGCGTTGTGAACCGAATTTCGTGATCGCCCGCCTGTCATTACCTGCTCAACGTGCGCGTATTCATGCAACACAACGTGACTAAACACTGTTGCAGGGGTTAACACGCCCGCAAAGTAGCCTCGATTGAGCATCTCGCGTCCCGTCAACCAGCGCTGCGCCTGCCCGGGCCGTAGCTGGTCGATCACCATCATCTGTCCAAACGTAATGACCGCGCCCGCTTGCGGCTTGAAGCGGCAGTAGGTCTTCAGTCCGCGGCCGACGCGGGTGTTGAGCGTCACTGAGCTAAGCGTGCTTTCGGCTTGGGAGCGAGTGAGATGCAGGCGCGCGGCAAGGACGCAGAGTGTTGTTGCGATGTGATGCGCTTCTCCGGTAGATATAGTCATGACGGGGCCTCCTTTGAGATCTCTCCATTCTCTCAGGAGGCCCGGAACTTAGGCGGGGCTAAGGTTAAGACTCAGGTTTCTTCAGAACCAGCGGGTAGGTGCCTTCTAAGCGCATATCGGACTCATCCAGTTCTGGATGACGGTCATCGTCCCAAAGTCGCTCACACCACGGGACCTTGGCCGCGGCTTGGAGCCAGTTGGGGTGCTGCAAGCGTTGCTGCTGGCGATGGCAGTGCGGGCATTTCCAGACCTCGACCTTCGCCTGTTCATCCAAGAAGTCGGCCTGTGCTCGCAGTGGTCGGTAGATCATGGGGTGAGCCAGTGCGATGCGGTCGAAGATCTGATCTCCGTTGTCGATGACGGTGCGGGGATCCGTGTTGTTCTGCGCACTGTATCTGATTGCCTCTACAGCCGCGTCGAGGTTGTGGTGGTCAAAGCTGCGCAGCGAAGTCAGTGATGCTGGCCACGCATGGCCGTTACGCAGGCTGAGTAAAACTTCAGCGGCAGCGACACCGCCCGCGGAATCAGTCACCGCTAACCTGGCCAATTTGCTGACAGCGGCGGCGAATTTCTTTGGCTCTGCCGGGTCAATGGGCGGTATCCCGCGCATCTGTACTTTCAAGCGAGAAACGATAGCCTGTCGGATCTCGTCATCTGACCGCGTGTCGTCTTCAAAAAACGCGTTGCTCGGACGGCCGAAGCTCATCGGGTAAGCCAGTTCGTTCTGGTCAAACAGAACAATAGCGTCGTTGCCCTCACCATCGATCACTGTTTGGATCTTGAGGATTTGTAGTGTGTCATCCCAGGGCCGCAGCGCGCGTTGCATTAGGATTGGATACGCTTGATCCAGATCCCGAACGGGCATGCCTGCGCCGTTTACCAGCGTAGTTACCGCGTGAGTCAGTTTGATCTTGGGGTTTTGGGAGGCGACCTGGCGTGCGATTGTTTTGAGTTCTGCGACGGTCTGCCCATTTGGCAACTTCAATACTTCGTCAAACTCGGAAAATGCGATTGGGCCTAGATCGCGGGTGATTAAGAAGCTCATATAGAATCTCCAGCGGCATCGGCGCTGTGTGGCAATCAACAACAACCGTGCCTCGGATAAATGAGCATCAGTCAGTTTGTTGGTGGAGCGGTGTTGGGTAATTCGTGTACTACGTGATTAGGTTTAGCTTGCCACTGCCCCGGTGATCAGCCGGTTAGCCGATCGATCATGTGCGATCGGCGTAATAGCAGAATAAACAGGTCAGCGAGTTAGGGCAACTCGTAGTTATGCATAAATGAAATGGATACACGTGCCTCCATCGGTACATCTTGGAACTGCGTGTGAGGAAATTCGCTACCGGTCTCAGCTGAGCGCTGCGCTGTGTTGGCTAGCTCTGCTAACCGTTTACCGCGCTGAAGTTGATCGGCTGTTAATTCTCCGCACGCTATTTGATTCTCAAGTTTCGCTGGATCATAAGGGCCCCAGTGTCCCAAATGGATCGGGCGCTTACCATCGCGCCAGTTCGTCAGAGTCCAATCACGAAAGCTGGTCTCATATCGCTGTGCAGTCCGTTGGTTTTGACAATCAAACTCCCAAACGCTGATCCACGCAATGCGCTCAGGTTTACCGTTAGGCGAGGCTCTAAAGCGCTTTGACAGTGAGCGCACCCAGGCGCGGTTGCCCTCTCGCTTTACTCCTTCGACATCAACCGTCTTAAGCCATCCTTCTGTTGTGCGGTTTTCTATGAATCCGGGATCAAAACTGTAATCAGTGACAACCCAGTCCGAAAAGTCGGTGGTGGACACAAGCTGGTGCGCTTCTGCTTCGAGCGCATCTAATTCCGCTTGATACTGAGCTTGGCGTTGCGCACCACTGAGCTCTGCGTCCGTTTGTTTGGCTGTCTGTTCGGTCGGCTCAGTGTTGCCCGTTGCTACACAACCGCTGAGTAGTAAGAGGCTGAGAGGGATCGCTAACTTCATTCTTGAGCTTCCTGTAGATCGCTGTGTTCGAGGCTGGTAGGGAGATAAATTTGAGGATGCTTACGCCACTCATCGCTTAGACCGCTCAGGGCAAAGAGCTGATCGCTGATATGTCTAACTGAACCTGTGCCAAGGTTCGGGAGTTTCGTGAGCTGATTGTTGCTGAGGCAGATAAGTTGACCAACAAATCGAATATCTTCCGCTTGCAAACTGTGGCGCGCGCGTGCGTTCAACTCTAAGGCATCAATCGGTGTGTTGAGCACCGAAAGATCGGCATAAGCTACCGGCTGAGGCGATTTACAATGAAAGCGCACAGAATGAATTGTGCGTCTTAAGTAGTAGCCCAGTGTCTCGGTGTAATGTTGCGTGAGCGGAAGAAGCGAGATCGGCTTAAACCGATGCTCCTCTCGTATCTCCCCAGATTCGAAGCGAGCATAAAGAAGCCCCTCTTGCGCGATTCGGTCAGCCGCCTCTTCGAACGTGAAGGGCGTTAGGCCGGCTGCATCTACGTACAAGATGTGTTCAGAGCCCCAATGCCTGAATCCTAATCCGTGCATCACCTCAACTAAATGCCCCCAGTTTGTTTTGCCGAGGTACTTGAGTGCCGATGTGTCGGGCACGCTAGCCAGGTCCATCAGGGATTCAATCCCCTGTCGCACCAAAGCATTGTAGGTCCGCGTGTTTAGGCCAATGTGACCGATATGCGTATTGAGTGAGGCAGGCATCGATTGTGTGCGGCCGCGCCACTTCCCCTGTTCATGCAACCCACGTGCGTTCTGCAGAGCCAATGAAGCATCCATCGTCAGAAGCATGTTTTTGAGTACTCTACTGTCATCGGCTGCTGCAACATCAACCAGCAGCTCCGCCCGCTCCGCCTTTCGGTAATCCATTTCATATCCGATTTTTTGCATGAGTGAGCGTAGATCGTTCTTGCGCCTCGCACCAAAGCCCAGAATCTGTGAATAGGTGTCTAACGGCGTATCCAGCACGTCGCCGACGGTGTGTATGCAAAAGGGCGGCGCTGATAACAGATCGATGTCGCGTTGGTTTAACCGTCGACCGTGTTGTTCGGAGAGCTCGCGTAGCGTTAAGGAGCGCACGTCATCGGAGTCAGTGGTCATGAAACGCCTTTGTGTAGAAGTTTATCGACCTGCGACCAGGCATCTATGATTCCAGTTTGAACTCGCTGAGTGGCGGTGCAATGCAAGTGAGCAACTGTTGGTGTCATGCTGGGCATGGTAATCCTTAGCGTCGTGTGTCGAGTCTCGAATTCAGTACGGTCTGGAATACGTCGAGCGCCAGCTGCATGCGATGCCTCGTTCTCTGGCAAAGCTCACGGCTCGCCAGCATTGCCCGCGCTTCTTTAATCTGGAACTGAAGCTGGTAGGTTGACCATTCCTGTGCAAAGGCCATCTGCTGGTACTTGTAGTCTGCATCGCTGAGTCGACGGCGGTTCATTCGTGTAGGGGTAGCTATAGACATTTCTTATTCTATTGAGCATTTACAGGGTTAACGGTAGTAGCAAGTTGTGTGCCAAATGAGAGACTTACGATCTCCTGCATCCAGCGCTTTAGACACTGGCGTTGAACCCCAATACCCGCTCCCGCAGGAAAGTAATGCAGGTTGGGGTGGCCTTTGAAACCGCCAGCCCAGTGCCAGACGACCTCTCGATAAGACTTAGGCAACGCAACGTAAATCGGCGTGCGCGTCGGTAGTGGCATACAGTGCATCCGAAAGTGCCGTGATGCACCGGGCTTGGTTCGTAGATAGTCGGCTCGTTGCGGTGTCATGGCCGTATCTTAATCATCAACAATGTCGCACCAGCGCAGTAACCCATATTCCGCCGAGACGATATAGATGCTCGCGGCGTGTTTTAGACGCTCCCAATCCGCGCTGGATCTTAGCAATCCCCACACACTTGAGCCGATGTATTTGTCGATAGCCAGTTGCGGCCCTACGAGTTTTGGACCGCTGCAGGGCAATATCAATATTGGCCGTTCGTAACCATTCATGCCGCCGCCCTCAGGATCTCCGGCCAACGAGCATGTAGAGCGGCATCCACTTCGAGTGCTTCGAGCATCCGTGCAGGCAGGCGCGGGTTGCCTCTTCGCACAGGTTGACTGAGTTGGCTGACCCACTCAGCTAATTGAGCTTGGTCTGCGAGCACGATGGTTGCCCCGTGATGCCAAACCTCTCGACCGATTTCGACATGGCGATTACCAAAGTGATCAACCCAACCATCTGCCGAGCTCCATGTCAGATAGACTGTCGAGCGAATGGTGCTCGCCTTCCACTGCCACTTGTGATCTCGCAGCCAGGCTGCGCCCTCGGGGGTGCGTTTTAAGATGATAGCCATGTTGCTGAAGCCCTCTTTGTGTTTAGAGCTTCAGCTTCCCATGAGATTCTTAACTTAGGCGGGGTCCGCGGTTAAGAGCTTCCGAGAGTTTACGGCGCCTGATATAGCCCTGTTCGTGAAGGGCGTCCATCACAATCGGGTGACGTCGTGTTGCTCGACACAACTGAAACAACGTCTCATAGTGCTCAATCGCCATCCGATGTAGGCGCGGTGGTTTGTTGTAATCGTCAAACTCCCAAAAGTAGCGGAGAATCCAAAACGTTCCTGTTTCCTGCTCCTCGACGACCCGGATATCCCAGTCAGGGAAGCTGTAGCAGTCGGGCTTAGCTAAATAAGCGATTTCATGGGCGATCAGCTCAAATTGCTCGTGGCCGGGTGGCGCGATGATCATCGTTTTAAAGTCCTTCATGAGTTGACCTCCGCTGAGTTCATGTCCATAAACTGCGCATAGATCTGCTCATCATTGATAGCGCGCTGAGCCTGAGCTGCGGTGTAGGCCAGCGCCAAGGGCGAACGTTCCCAGTTATCGTCGGCTGGGCTCGATGTTTGGTTCTGAATAATCCAGCAGCGCAAGACGGGGCAAAACCAGAAGCAGCTCTGTTGGATCTTGATGTTAGAGCCTCCCTCAAAGTGCGAGAAGCTGGCCAGAAAATCCGCCTGCAGGCGGGTGTTGAGAGGATGATGTTTCATGGTGATCGGTCTCCAAATGATATAACCGATTACCTATTCTCCACAGATTTTAAATCACGCAAGTTTTCGCTCTGCACGGTTCAGAGCTTCTGGGCAGGGGAACAAATGGAGGCTTTAAGTTGCAAAAATGAACCCTAATCCTGTTTCCTCGGAGTGGAACTTAATATTGCCACGCATGAACTCACCCCTGTATGTCGATAATGGGTCTGGAGTCATCGAAGCGAATGAAGAAGCTACGGGTATCCTGGTTGCATGCAACCTTGTACTCGCGCTTTGCTTCGTTGATCACGAAGAAGTCGGTCAATGAGTTGCACGAGCTGGTAAACAGACTGTCGCGGCTCAAAATCGTGATCGCATCCGTCAGGGGCTCAATCGCGTGTTTGTTGGTGAAGAAGGAAGACTCGAGCGCGATATCCAGACGCCGTTCGTTGAGAAGCGCTTGGTAAGGACCGTCGGTGGTACCGGTGTATTCTGTTTCTCGATTCTCGACCCAGCTCAAGTCGCGAGGGCTGTTATCGGGTACGTAAACAACGGGCTGAAATTGAGGGTCATCCTGATCGATTCGTTTCATCTCTTGGGCGCGACCGACCCAATACCAATCCACCTTTCTGCAGCTGATGTGTGCGCCCGTTGTAGCCGCGTTACCAACCCAATCATAGCCCTTTGATTGCTCATAGTTTTTGATAAAACCACCGCTGGCATGCGTTCGTCCCCAGCTGCTGCACGTAGCCAGGTTCGGAAAATCTTGGGAGAGCATATTACTCGGTCGCCACTCGTCCCAGTCGCCTTTAGAAGGCGTAAAAATGAAGCTGCCAATGAAGTAGGTACCTACTAGAAAAAACGGCAGTTTAAAAAAGAAGTTTTTCATTGGGCTGCTCCTCAACTGATGCTCGCCGTATCAAGGTGCTCACCCGCCCGACCGATGTACAGCTTGTCACCGATCACCTTGAAGTGGACCTGCAGAACATAACGCGGGTCTTTGCCGCCACCGCCGAGTGTTAGGTGTTCCTTAAACAGCTCTGTCTTGCCATCGACCGTGAACTCACGCGCTTTGCGCAAGCGCTCGTCCGATTTAACCGTTTTCGACTCCTGCGCGGCATAGACACCACCGAGGCCGCAGGCTTTTGCCGCTTCCAGCGCGGGTGTGCCGGATTTGATGGATTCGAGATATTTACCCCCGAGACTGAGCAACGCGCTGAGCAGCTTGTCGGTATGCACGTAACTTGATTCCTTCGCTGATTCCAGCGCGGACGGAAGGATTTGCAGGCCCGGACATGAGCTTGCTGCGAACATTAGCGCGTCTTCGAGTGTATAGGTGCCGGAGACCACTGCTTGTAACAGGTCAGCTGACGTAAGCGTATCGATCTGAACAGGCTGGTGATGCTCTTGAGCAGAAGCATATGCAAGCTGGCGCTCTAACTTGTCGTTTTCAGCCAGTGTGCGTTCGAGCTTATCGGTTAAATCTTTTGCGTCTGCTCGGGACTGTGAAAGTTGCTCGCGCAAGTCTTCAGACTCGGCCGTATCCTTGATGACCTGAGGCTCAAGTCGCTTGAGTTTGTCATCCAGTTTAATCAGGCTCTCAAGCATCGCTGGGATAACGGCAAAGACGGCTGCCACAGCCTCTTTCGTAGCGTCTGGATTTTCACTGGCGGCGGCACTCGCCTGCTGACTGAGTTCGGCAACGCGATCAAAGTCGCCAGCTTCCAGCGCTTCAGCAGCTTGTGCTTTGAGATCGGCGATATGGCTCTTTGCGTCTACGCTTGCCTCCATCATATCTGCGAAGTCAGTGAATCCGCGGGTAAGATCCTCTCGCACGCACTCGATCAGCTCAGGCCACGCAAGCAGGTCGCGCTCCAAGATCGCCAGGTAGAGTGATTGAAAATCTGTCAGTTCTTCGATAATCGCACTCGGGTCATCGACCACCTCGCTGCCGTTCAAGCGTTGCTCTAGGGCTCTTAAGTCTTTTCGCTCACCGTCGATGGTAATGTTCAACCACGAGGCATACTCCTTGAGCATGTCTTCGACGTTCTCAGTCACCACTCCATTGCCGTCAAATGTGAGCTTCACTTGTGATGACGGTGCTTCAAATTCCACTTTCGACACAGCGAGGTCGAGTGCGCTGCGATTAAACTGTGTGGCGAACTGTCGATACAGCAGCGCCAGCTCAAATGCCGTCGAGTCGCCAGTAATCTCATTAATCACGGAGTCGGAGAGATGTTGGATAAATTGACCCTCATTACTCTCAAAAGCATTCCAGAACAGAGTACGCAGGAGTGCCACCGGTGGCAGTGTGTAGGTTGGGGTGAGCTGGGCGATCCGTCCATGCAGCACCAGTGACGCGAACGGACTTTGATACGCTGTATTCAAGAACGCGCCGAACAGCGATAGCGTTTCTATCTCCTCTTCTGTGAGCGCTCGATCAAGCTCGTTAAGCCACACGATTATTCGGGATAGTCCATCTGCCAATGCAATGCTTGTTAATGAGTACTCAGCGCGTTTAATGAAGTAGCCGATAAGGTGCCAGCTGTGGAGAGTGTCTCGGGAATAGAAGTCGACCGCAGACTTATAGTTGAGGATCGCCTTGTGCGGAATTCCCAGATCAAATTTTGTATTGAGGGTGCGCAGGAATTGAAAATCTGGCGAGCAATCAAACCACTGCGCTTTTTTTCCGCGCTCGACCTCATCATCAATAAACACAGTTCTGTTGGCAAAGAGTGTGACGAGCATGACGTGCGCCGAATTCCATTGGCTGAGTTCTGCATCGGATAGGTCGCCCTGTATGCGTGCTTTGCGCTTTTGCTCGTAGGTTTCTTCGAACACTTTGAATAGCTTGTCTGCGCTGACGTGTTGATCTCCGATCACCTCCTGCTTAGCTCTGTTCGCCATCCGGTCATAGGCTTGATCGTAGGCGCTGACGAGTGCTAAAAATTGTTGGCGCTTACGGCTGCTCCATTGGGTCACGCGCTCGATACGCGAGAAGAATCCGGGTTGCGTCCAGTCAATGTGCTCTTCTAGACCCCACAGGAGTTCAGAATCAGAATAGGCGTTATCGGCCACATCGCATGCCCGCTGTTTTGCAGCTTCTGCATCCATATAGTCCTGCATGGACTGGAGTGCTGCCTGACCTTTAGGGGTGATGTTCTCAGGAATCTTTGTATTCATGCTCGGCTCCTAACTATTTGCGTATGTGATGCAAAACTCTTACCAACTAAGCCTCCCATTTAGACTTAATCTGTTTTCTGGCGCGGCGGGTGTGACAGGGTAAAACCGGAGGCTTCGGCTGCGGTGTACATCCTGAGCAGTTCCATGCACGATACACACAGCTCTCGGTCGACACCGTATTCTCGCTTTCGGGTCGCTGAACTCTGGCGGGGTGCGCGCGCTTGCTCACCCGCTCTGAATGGGCGATTGCAGCCCCAGCAACTATCGGTTGGCACTTTTGAAATCCTCACCAGTTAGCGCGTTGTCGCTCGAGACGCAGTTCTTCTTCTCTGCGCATGTCTTCGAGCCTGCGCTCCTCTTCGAGTCGAATCATCTCCTGCTGGCGTCGATGCTCTTCTGCTCGATGATCGTTCTGACGGTCGATATTGTGTCGGTGACGTCGCTCGCGCTCGTAGCGCTGTTGTTTCTCGCGCTCTAAACGCTGGCGTTCCTTCTGCTCCTGGCGCTCACGCGTTAAGCGTTTCTGCTCTTGCTGGCGGAACCGTTCACGCTCGGCAGCTTGCTCAGCCTCGATCTGCTTTTTGAGACGCTCTTCCTCCTCGGCAGCCGCACGCTTTGCTGGGTCTGTAATAGAGTCGAGATCAACGGTCGGCGCACTGGGCTTGGGCGCGGGTTTTGATTTGATGAAGAACGATGCCAGCAAAATGACGACTCCTGCCCCAAGCAGGAACCAAGGCCAATGCTGAATAATAAAATGCGCCATACCGGACATAGGTACACCTCTTTAATAGCTTACTTTGAGCCTAGAACAGCGTGTTCGGTATGCCCTCCAAAAATGGGGCATAACCTCTGCCCTATTCTTTCGTGTCAGCCTCGCTATCAAAGACTAAGGTTAAGTTTGCGGCATAGGTGTACTCCAACGCGGCTTTACGATCGGTAAAGGTCAGGCGATGCGCGCGGTTTCGGGTATCGGAAACTAAGAACAGGGTACCGATACGAAAAATCTCGTAGCCGTTGGATTCGATGGTCAGCATGACCGGCTCCTTCGTTGTGGGGTGTTACTTACAGGGTGCACTCGAAATCAAAACTTAGACGCTCGAAAGAGGATGAGATGTGCAGGTATTGCAAACGCTCTTGGCACTGTTAATTACATTGGGAATTCTGGTGACCATTCATGAGTGGGGGCATTTTTATGTGGCTCGCCTGTGCGGAGTGACCGTTAAGAAGTTCTCAGTGGGGTTTGGCAAGCCGATCTGGAGTCGCACGGGGAAAGACGGTGTGCAGTACATGATCTCCGCCATTCCATTGGGCGGCTATGTCACCTTTTTGGATGAGAACGAAGGGCCTGTCGAGCCGTCCGAGCGTCAAAACGCGTTCAACAACAAGAGTGTCTGGCAACGCATGGCGATTGTGTTCGCGGGCCCGGCTGTAAACCTGATTTTTGCGGCGGCCGCCTATGCCTTTCTGTTTGGCTGGGGGCAGACCGTGATCAAGCCGACCATTGGTGCTATCTCACAAGGCTCGCTCGCTGAGCAGGCCGCGCTACCGGTGAACGGTGTGCTGACCGCTATTGATGGTGAGCCTGTTGTGTCCTGGCCGGACGTTAACCTTGCCCTCGCAGCTCGCGTTGGTGACACAGGCATGATCACGCTCACTACTGAGGTTGACGGTGTTCAGACGCGCCACTCTGCGGACCTGACACAGTGGAGCGTGGATATCGACAGCGTGTCACCGATTCGCGCCTTCGGTATCGCACCGTGGCGTCCTACGCTCGAACCTGTTCTGGGGCCTGTGCAATCAGGTTCTGCAGCGGCTAATGCGGGTCTGCTGGAAGGTGATCGTGTACTGAGCGTCAACGGTGAAGCTATCCAAAACTGGGATCAGCTCGCCCAGTGGATTCAATCCAACGCGGATCGGGAACTCTCGCTGGTTGTTGAGCGTGAAGGCGTACGCACCGATGTCTCAGTGGCCCCAACGTTGCACCCAGATACGGGCGTCGGTCTTCTGGGTGTTGGTCTGAACACTGTCGAGTGGCCAGAAGATCACCTAGTTGAGGTGAAGAAAGCACCGGTGGACGCTTTGATTAGCGGTGTTGAGCGGATGTGGGATATGTCGATGCTCACCCTCTCCGCCATTAAGAAAATTATTCTGGGGCTGATCTCGCTCGATAACCTCAGCGGTCCGATAACGATAGCCAAGGTCGCGGGTCAGTCTGCGGCATCTGGGATGGAATCCTTTATCACGTTCTTGGCCTACCTGAGTGTGAGCTTAGGTGTCCTGAACCTCCTCCCGATTCCGGTGCTCGACGGTGGCCACCTGACTTACTACATCTATGAAGTACTGCGCGGTAAACCGCTCAGTGCCGAGTTTCAACACTACGCCGCACGCGTGGGCATGGGCCTCTTAGGGGCGGTCATGCTACTCGCTATATTTAACGATTTGATGCGGATCTAGCCGCTAGGGAGTTTGTAATGAGTCTAATTCGCGTCCTGCTCAAAGCGATTCTGATGCCTGTTGCGCTTGTGTTGCTGATAGTGACCTGGCCGATTGGTTGGCTATTCAATAAAAAGGCCGACTATGACCTTATGGAAAAATTTACACCGGACGAGAAGAAACTGATTGAAACTGCAGCCTTGGTTCAGAAAGGTCAGTTCGTATGTGATGATCAGAATTCTGCGATCGGGATACGGCACACCGCTGATGTCATTATCAGTCAACTCGAGGAATACGTCCGACTCGTTGAAACAACCAATTTCGCCCAGCCTTTCTTGGACTTTATCGCGGTTGAGATCGAAACGGTCTCCCCCGCTGCTATTGAAACCTTCGAGCTGGATCGACTGTACCCAGCGTCACCGCTCTTCAAAAAGTACGATTTCTAAGGGATACAATGGCGAGTTGTTGGCGTTATACCTACGGCTGACTAGCTCGGTGTATCGAAGTGCTGGTCTAACACTTGCCGGATCGACGTGCATAACCAATGACGCTCGACTCGGCAGAGTTTAGGGTCGTCGCGAACGTCACAGAACTCCTCTTCGTACCGGTCGATGAACTCCTGGGCTAACTCTTCGGACTGACAGAAAACTGTTTTGGAAGGCGTGACGGCGGCATAAATGTACATGAGAAAGACCCTCTATTGGTTAGGTTGGCGGAGTGGTCGTTCTCCATTACAGCTCGAAGATTCTTTCATGGCGACACAGGCATATCAAGGAGTTTCAACCTGCTGCTGCATATGAGGATAAAGAACAATGCTGATCGATCTTTACGATGAAAAATTTACCCTACTTCATAGCTCATGAATCCCCGTTTAGTGCACTTGCCCTTTAATGGCTGGCGCAATTGGGTTGCGTTTTAACAGCGCAGGCTTAGGCAATTGCGGGTAGTACTGACCGTTCAAGATGACGACCTCGTGGCCATTTTCGAGCGATGCGACCAAGTGAGTATCAAACAACTTCTGCAACCCTGAGTCCGGTACAACAGCCATGTGCCGTGTGTTGTTCGCTTTGAATACCAGCTGGAACTGGTGAGAGGCGGTATTGAAGTCCAACGACTTCACCGCATATGGGCGCTTCGATTTCTTCGGGTCGGGGACGATCCACAGTCCGCAAAAATCAGGATCGTTTTGCCATTCGGTCAGCGTCGAGAGTAGCGTCTGCATCTATCTTCCTTTATTAAAATTTCGTCTGTGGTAATGAAGCCGGCCAAAAGTCACCACCAGTGCCAGTACCAGTCATCTTCTTCCGGATCATGAGGAAACGGTTCAAGAGGTGGGGATGCTTGGTCTTGCGCAGCGAGTACGGCTAACCCCACCACGTTGTATGCTGCTTCTCCTGCCATTACCACCGGTAGGTAGAGCGTGCCGCGTATCAGCTTGAACAGAACTCGAAACGCGGGTGAGTGAGCACCATGCTCTGCGACCCAAGCCCGATAATGCTGCTCGAACCCCATATCAATCAGAATGAGTGCGCTGATACACACGAGCGTCGAGGTCCACCAATAGGGTGTTCCCTCAATTGTCAGATAGCCGAGTGTCAGAGTGCCGAAGGCGCACGCGCCGTAGCGTAGGTTGATTTCCCACTGTTCACGCTTGCGTTCAGGTTGCCAGAACGGCGGCGCCAGTCCTGCCATCAGGATGTAGGCGATTGGAGGGGCGAGCCACGGAATTAATGACCACATCGATATGCCTTATCGAAAATTGCTTCTGTTCTGGCTAATCAATGCAACTTGCAGGCCAGCTCAGTGGTGCTCTGCCCAATTCACCGCTTCTTCGCATGTCGCAAAAAAGTGGACAGATTCAGGGCAACGAAGATCGGTGACTTTCCAGCCCAGACGGCAATCGCTAATGCAGAAATGTGATGTTTGGAAGCTCATACTCAGCACCTCTAGTGTGTTAGCGGCCACCCAACAGTTCGTTTGAGTGGCACTTATTTCTACGTCCAGTATCTCTCAACTGACCAAAGTTAGACGGCTGGTTCAGTCGCCTCCCCCGTAAATCCAAACGATTTCCACACCTCTTTGTTCACTTGAATGGGTGAGGTGAAACCTGAACGCTGGTCAAGCAACACGCCGTGATAGCTCAGTTCGCCCTCCATCAGCAGTTGCGCGATCAGGTTCACCGCGATGCCCGCGATGTTGGCATTAACTCCAAAGGCTTGTCGCGCAAGACTCTGCGCCATATCACAACTCGGTTGTGCGGCTTCATCTTTGTCGGGCAAGCGGGTAAAGAGGTCAGTGGTCATCGGCAAACGATCAGCATTGCTCGTCATTTCACCGAGAACGCAGGACGCTGTGGCTTTATTGACCCCAGTGTCGAGCCATAGGCTGCGAGCGCGCTCGCAACCCCGCGCATACTGAGCAACCATCTGGCGCGACGCGATGGAGTCCGTCGCAGTGATGTATAGATCAGACCCTCCATACACGGGAATCTTAGTGATGTTGGTGGCAACCGGCGTAAACAATTCATAGCCGAGCGCGGCATTAAGCCGTCCAGCAAGGACTTCGGCTTTGTTTAGCCCTACTTCGTAGGGCATGAAGGGCGTTCTGGCCAGATTCGGGGCGGCAATATCTTTTGCATCGTATAGCGTCACCTTACCCAAGCCTTCACCGGAAATACCGACCAGCGCGCGTTCGAGCATTAAGAGATTTTGCGCGATGTACGAACCCGTACCACTGCACCCAAGCAGGGATATGTTCAACGGCTTTTGAAGCCAGTCCTGAGGTAGTAGGAATTTGTTATCAACGATCACAGCACTTCTCCTAATGTTTTGTAAGGTTGTAGCTCGCTGGTTTTGACGCGCTCCGACTTGGCTTCTTTGGCTTTCCACCACTTGAGGAGATCGGTGGTTTCGACCGTCTGATTGCGTAACAGTTGGCGGTGATTAACGTGGGTTGAATTTGCACCGAAGAAGGCTTCTTCACACTCCTCCAGCGTGTCGATAGATAGCGTGCGAGGCAGGGAGGCTGTGCCCAAACAGAGATCACCTAAGCCGTTCAGATTGAAGGCTGGCAAGTGATAGAGCTGAGTGTCTTTGGTTGGACGCGAATTGCTCGGCAGTGCAAATATCTTAAGCCCGTTATGCGTGGCGATAAACAGCATTGGCGGCCACTCGACTTTTTTGTGCCAGCCGCGTGTGCTCGAGCTGCCTCTAAAGTGCAAAGGCCGTATCATGCGGGGGCGGTACCACACGATGCGTTTTGACGATTCAAGCAATACGTGTTCGGGAAGCAGCTGCGACTTGCTCGCTTTCTCGCCGTAGTCTCTCGTCGTGTCCGCGAGCATCTCTAGTACGTCCCCAATATCGACGTACTTGCCTTGCGACAGCTTGCCTTTATTGCACTCATGCAGTGTGACACTGTTGATGGGCTTATTGACCTCACCGTGAAACGCCAGTGCCCAACGCGGGATGATCTCGGTGGGTTCGATGTTGAGTCGTTGGGTATCGACGTACATATTCGCTCTCCTGTTTAACTCTTAATAATGATCGCAGAGAGAGGTGAACTTAGACGCGAATTTGCAGTGCGCGAGCAGTGTTTTGAGCGCATTTTTGCGAGTCAGATCGAGGCTCAAAAACCCAATCTCGCCGTTCTCCCACATGAAGTTGGTCTGCTGGTCGATGAGGGTTTCGCAGGCTGGCTCGACTTCTTTGGTCACGACGATGAAGCTCTCGCCCTGAATGTAATCTCCGCCGTGTCGGAGCACGCCTTTGTGTTTTCGCAACACCTGTTCGGCTTCAAGCAAGTCAGGGTAAACAGAGCGTATCTGCTTAATTAACGGCTCATACTCAAAGCGCGGCCACTTGTCGCAAAGCGTATCTAGCTCAGACAGCAATTTCTTTAGGCGTTTCGGCTTCTTGGGGTTCCAATCCATTGAGGCGTAGAGGTCGAGAATGTCTGCGGCGCTTGAAAGCACGTAGTCAGGATACGTTGGGTCGTCACTTTCGCCCATTATCCTTTGTAGTTCGTCTGTATCCTCGGTCTCAAGCGCAGCGCGTAGCGCTTTGTAGTTCGTTTTAACGCACTCGGTTGTCGCTTCTGCAAAGTGCTCTAAGGCGCACTCCCACTCACGCTCTAACAAAGCATCCACCTCAGCCCACTCGAGCACATCGGCACAGGCTCGCTTAAAGTCAATCAACCAGTTCTCTAGCAACGGATCGGGGCTTTCGATGCGGTAGAAACTGCGGACTTCGTAGGGAGCGATAAACAGCCCATACGCGTCGTCGTCGCTGTGGTTGATGTTTTCTGGTGTGGTGACGGATAGCACCGCCTCATAGTGAGGTGCGGCTTCACTGAGCTTCAGAAGAAAGGCTTTGAGCAACTCATTCGCTTCGTCGGTTTGATCTTCGATGGGGGCATCCAAGAACGCTTCGATCCGACCTGGATCGATAAAGTCATGCTCAAAGGCAAAGGTCAGGATCTCGCGCTGTTTAATCATCTGGTCGAGATCGCCGCCCACAAACTGACCTTCGATCTCAATGACTTCTCCCATCAGTGCCAAATGCGGCGGTCTTACAGGAGTAGGACAACGCTGTCTGGCGGCGGCGCGGGAGTCAGTTTGCTTCGATCTGGTAGGCGTTTGAAGCACAGGAACGGTGATTTCTGACATGATTCTGCTCCATGATCGGGAGACTGTCGCAGGCGTTGCAACAGCTCCCGTTTGGTGGGGTTCTTCTTCGACTTAGACTTAGCCATTGGTTTTTGCCGGAATTTGCTGGACGACGTATTTAAGCTCGTCCTCACTGACGACTTGAGCGTCTGATTCGAAGATTTCAGTGCCTCGCAACTGGGGGAATCGGTGACAAAGCAATTCATAGGCTTCGGCTAGAGTGCCGAGCGGCGCAGGATCATCAACGGTTAAAGCGCCGATCTGGAAAGTGCGTTTCATCAGAACCTCCTTACAGGCTATCAACAGCAAAAATGTCGTCGGCACTCGCTGGCGCGGCTGGCGCTGGCGCAGGTGTCGGTGCGGCGACTGTCGGTGTGCTGGCTTTGCCAGTACCCTTCGCAGAGGTACTAGCTTTCGGGGTGGCGGCACTCAGCCGCGCCGCTACTGCTTCGGAGCTTAGGTAGCTATTCGCTTGCATCGCGTCTTGGATGCGCTTCATCACGACCTCGGCTTGGAACTGATCGACGGCCTCCTGTCCAACAAGAACAATCGGCACCATCAATGCCTGACGCATCTTTTCGTCAGCAATTTTCTGGAAGTCGGGATTCAGGTTGACCACCACAGCGATTGAGTCGCCGTGGGGTTTGACTGAAATGTTGGCACTGGCAATGCCGTTCTGCTTAATTAACTGCTCGATGATGGTAAACATGGTGTGACCTCACTTGATGAATCGGGCGATGTAAGCGGCAGGGGCGTAAGCTTTCCAGCCCTCAAATCCACTCTCTTTAATATCCTTCAAAAGTGCAGACTTAGACCCTGCAACCAGCTCTTTGAATGCGGTTTCTTTGCCTTTAAGCGTGTTGTAAAACTCGGCAAATCCCGCCTCCTGACACACAGCTTGTATGTGGTATTTGGGGTAGTCGTCCAACGCGTCGGGCGTCCAGCTTGCGATGATCTCGGCGCGGGGATCAGGGCGGTATTTAGCAAGGGCGTGGAGTACACCACGCGGGCGATTCGCCCCTGTTTCGGTGATGGTGTCCGCCTTGTTGAAGAAGCCCGTAAGCATCGTGCGAATCAGCCCGAAGATTTCCTCGTCGCTCTTGCCTTCAATCGCTTTAAGATCACGCCCCGTCATGTGCCCTGTCATCTGCACAGCGGCGAGGTACGTGATTTTCAGTTGCTCCTCTCTGGAGAGTGGGAAGCTCTCGCGCACGTACTTAGCGAGCATGAGATCAGCGGCTTCGCCCTGCTTATTGCCCATCTTGGCGGTTGCGAGATCAAAAGTTTTCTCGGCTTTCTCGCTAGCGGGAGCAGTGCTGGTTGTACCTTTATTGGTACTGGCTTGCGAATCCGAGGTGGACTCAGGTTTGGGCGGATTGAGGAAGGCTTCGGATTTGGGGTCGTAGCAACTCGCGTCGTTACAGATATTGGTGCGAACCGACCCAATCGCGGTGCTGATAAGGCGATCATCAATCATGGCGCAGTTAGAGGGACACTGCTGACAGGCCGTAAATTGTGTCTCTCCGAGCTTGGCGGTATCGACAAACCGAATGAGGGAGACATCGGTTTTAGAGACTTCGAGCAACGTGCCGTAGTCGCCCTGCACCTCCTCTTTTTTGTTGTCGAGCCACGCCTGTTGCTTGGCACCAAAGCAGGTCGTGTTACTACAGATACCTGCGGTCACTTCCTCCTCGAACAGCGATGACTGACCGAGCGTATCCGAGTTGTGCTCACACCCAACACAGGCGGCCTTATCGAACTTACCAAGTTCTAATTTGATCTTGGCTTTCCCTGCTCGCTCGCGCAGGGTTTCAACTGTCCAGCCCTCGATCTGTATTTTGGCAAGGCTCTTATCCTGCACCGCATGAGTGAAACTGCTCAGAATCGCGCAGTGACCAAGTTTGATACTGCCTGCGTCCAGTGCGTCGAGCACCGCAGGGCTACACAGACTCAGCGCGAGGCGATCATCAAGTTGTTTCTTCGTTAAGTTGAGGCGCTTGGCAACCTCGGTGTAGTCGCCGCCGAGTTTGGTTGCTAAACGGCGAATCGCGCCGATCTGACTGGTAATGCTCAGATCACTTCGGTTGAAGTTTTCAGCGGCGTGGCTCTCTGCGATCTGGTGCGCCGAACCGGTGACTACCGTTACGTTGACGGTTGGAATGTTTAGCTCTTGCAGGGCTTGGTAGCGGGTAAAACCCGCGATCAGCGTGTAGCCCTCCCCTGTTTCGCGCGGAGTAACAACAAGGGGTTGGAGCAAGCCGACTTCACTGATTGACGCTTTAAGCGATTCAAGTGCTTCGCTCTCGATACGGCGGCGCGTGTTTTGAAAATCTGTGTTGTGGATGTTGCTCAGTGGTACGTCAGCGACAATGCGCTGTTGGGTAGCGATGGCGTTCATCTGAAAAGACCTCTCTATTTAGGTCTTTCCAGAATCTCATTGAAGTGAAAACTTAGGCGGCTACGGGAGGTCTTGGAACGCGGTTAATTCAGGAATAAATCTCAGTTTGACGGTGCCGGTTTCACCATCGCGTTGCTTACCCACAATGATCTCTGCAATCCCTTCATCTGGGGTGTCAGGGTTGTAAAACTCGTCTCGGTAGAGGTGCAAAATAAGATCAGCATCCGCTTCAATACTGCCCGAGCCACTTAGATCGGAGTTCATTGGGCGCTTATTGGGTCGTGACTCAATAGATCGGTTGAGTTGCGAAAGCAACAGCACAGGGCAATTCATCTCAACGGCAAGATCTTTGAGCGCGTTCGTAATGGACGCAAGCTCATAGGCACGTGATTCAGATGAAGATTTGCCTTTCTTGAGATCCTCTGTCATGCGCCCTAAGTAGTCGATAACGATCAGCGCCAAATCGTTATGTTTGCGCTTAAACCGTCGGCAGGCTGCGCGCATCTCATACGGCTGTTTCGTTCTGCGGGCGATGCCGAGCGGCCGAGTGCTCAGAATGTCAGCCATTTTTCCGATGCGTTGGCGTTCGGAAGCGGTCAACCGACCCGCTTTAATATCCGAAAGTGGGATTTTTGTGGTGAGGGACAGTTGCCGTTGAGTGATCGCCACTTCGTCCATCTCAAGCGAGAAAAACATGATCGGCCGTCCTGTTTTGGCCTGTGCGTGAGACACCATTGAGAGTGCTAACGAGGTTTTGCCCATTGAGGGCCGTCCCGACAAGATATTCAACGAACCTGGAAGTAGCCCCAGTGTCTTCTCGTCCAACGCTTTGAAACCGGTTGATAGCCCGATCAGCGGGCTATCGCTTGCCATGCGCTCATCAATCCTTTCCAGTGCCGCGCTGTATATCGTCTCTGAATCAGCCGTATCGAGCGTATGGGTTGCGTTTTCGCTGATCTCCAAAACGGATCTTTCAGCCTCTGCAACGAGATCTGCAATCTCTCTACCCTCAGGATTCTTCGCACTCTCTTGCAGCTCTTTACCAATTTGCAGCAAGCGACGACGCTGGTAGCGCTCGATCACGATGCGCGCATAGTTTGCCGCGTTGCTATGGCCTGGCGTGTTCGCAGCGATGTCAGTTAGGTACTCGATCCCGCCTACTTCATCGAGGCGGCCGTGGTTCTCTAGGTGCTCACTCAGCGTGACTAAATCAATGTCCTTACCGCGTTGTTTGAGCTGGCCGAACGCCGTGAAGATTGCTCGGTGCGCTCCAACGTAGAAATGATCGGCTGCCAGCCCCACGTCATCCACAACGGTGTGGTAACTCTCTTGATGGATGATCACCGCACCAATGATGCTCTGCTCGGCTTCAAGCGAGTAGAGTTCGGGCAGTGTTGCGGATTCAGAGGATGCATTCATGGACTGCAGTGTATCCTTAACAAATTAGTAACTAAAGAGGTCGATCTGCGCCACTGACTTACGCATCGTCGTCCGCTTCGTATAGTGCTCGCTCTAGTTCCGTCGCCTCTCGCTCGCGTTGTTCAGCCCAAGCGTGGAATGCCTCACTCCAGTCAGGACTCATCAATGCACTCTGTAGGTTCGTGTAGTTCTCAGTGGCAGCGTTGAGCGCGTCGATTTTATCGGCCAGGTTAATGACATCCGAGCTGGGGTGCTCAATATCCGCGAAGGAATTAGGTTCGAGTCCACACGGGCCTAGAGTAGCCGTTCGTCCATCGTGCAGATCTGCATGGACACTGGTGTATGTCCAATTCCAGTTCTCTGAACCTACGCGATGAACTAACTCGCCAAGATCGACCAAACCATCGCTGAATTGTCGATAGATCTGTAATTGCGCGGCGATGCGTGTCGGGTCAGCAGAGTAAACCTTATCGAACGGGCTGAAATCTCCGATATCACGGATCTCTAACGCTTGAGGAGACAGCGGGTTATTGCCGTGTCGCTTATTCGCTTGAACCAGTGCGTGCCATGACTGAAAGCCAAGTAGTCTCGCTGCGCATTCATAGCCAAGCGTTTTCGGCAGCTTATGACCGACAATGTATTGCTCGAGTATCCGAACAAGTGTAGCGCTGACGGATTTGGTACTCAGATGAGGCAGGAGCAAAGTCGGCTCGTCCTCGGGGCCCCAGTAACCGTATCTCGCTAGAAAATCTTCTTGATCAGGCGGCGGCTGGACGCCCTGAATCCGTCGCAGACCTGAACCGATTCTGGAGGGCTCGCTAATCGCGCCATACTCGCATCGACGCTGGGCATCGACTCGACGACTCGGTGCAACATCCGTGTACTGAAAACGCTCGATCTGGGCAATGACATGACCTGGGCTCGCGAACGAAAAGGAATGAGTCTGTGAATTCACCTGGACCGATGGGAAATCCGCTGACACATCCCGAATCTTCATGTAAAGAAACGCTAGTGCGCTTTTTAGATTTGGAGCGAGAGAGTTCGGTGTTATGGAGAGTGAGCTATCCGGTGGAATCGATATGAACCAACGGTAGTCGCGAGGCGCTTCATGCAGCCGTCTAACCCACTGCTGAAAAGTTCTCCGATACATACTCTCTTGGAAACGCGCACACAGGAAAGTCGCCTCCATTGGCGCAACCGGGTTTAGCGTCGCTTTGTAATCGGGCAGAAAGGGAACCAGCGCTTGGTTCGGATACTCTAATCCCGTTTCCCGTTCTTTATGATCTCTAAATGCGTCCAACAGGTAGTCGTGATCGTAGTCGAGAGACTCCGGCGAGAACGAAAGGCCGTGCTCAGCCAATAACGCCTGAACTTTTGTTAGAAAAGTCGGTAGGTTATAGGTGTAAAAGGTAGACATCACTTGCTCCAGCGCTGCGAACCGTGTGGCCTGTGTGCATCGACCGCGGATTTACCGCAACCTTTTAGAACAAGTAGTAGAGTAAGGGGTGTTGCTGCTCACTTTGCCAATTTGCACACCAGCCGGTTGCGAGCTACCGAGATAAAGGATGCCAACTGACTCACAGTTCTGTCAAGGCTTGCGTACTTGCGGCAGCTCGTCCGGCGAATCAACAATCGGCAGAACCCGTTTACCACCGTAGTTGATCGGTCGCCCCATCTCCGTCAATTCGCAGATGTCACCGAAGCGTGATTCAAATTCGGAGATCAGTCGGTAGTAACCCTGCTCGCAGCCGATTTCCAACAGCTCTGCGGAGACTGTCTCAGGATCCAGTCCCTTGTAGACCGCCAATACGCGTGCAGCGCGGCACAGTTTCAGACCGCTCTCTTTTCGGCTATCGAGGTCAATCGTTAGTGTGTTGTTAGAATTCAGGCGCAGCATAGTTGGAACTCCTCGTCAGGGTAGGCAAAGCATCGACCCTCATCGGTCAACGAAACGCGGTGGCTATGGTCGATGCGGGTGTCATCACTGAGCGTGAAGTAGTCGAATCCCTCAAAGACCCGAAACCGTACAGGCTCTCCGTCAGGTAGCGCGTGAGCATCCGGTAACTCTGGCAGTTCTGGGAACAGACGAGTGCGGGTGAAGTTAGCGGCAACTAACTCCCCTTGCACGTAGGCGACAACGGAGCGCACCCCTTTTTCGCGAATCACCTGGGCGCCGCGCGAACTTGCTTTAAAGACCACATCTTGTAAATCCAGCGCGGACGCATAGGCACAGACTTTGCCTTTCAGCTCTCTAGGCACGCAGTCCAGCGGTATGACCGACCACTCGGTCACACCGCCTTTGGCGTTCAGGTTACGGTAGGCGCGGATACGCATCAGCTGGCTCGCGAAATCGCTGAGTCTGAGCGCACAACAAGCTGGTCAGTCGTACAGGCATCGAGCGTTTGATCGTCGCGCTCGCCCTTGTAGACTGGCTGGATAAAGGCTCCATCCGACTCGGACAGCACCCACAGATATTGCACCTCGACTAATGCCCCTACAGTTGGAATCTCATAGTTGGCGGGGATAGTGACGTTGCCCATCTCGCGGGTCGTGCCGTCAGGGTTGGTCAACGCTACGGCAACACTGCGCTTGCCAGCTGAGTGCTTGGTCACAAAGGCGGTGGCGCTGTTGACGTTCTTCAACTTGAGTACGTCTTTATTGCCCCGACCTGCTTCGTACAATGCCGTATCGCGCCGTAGGATCAGACCCTCCTCCGCATCAGCGCGGGCGGAGTCAATCAGTCGCTCTAGGTCATGGATGTCCGTCCACCATGTATGTGCAAAGGTGAGTGGCGAGGGCAGCCAACCGTCAGAGGCTACATCGAAATCCGACTGAATCTCTAACAAGATGCGCTGGCGCGTTTCAAACGGCTCCATCATCAAATCCTGTCCGTTCAGTTCAAGCAGGTCGAAGATATAAGCACTCTCCTCAAAGCCCTCGGCGTCGAGACGAAGGCTGGTGTACTGCCCTTCCCGGCAGACACGCTCAAAAGCACGCATAACAACCGCGCTGCCTGAGATCGGTACACCGCGACGATTCAGGGCAACGGCGGCGCTACCGTCCCAATACAGCACTAATCGCACCCCATCCTTTTTCAGCTGCACACCAAAACACTCGTTAGCGGCGCGAGAGAGCAGTTCAGATTCGGTGATGGGATTGCTCAGTTGTGGGTAGAACTGAGGCGCAGCCACCTCGGTTGTAGATGCAATGTAAGGTGTCTCTGAATCAACGATCTCAGTCGGCTGATAGCCTTTTTTCTGCTTCTGTAGGCAGAGCTTGTTGGCCATTGAAACCGCCGTATCGTAATCGACGGGAGTAGATGTTTTCAGGGCAGTTGAAGGTGAGTTGCCGATGCGACCATAGGCCGCAACGACGTTGTATAGACCGTCTACAGATTCGAGGTGAACCTCGTAGAACTTCGCGCTGTTGCCAGCGATATAGGTTAGGCGTTGAAACATGAGAGTCGCTCCTGTTTGGTGACTCTTTTATTGTCTCGCGGCTTTCGAAACTTAGACGGTTGTGCGTGGTGTCGCTCCTAGTTTTTAAGCAATCGGCTCTGCTCTTGATCGAACACTCTGCGCTCGTCATCGGTTAAAGCAAGGGCTAATACAAAGGTTCTGCGGTCTTTTCCCGCCTCGAGACTATGTGCATGAGCGACCATAGACGTGATTTGATTGACACGATCCTCACCGAGTTTCTCGCGGATAAGGTCAATCTCTCGTTTAGTGACCTGGTGGCGTCCATACTGCTGCCGATGACGTCTTTCGACTTCTGGTGAAATGTTGAATTCGTCCATCAATTCCCGTGCTTGCGCGAGCAGTTCGTCGTATTTGCTCACATCCTCGCGTTGAGCCTTACCTTCGATAGCGCCAATAAAACGGCTAAGGTGATACTCCTTCTCTTGCTGAGTCATCAATTCGGCCGGGGTGCCATTAAGATTGACCCGGTATAGATCGCCTTTGAAACCCTTGATCACTGCTGAGTTGTAGCGGGTACTTTTTGTGTACGAGCTCAGTACTCTGCGAATGATTAGCCATGAAAACTGATCGCCGACTGCCTTCCAGACTTGCTCATGAATGCCGATCGCCAAAGGTAGTGTTTCAGCGAACGCGGGAAAGGTTTGGAGGGTTTTATACAGTGCTGCACTGGTGAGTGTGTTGCTCATTGACCGCCCTCCAGTCCCGACTTTTTTTGGGTATCATCCACGACTTGCATAATCACGCGGCCCTGTGGGCGGTCAAAAGTCAGTTTCTCGAGGTCAGCTAACAGTCCGTCGTACGAAAATTGTACCTGCGAGTAAAATTTCTCGATGGCGTGTTGGGCATGTTGGTTGATCCACCATTCTCCTGCGAGATGTTGTGACCCCATTTGATCAAGCGCTGCGCGTATCCCGTCCACTTCGTTCTTTTCAAATAGATTGTCCCAGCTGTATTTGCTGGTGAAGCCTGTCGACTCGTCTTCTCGTCGATGCATTTCGAGGTACTGATCGAAGCTTTTTATCCGGCGATGCTCGTCGCTGTGCCATTGGTGAGAAATAACGGGTGCAAATAGCCCCGCTGGTTTGTGAGGCGCTGGCTTGCCCGTTTCGGGTTTATCCTCTTTATCTGTGCCCTTGAGTGTGGGAGCAAGATGGTTGTAATCAGCGAACCCTAGTACGCGCGCAGCGAACTCGCGCAACTTACCCTTGTCGATGTTTTGATTGAAACGATGGCTAACCGCCGTTTGGATATTCGAGCAGAGTACTTCGAACAGATCAGGCGTGACCTGAGCATCAGGCAATAGTTTAACTTCCATAAAGAAATCTCCATGGCTTTAGCAGAGTGTTGCATGCTCGATTTTTAACAACGCGCCAAAGCCAGATTTCAATCTGAAAAACAAAGCGGTTTTTAGAAACTCGGAGACACCTTCCCATAGGGAGCACGTCTAGTAGACGCTCGAGCGGGGTGCGGCTGAGTAGGCCAGCTGATTCAGCACGGAGGGGTGGTAACGCCCTGTGTTACCCGTGCGGTCACAGATGCTTTTACCGTACAGGCTGGTTTCGAGTTTTGCAAATGTCTTGATTACGGTGAAAAGGATGGTCGATTAGAACTTATAGAGCGTGGTATTCACAGCGTAAGTTGGCCAGCGTTTTAAAGCATAGCTAGGCCATAGACTCGTGGTAGCAGGTCGCCTATCGGCACATATGCGTCATCTCGTCTCCAAGAGAAGGTGACCGTTTTGAGCACATATGCGTCATCTACCTCGGACCTAGAGATGAAGGCTAAGAGCGCTTTGCGGATCTAAACAAATCGGCAAAAAATACTGGGAGCGGACGTTAGATGCTTCTAGCGCCTCTGTAAAAAACGAACCAAGAGTCCCTTATTGGCTGGCTAAAATTGGCAGACCAAAGCATCCTTATCGGCCGATGCTTGCTGACTTCAAAGAGCTTACCAACCGGTTAGAGAGCCATGCCTCTACGACTTATGAGCAAAGATCTCAGTTTTAACTTGCGAGTCGCTGTAGTCATTTAAAAAAGTTGGAGATATCTTTAATCTCAGATCGAACACTAGAAGATTTCTCAATTTCCGCAGAATTAAAGAGTGCATCACAACGCGCTTCCCGACACCCCTCACCCAGGGCGATGACTTCGTCATATCGTTTCTGCTCCAGATACAACTCCATCGCTTTAATGCGAGACTGCTCCAACTTTATACCGGCCGTATTCAGGTGCTGTTCTAAGTAAGCAAATGCAGACTCCGCCGGAGAGTTCGCAGCAATCAGGACGATTGCATCATCGCGTGTTCGGTCGTCCGACAGACCAAGCTTAAGCAAACTACGCAGCAATGCTTCATCAGGATCTAGACTATAGTCCCAAGCTACTCGGATGGATAGTGCGGCTAAATTATGATCACGATCTAGCTCTTCAACCTCACCTCGGCAATATAGCCAGTCGCCTTCGCGCCATGATCGGAAGTCGGTGATTCTTACCTCTGCATAACTTATCTCTCTCGGCACTGGCGTTCCAAGTTGGACTGACAAATCATCACGTACCTCGTTCCGAAGCGGCTGGGTCAAACCATATCGACAGGCTCGCTGCCACATTGAGGTGGGCATCTCCCGCTTAGAGGCAACTCTACTCCCATCCTCAACTGTTTCTATCGTAAAGAACGATTCCATCACGGAACTTGCCTGGTGGACCTCTGCTT
>Ga0209955_1000017_pt1 | contig 79016 bp, 95 predicted proteins | sample SalPonA_A_H2O_MG_FD_185716 | JGI IMG/M metagenome (GOLD analysis project Ga0209955, IMG submission 185716) | Water microbial communities from South San Francisco under conditions of wetland restoration - Salt Pond MetaG R2A_A_H2O_MG (SPAdes)... | ecosystem: Environmental > Aquatic > Non-marine... | reverse complement strand
TCTACGCCAGCTACGCTTACGTTAGTAACGCTTGAAATACGACCATCACTATCTACAGTGAATTGAGGTACTTCTGAAGCACTACCGTAAGTGTTAGCAGTTACACCAGTGTCTTCTAATTCAGTAGTGATTGAAACTGTACCGCTAGCTAGATCAGTTAGTGTAGTGTTAGCGATACCAGTAACTTTACCAAGCAATTCAACAGTGATTTGTGGATCAGGCTTGTTAGTTACGTTAGTCCAATCTAGGTAGTAAGAACCTTCTTGACCGTCAAGCAAGTCTGCATCAAGAGTTGATCCTGAACCATCAACAGTTAAAAGTTGTGTGAGTATGTTTGAGCCAGTAAAGTCAGCGGCGTCAAACTTAAGAGAAACATTGTAATCTAGGTCTGATAGAACGTCTGCAAGATTGGTGTTAGATGTGACTTGATAACCAGTCGTATCAATTACAAGCGTAGTTTCGTCAACATTAACAGAACCACCAGATACAGTTAAACCCGTACCTGGTGCAATAAACTTACGTGTACCGTTAGTATCAGAGGCAGCGAATGAATTATTAGAAGCGGGTAAGCCTAAATTAGGTTCCGCATTATCTAACCCCAGAAAGTCATTACGATCTGCACTTAAGTCAGCACCGCTTTTGACTTTTACTCTACCACTTAAAAGTCCGAACTTAGCCATTTAGTGACTCCAAGATGCTAAGCGTTATTTTCAACGAAGTGTTTGCAGAAGCGAATGCTTTCACACTGTCACCTTGCTCAAGTACTAGCTTACCTGTTACAACACTTGCAGCATCATTCTCAGGAATGCTAAATCCCTTTACAAGCTCAGTTTCGTTTGCTAAACTAGTATCATAGTGAGAAAATGTAACGTCCGCAGGAACAGTTGTCACGTTTGCAACATGCGCCATCAAGATAATACCAGTCACACCTGCAGGTGCAGTGTAAAGAACAGTATTAGTATCAGTTAGTTCGGCTGTAACGGTTTTGAATGTATTAAGTTGCGATGCCATTGATTAATCCTCTAGAGCTAGAATGTACGGGGTCATAACTGCGAATAGTGATCGGTCGAATGTCTGACCTTCAATTGTTCCAGTAGTGCGATTAATACGCAACTCGCTACCGATTCTAAAGTCGCCCCTATGGTCAGTACTCGTAAAGTATACCTGACCTAGATTATTTGAGTCTTCTACCACTTCATTCTCTGGAACTGGGAATGCTCCGCTTCGTGGCGTATCGTAAACGTTTGTTCCTGTACCTACAAACTCGAAAGTATGTCCAGATGCCGCAATCCAGCTTCTTTCATAGAAGTTAGCTGTTGCGCCTAGTGAAACGTCCGCATCTAGTCCTTCTCTAATTGTAATAGTAGATGAACCACCAACTAGAGGAGTAGCATCTTCAACAGTGTAGTAGCTTACACCACCATCAAATGATACAACGTCACCGTAAACTGGTACTTGAGTCAATCCGTCTATATCAATAACATCGTCATTTCTACTTGCAGCAACACCGACTGTACCACTATAGAGTACAGAACTTGAACCAGTTGCTTTTAGACCGTAGTTACCGAAAGAAGAGTTTGAGTTTGAGATAGAGCATTGACCACCAGATTCAGCTAAAAATCCGTAGTCACAAGAAACTGTAAAGATAGAAACTAGCTGTGCATAGCCACGATTCTTAATATGAATACCTATGCCACCAGCATTGATTTGTGTGTATGCATCTGATACCATTGAACGTAGACCGCTACAATGAGCACCGTCTACTCGCATACCTGTACCAGTTGTGGTAATTGAAGAACAGTTTTGAATGTAAGGACTGTTTATGATTTCACCAGCAGAGCCGTTAGGGTTAAATGCGATTGCGGCAGCTCCGTTTGTGTGACCTTTAAACCCAATGCCAGTTACATAACAGTTGTTACGAACATAAAGCATATCGTTAGTTGAAGTCGAACCAATAAGTGTAGTTGATCTATGATTATCACCAACGATTGATACACCAGCGGGCACGTCAACGCCACCAGCATCGTTATCTAGAGTATGAGTACCACTCTTTAGAAAAATAGTTGTACCAGCAGTGGCTACTAATAAGGCGGCATTTAATGTGCGAAAAGACTCTGCTAGAGTCTCGCCGTTGTTGGTGTCATCACCGCTTTCTGATACGTAGAGTACGTTATCTACTTTGTCCGATAAACCTACTTCACGAATGCTAAGTGTTCCGTCCTTATCTCTCTTAAAGAACATCTTACCGTCATGGGTGTTGATAGCAACTTCACCCAATTCTAGTTGTGAAGTAGACGGGACGTTATCAGGAACGGCACTACGTCTTAACTTAATGGTTGACATATGTCCTCACTCTTTGTATAATGGCTATGTAGCCTATAAGATATAAAGCTAAGAGAGGCTTACAAGTATATACTCATAGAACCTCTCCTTTATCATTATTTATCAGCTTTTAGAATGTACCACCATCGATGGTTGCTTCTAGTCTAGCGTACTGAGTTGGATCTAAAGGATCAGGACCAGTGCTCCACCAATCATTTGTCTCATCCCAGAAGAAACGAACACTGTTACCCGAGCCACGATTGATCTGAATACCAGAGTCTTGTGTTGGTGCAGTGTTAGCATCTAGATTACTGTTAAGTACAATGATGTTATCAGCAAGATTAATTTCTTCTGTATTAACAGTTGTAGTTGTACCTTCAACGACTAGGTTACCAGCAATTACAACAGTGTTTGCAGTAATGTCGTTAGAGAATAATGTACCATCTACAGTAACATCATTAAAGGTTACATCAGAAGTAGTGTAAACTGGCTGACCGATGCTTACAGTAATTTGATTATCTGCTAGCTCAGTATCTACACCTGTACCACCTACGATTGCAAGTGTATCTGATAGTAGGTTAATATCATCAGTTGCGGCAGTGTTGCCTAGTTCATCTTGATCAGCTTTGATTGTTAGAACAGTTGCAACGTCTACAGTACCAGCCGAAGTTAGACGACCTTGCTGATCAACAGTAAATGTAGGAATCTGTGTAGTTGAACCATACGATCCAGGAGTAACAGTAGTATCATCAAGATCAAATGTGATAGTGTTATCAGTGATCTTAGTAGTGATACCTGTTTCACCCAAGAAGTAAAGAGTCTCAGATAGAAGTACTACAGTATCATTAATTGCGTCAGGTGCAGTGTTACCAACAGCATCTTGATCAGCAGAGATAGTAAGCGTTCTTGATTCTAGATATTGTAGAGTTACTAGATCAGTATTCGCAACAGGATCTGCCGCACCAGTTACAATGTGGCCGAATACGTTTACATTGCCACCGTTAGGGTTCAAGATTAGGTCTTGACCTGGTTGGATAGATTCGATTGCATTTAGCGAGAAACGAATGTCTGCAATATCAGCAGTGGTTGCAACGTCTAGTTGATCAACATCAATCTTAGCGACAGAATCATCAGAAGTTGTAACAGAAAGAACGTTACCTGAAGTATCAAGTTTAATGTCGTCAACGAATACTTGAGAACCGTGAATTTCGCTGAATACGTTATTAGCAGTACCTAGCGAATAAGTCCTATCAGCAGTAGGTGTAATATTACCAGTGATATCAAAATCACCAGTAAGAGCAAGAGTAGAGCCGTCGAATGTAAGACTTGCGCTATCTTCAATTGCACCGTTTGCGCCAGCAAGTACAACACGATTTTCAGTCAAGTCAGAAACGACAAGGTCGGCAATAATTGCTGTATTAGCAATGCCGACTGAACCGCTTACATTAAGCTCGGTGCCTTGTAGATTAACAGGTGAGTTAAGATTAATAGTACCGCTTGTGTTAGCAGTGATATTAATATTTGCACCTTCACCAGTACCAGTAGCGCTAAGAGTATTACCATCAAGTTTTAACGTATCTACGAAAAACTCATTGACTTTCTTATCAGCATCTACTACAATAGCACTATCAGCAGTGAGAATACCTTGTTGATGGTCAAGGCGATCAGTAAAGAACTTACCACCAATTACATCAATTTGAAGCGCATCACCATTAACGTCTGTGCCACCTGCACCTACAAATAGTCTATCACCAAAATTGGTATAATCTCCGGGGCCGTATGTTACTGCTAATTCACCTAGCTTCAGCGTATTAGGCTTGGCGGACCCTGAAGATCGTTTTATTTTAATTATTGAGCCTGCCATCAGAACTCTCCTCCATTGATCTCAGTATTCTCGTTCTCTACAACACTTCTTGGCTCCCACACCTCAGTAAGTCCATTGTATATTAAAAGTGATCCGTCTGACGCTGTTTCACGACTTACGTCCATTAGATCATTCAGCCTAATCTTAGAAGCATTAGTTTGATAATTTGTTACTTTAATTTTATTTTGCGGTGTTATCTTTGCTTTGATCGCCATGCTACACTCTCGTCATTCCAGGTGTTACAGTTACAATGCCCTCGACAACACGTATAGTCGATCCGTTACCTAGTGCGGCAGTGATTTCAACATCATAAAGATAACGACCAGGTTCAAGTTGACTAGTCGTAGATTTATCAAGCTCTAAATAGATTTGACCACTAGCTTCGTTAACGCTAGTATTGAATGTCACCGCAGTTGAAGATGCATAATTCTTACGCATCTGTGAACTAGCGACATAATCTGTCAAATCAAATGGACGATCTTGATCATCAGTCACATCAATCACTGAAGAAAAGTCAGTACCTTGATCGATTACGATGTTTGCTTTGATTGCCACTTTGCTTCTCCAGTTACTATTCAATCTCTAACATATTTATATAAATACAGTAAACGACATTTCATTAACATGGCGGAGTCTCATGCTTAGAAAATATCAAAAAATTGGCCTCAGACAAGATAAAAATCTATCTGACTTAGATAACAAATCGCTTGCGCTTGACAATTTGCTAAACAACTTGTCAGGTAACTTTAATGGGCGAGATGTAAAGTCAGCTATCGATGGTCTAAAAAACACTTCGGTTGAGTTAGAAGATATCTACAATCTAGGCGGTATAGCTATTAAAGACTCTGATTTTAACCCAGTTCCAGTGATTGTTACTATTCAGGATCACATCAATAATTATAGAGTATTTAGTGGTAATCCAGCCTTCGCCCGTGGCGGCCAAGGTCTACCCGCAAAGTTCATTCAAGGCTCAAAAGTGATATCTGACTTTAGTTCATCTTCTATAAAAGGCGATCAACTATTTACTGGTCAATATGATTTTCAAGAGTTGAATTTCTGGGATGATGGTTACTTTTTCTTTGATACTAAGCTTCATCCATTTTTACCTAATCAATATGGTATGATTCAATGGGAAGGGTATGTCACAAACACGACAACGCTTAGCATAGTAACATCTGGATTCTATTTGATAGAGTATAACACTTATCAGCATGATGGTGATAGCAATCCATATGGGTTTACCACTGTTGGTAGCAGACTAGCAGTTTCACGATCTACAACTACAGAGAAAACTGCGGCTGTAACAGAATCAACATTTACGCTACCTGTAATAGACAACATATCATTAGCGGTTGGTGATCGTCTTGTAACGCTTAATACAGTAGACGTATTTAACGATAATATCACAATTACTGATATTGAAATAGGAGAAACTTCCACAACGGTAACATTAAGTACATCCGTTGACTTCGTTATTAATACAAACACTCTTGTATTCGAGTACGATTTCGGTAATGAAGAGACTACTGGAAGATGCTATCTACCATCTACTGCGGTAGGTGATAAATTAAAAGTTCGCTTCACAGTTTGGTGGCCTGATCCATCAACTACATCTACAAACTGTTTCAATGCTGTAAAGTTTCCAGTAACTAATGCTTTTTCTAGAAAATATATTCGCTTTGCTTCATCTTCTGGTTCATACACTCACTACGCAAACTTCTATGAGTCGTATACTAGACCAAATGATATTTTGTCACTAGATGGTGTCGCAGATGAAAGCTTTGAGCAATTCTATAAAGGTGCTCTAAGAAATACTGCGCCTTTGATGCAGCAAAAGAATATGGTCAGTAGCGAATCAATTCGTCTTGATTTGTGGTCTTCTTTTGTACCACCAGCACAAAACCCACCTCAACTTAACGTTGCTGTTGACGATGTTCACTATGATATTGGTACAGTGACACGAAAAGGTCCGTATAAGTTAGAAGGTGACTTCACTAATGCTGAGATTGGTGACTTTCTAGTATTTAACGTAAGCGGTGATATATACGTTCTTCAAATTGCACAACTAGAGGGTACACAGTATGCGTACACAAATACTTTCACGAATACTGCATCATACTCCTCAGTTAAGCTAGTTAAGGCTTACGGATTAATTGGAATCTATAATTTTACGTCATCATTAGGAACAAGTTTAGTATTTAATGCAAATGGATTCGAGGTACCACCACCTGCACATTATAATGATATAACTAGAGTAAAGCCAGATATGTTTGTCTGTACTCAAAACAATGGTACTGACTTTGCAAGACTCACTGAAGTTACTGTAAATGGCGCTCAACCTGGTCAATTAGTTACAACATACTCTAACTTCAACGGACGTGCAGCAAGCATAAGTTCAGGGCCAGACTCGCTAGTTCTGGTATATGCAAGAAGAGCGCTTGAAGATACTACAAATGCGGCTAAGTGTGAGAGGGTAAGTTATGTAGAAGTTGCTGCAACTGCTAACTCAGGTGCAAATACATTTACTGTACTAGATGCTTCAAATGTAGCAAACGGTGACTATGTACAGTTCAGTGGAATCATACCTGCAGGTGCGACTGTGACTGTATCTGGTAATACATTGACATTGAGTAGTGCTTTAACTGCAAACTTAAGTCAAGGTTTTGCTGTTACTGTTATCCCTTCTGACAAGTATGAAGCTGGAACAGATTATGAAGTTTGTACTATTCCACCTAACACTGCTCCACCATTTGTTGGTACATTAAGTGGTCTAGCAACAGATGCTAGTGGAAACTATAAACTCAAAACTTCTGATCTAAAGGCTAACAACCTAACATTAAATGGTATGACTGTTAATCAAGAGTCTAGCACAACATATACAGAAGTTTTGAAAGTTTATAGTGGATCTGACACTTATCAACTATTGCTTAAATAGTAAATAATAAGGTGACCCGTTAACTGTAACTTCGATTTTATGAGTCCAACCAGTTGACGGGTCAGTTATATCACCACTAGCTGTAATAATATCAGTAGGATCCATTGTGATAAGTGGATCAGTCAATACAATAGTATTTACTGCGCTTGCAGTAAGTGCAGGTTTTATTGATATGGTGTTTGCTACTGTTGGCGATTGACCAGCTTCTGGATCCCATGGATTCGAGTTATCACTGAATGCACGTAGAGTTGTAATACCATCTGTAATGAACAGACCTGGTCCAGCATCCGACGTTGTTGGTACTGTACTTGGGTTCGTAATCATTAGCGAACCATCAAGTTTGATAACTCTATTTGTGTTGATATCATCAAAACTTACAAATGTGTTTCGCTTTTTGTATTTGAAATTAGCTACACCAAATTCGATATCGTCAATCAATCCTTCAAGTGTACGCTCTTGTTCTTCTTCCCAAATACTATCCGATCTATCTTCATCGTTAGTTATGCCGTCATTAGTTCTTGTTTCTACGACACGTACTGGTCTGAGTAAAGATGTATTTTCTGTAAATACTGCATCGGCACGTACTAGTGGTACGCTATTATCTGTTTCTGAAAAAGGAACACCGTCTAAATCTTTTAGTCTAAACTTACTATCAACATCAGAATCAAAAACGTAGTATACATCAGAATTATAGAATATAAAGTTACCATTTGCAAATGGCAAGTCTTCAATAGTAGTGATAGTGTCACCGTCTATTGTGTAGTTAGTGATACTACTAATATTACGCAAGTTGCCTACATAGCGCAATAAGTCTTCTGCGATAGGTTCACCAGCAAGCGTGTTAATCGCTTTTGCGTCTTTATCAAACGTATCGCTTTCTTTTAGATTAAGCTCTTGTAAAAAACCACGTGCCATTAGATTGAAACGCTCCAGCCGTTATTAATTAGATTCGAGATTTTTGTGACAGTTGCTTCTGGTAGATCACCAGCAGTAACACCGTTACCAGTTAGAATCACAGCCACTCCACTGCGAGTATTTGCATTGTAATTAGCTTCTAGATCATCAATCAATGTAACAATAGAAGAACGTGTCAAATTATTGTTAGATAAATCTAAGCGATTTAGTCTAGTGTTAATAGACAATGCACCAGGAGTGTAACCTTCAAAGCTATTATTATTTAGCAGTAATCGCTCCAGTCTAGTACATTGACCAAAGTTAGGTATTGCACCACTGAATGAGTTGTTGTAGGCATAAAAGTATCTTAAGCTTGGTGTATCAAACTCTGGAAGAATGCCTGAGAATAAATTAGTTTGTGCATAGAAATATGTTAATGCATTAGACGTAAATTTTGGCATCGATGTAAACTTACAGTTATCGATGTTCAGATAATACATAGAAGGTAGTGCAGTTAAGTACTCTAACCCAGTGTTCAAATTAGTATATGGGACATATACAACTCTTGTACTATAGTTACGTGACAAATCTGGCAAAGTACCTTTAATGCTTCTAGTGCTGTATGCATATAGATCCTGAAATCCAGCGCAACGCTCAAAGATGCGACCAGAAGTTTCATCAAAGAATTGATAATCAGTGTCTACTAGCTGATCTTCAAAAATACCAGAGCCAGGTGGAGTTTCCACTTGAATAGTTTTCTGAGTGTATGGAATTTCTGCACCACCAACAGACTCACGACCAAAGTAGCCACCAGCAACCAAGAAACTACGCAAAGACTCTGAGCCAACAGTAGAAGAGCCAGTAAGCTTACCGTGCATTATCGAAAATCTAACATCGAACCAGCTTATTGCAGGTAGAGCCGAGATAGCTGTACCAACGTTACCACGAATATCTGTAGCATAGAAGCTTATAGTAGCTAGCTTATTGCACCCATTAAATTTATCACCAAACTCATTATTGTTATACGCATCACTAACTAGACCACGACTATACGAGTGCTGATAATAGACTATGCCACCATTACCTTTAACTGATAATATGTTGTGTGAGTTACTTGCTGATCTCCAGTATCTTAGTGAGCCAGTGCCAGTCACAACATCACTTGCGCCTCTAGTATGAGTTTCACCAGAACCTAGTGCGGATTTCATAACAATAGGTCTATCCAAATTATCTCTAGTGATATTATTCCAGTATATTGTAATGTCTTCTAACAATGGGGCATCACAAACAGTTGTATGTAGTCTACTATGCCCTTGATTATATACGTCATAGTGAATAATGCTTGGTGCAATAGCAGGACTAATTGGACTTACAATACGTCTTCTAATATAACGTGAAGCATATTCTGAAAAGTACAAATATTGCAGATTTGTTAAATGTGTCAAATCTAGATTTTGATTATCTGTAAATGTACCAGTAATGTTCAAGTGAGTCAACGAAGAAGGTAGTCTCAATACTTGCTGTGCAGAATTTAAAGTACCACGATTTAAATCGTTACCATTTAGATATAGTTTTTTCAAATTAGGTGCAAGCGTAGCAAAGTCTGGTATTTCACGAAAATCATTAAACGCAATACCTAGATGCTGCAAATTAGAAAGTACAGTATTCGGAAACTCGCTTAGATTTGCATAACCAATATCGATTCTCTTGAACCCATCTGGTCTGTAATACAATTCTATATCTTTTTCACGATAGCGATAATCATAAAAACGTAAGCTAGACGTTAGTGGTTGATCTTCACGAATATCTTCATCTTCTTCATCAACGCCTCGTACAAGATATGTGGGAGGAATACTTGGGCTAACTGTTTCGTCAATTTCTACATACGTGCTAACAGTCTTAAAGAAGCCGTTGAATACAAGAGGGATGCCTTGCATTGCATATGCTTTCTTTATAGAACCATTTATTTCGATATCTATAGTATGAGTCGGAACTTCGGCTTTAAAACGCTTTGGCGTAGGCGCAGACTTCAAAAACAGATGATCGAATTCTATATAACTTCTACCCACATTAGGATCGCCAGCAGGAGCGGGTACAACTTCAACGTCACTACCGTAAAAAATTTCAGTTGTATTCGGGAACTGCGACCAAGCAGAAACACGTGAAGTAGAAATATCAGCAGTTTTTAATGTATCTGTACCGTAGTCATAGAATGTATATTTTACTGCCTGTGCTTTTAGTTGGCCTTCTTCTATGACTGTATTTGTTTTGATAATATCACGAACAGTTTTAAAGTCACGTGTAATATCATCCCAAATGTTTGCGTCTGCACGTAAAGCACCCAAAGCCCTTCTAGCATCTTCTTGAAGATTGGCTAGAGACTTAATATCTGCGGCAATTACGCCAACGTTACTGATACCACGAATCTTATCTAAGTCTTCAATATCTAGACCTAGATTAGCTAGTGATTTAATCTTATCTTGAACTTCTGAAAAGTTCTTGTTTGCATTAAGCCCAAAATAGAAGTTAGCCATTATTGTTCCTTCACCGTTAATGCTAAACTAATCTTACCACCAGTATTGCCTTCGCCTATTGGTTGAACTACGACATAATATGCTTTATTATTGAATAGACCTTTACTCAATTTCTTTCTGTCATAGTTGAAGATATTTGATAAGTCAAATCTTCTTGTTTCACCAGCTACTAGCAATAATTCTGTCACATCGACTCCTGGTCTTAGTGGCTGATCTGTAGAGCTATCAAATGTGACAGCAGATAGTCTATCTTTACTATTGAAGTTTGCTGGTGATCTATCTAATGTAGAACCACCGCTTAAAACGATATCAATAGAGCTATCTTGATCAGCGATCCATTGTGGAGTCTTGGTAATTTTAGATTGCGAGAATATTTCTTCAAATACTATGTTATTTATTTTAGCATTATCATTCATGCCTATAACTACATAAATCTTAGTATTCTCAAATGGAACTGGCATAGGTGCAGATTGAAACTTCTTATAAGCAAATCTGTCTTCTAATTGACCGTTAATGTATTCGTATCCTGAGATTCGATAATCATCAGATAGTCTAACAGTTTTATACTGAACTACATTGTTCCAACCAGAAATTGAAGTTATATCACCATCGTAGTAAACGTCAATCAAGAAAATAGTTTGTGCGTTTTCTTCTGTTTGTTGTGGTGCACTCATTATAATAATACCAGAAGGTGCATTGTTTACACCCAAATCAATCTTACCTGCATCAGCTTCTCTGAAGTTTTGAATTGGTGCTAGTATTTTCAATGTATGCGTAGAACCTGGTGTAGATCCACCTTCAACGACTTCAACAACATCTATTGGGTTAATAGTAATATTACCAACAAGCTTAGAAATTATTCCGCTATCTGAACCAGCAGGTCGGGGAAGTCTAGGATCAATATCAAATCGAATTCCATATGTTGGATCCCACTCATATCTATCATAACCATCAAGATCAACGTTCTGATTGTAATGACTGTATACCGCAACTGTACCGTCGGTTAGCGCCGAAGTTGTATCGTACTGCTCTTCTTCTGCACCAAAACGTAGAACTTGAATGTTGTTGTTCTCATCGTTAGGGTCTTGTATGCTAGCACTAACAGGCTGATCGTATGTCAATCCTATAAAGAAATCTGCAAAGTGATTGTACCCATCACTATCTCTAGCAACAGGATTCAACCAGTTTACTGAGAAAGTATCAGAAGTAAGTGCAGTAGGGGATGCAATTATTTCATCATATCTAGAGCATTTGGCTACAAAAGATAGACCAGCAGTGTCTACAATCTCATCACCATTACTATATTTTATTTGACTAGGAAACTGTTGTGTAGATAAATTGTAACCTTGTCTACGTAGAATTGAGGCTGAACTTGTACCAACAGTTGGGTTTAGATATAAATTATGCACACCATCAGCAATAACTTTTCTGTATTTGTCTTCTTCAGCAAACAGTACTTGATTAGTTAATGTCGGATCAAATTCATCATAATCAAGAGTAACACCACCAGCATCAGTAACAGCAAGTCTAAACTTTTTACTTTTGTTTGATATGCCGTTATGAAGAGAAGGTGAATAATGGAAATGCATACCATCAGGCGAACCAATAATCTCTCTAAATTGAATCAAAGCGCTAGAGTCAGTCGAAGCAGAAAGTTCAACTGGATATGCTTTCAAGTTGTTTGGTAAATATTCACCGTCAGCATTAGAGATAAAGCCTTTAGGCATAACACCTAATGCACCCTTATTGAATAAAGTGTCGAAGTCTCGAACAACAGAATCGGATGCATTTAATCTTAGTGTACCTTCATCACCACCGTCAATGTAGTAAGATGAACCGTACTTGTAAACGTACATTGGCTCAGTTATAGAACCAGTGTTATTTGTAGAGATAAAGTATCTGAATTTGAATTCTGGATTCTGTAGAATCGGTTCGCCTAGACCGTTCTCAATAATCATGGTATGAATACGTACCCAACGTGCTCCATCGTTACCAGTTGGAATATAAGCGTAGAAGTTTACACCAACAGCACCGTACCAAGAGTATTCAATTTTAAACATTGTTACGTTTTCAAAACGTAGATTGTAACCAGACGGTCCGTTACCATCTAGTCTATCGCCGTTAAAGAATTGTCTCTGTACTACTGTTTCGTATATCTGATACTTCTGGTTAATCCCATCAGCATACTTAGGTCCAGTCTGATAATTGGAGTCTAGACCCATTCTCTTTAGAAGAGATTCTGGTAGCGGAATAGTACTACGGCGAATGATATTAAACTCACCACCACGCACTTGGAAAACATACTGATCAGTATCGTTACAGCCGCCCCACTCTACAACGTTTTCGATGTTAGACGTATCATTCTTAACACGAATACCGAACGTCATACCAGAGATACGACCAGGTTGATATCTGAAAGTGTCAACACTCTCTAACATTGCGTAGTAATTTGCACCAGTACTATATCCTGGAGCAATGAGTGTAGAGTTTGTTAAAATGTATCGAACAATATTATCTGGCAGAGTAATAGGAGCTAGCAATCTCTGATTTCTAATAGCAGAGTATGCCTGAGTCCAAGCCTCAATCTGATCGAATGCTAACTGTAAATCGTCACCATAGTCGATATCATACGCTGAATTAAGATTTTCAATATCTTCACCAGTAACGTTAACTACGACATTAGATGCAATAGGATTGCGATCTTGATCTACGAATTTAATATAATCAGGCACAAAGTTATTTTCTGCAAATTGCTGATAACCTTTAGATGCAAAATAACTATAAAGTTCTTTACCTATTGCGATAAATCGTTTATACTGTCTAAATCTGTTTTCACTATACCTACCGACCCCTTCGTGAGAAGGTCCAAATGGAAAAGTGTATTGTACAGGATATCCACGAAGTGCTAGTGCTTGCTCTTCAGTGTACTCAATGAACTCCATACCACCACGACGGCCATATGTTTTGTTCTTTCGTCTATACCATTCTGAAGGATAGTCGAGCGCACCACTAAACGTGTAGTACGTCCAGTTATCTACATCTAGACCATACGTTGATACATCAGAGAAAAGACTTAATTGACTTTCAGAACGTGGTACACCAAGTAGCGTATTACTTACTTCTGTTGTTGATGGAAAAACTTCTCTAACTTTAATTGTTAGGTCTGCCGTACCTAGTAGAGGTTCGCCATCAACTTTCTTTATGAATGTGTCACCATCACGCTCAAATTTTTGATACACTTCACCCGGAGTCTTATTTGAAATAAAGACAGGAGTTGCATTTTGTGATTCAATGAAGTTGCCAAGAATAGTTTCTTCAGGTGTGACAACAGGGTTCCCTGCTACGTCACGTAAGATGGTGCCGCTAAACACATCGTAAAGCGGCACGTATCTTTCAGTAATAGGGGCAGGTACCCTATCATGTCCAATCTTTATCTGTTTTGCCATATCCTACTGCTCTTCCCATGTTACGCCTATGCTCACCTCTGGGGCGGTACTCACATTATTTATCTCTGTGTCAACAGAGAGGTAAAGTGTGTCCGCAATGTCAGTTAATGGATATGACAAGTACTCTTTGTTGTAATCGAAGTACGTGTTAAGTTGAATCTGCTCAGTACCTGGTTGCAAGTAGATTGTTGCTACTGTGCTTCCTGTGTTAGGAATTGCAACTTGATCAGATACAGCAATCTCAACAGAACTTAGATTTTCAACAATTTCGATTCCTTTGCCATGAGAAATGATGTTTCCTTGTGCATCAAAAATCTTATCTACTAGGAAAGAATCAGCACTATTAAGTGTTAGAGTACCATTATATGATTGTAGCACTTCAAAGTAGTATTGATCAACTTCTTTGTATAGTCTACCTAGAACAGTAATAACTTCTCCAGTTTCATCTATAGTACCACGCATCCAACCATATGTACCTTCGCCATTGATTAGATAGTTAGAAGAACTTGTATCTAGTGGTAGATTCTCTGGTGTTACTGCATAGTCGCTATCTAAAGTAAATGTACCAGTAGGTACTACATCGTTCTGGAACAATGGCGTCTTCTGCATACGTAGACGAACTGGCTCTAGACCCAAGTTAGCAGTAGATAGTTTAGTTGGGTACACTTGCACACGGTTACGTACTGGTTGACCTTGTGTACTTACAATACGCTTCTTGGTTTCTATACCGTACACGTTAGCAGTACGTTCTGGCTTCAATACAAAGTTAGAAACGTTTGTAGATACAGTATTACCAGTTAGAACTAGATCGTTACCGTCTACCCATGCCACACGAATGTTGTTGTCAGCACGGTTACCAGTATCTAGTTTAGCGCCCATGAAGAATACAGGATCAACAGAACCAGCGTATGTGATTACACCGTTGCTGTAAGTAGACCCAGTACCAGACAATGGGAAGTCACGACCGTATGCATCTACAGGAGTATTGTTAGTGTGGCTATACAAACGGACAGTACCACGGTCACCACCGTCGATATAGTACGAAGCACCGTATTTGACAAGGTTGTGTGAGTCACGGCCGTAGTTGTAGTCATCGCCGGATTCTCCATCACCGCCAGAAATAGCATCACCGCCTCCGTAAACAGTATATGTGATTGGTAGAGTTGCGTTACCAAGTGAAGGAATCTTCAACTGGTTCGAAGCTCTCAAATGGTGTACACGTACCCAACGTGCTTCATCATTGCCTACTGGTACATATGCTAAGAATAGAGCACCTACCGCACCGTACCAAGAGAATTCAATCTTAAGCATCGATACTTTAGTAAAGTCAAAGTCATACACACTCTGATTGATAACTTGTACACCATTATCAGTAACAGGCATACCAGGACGTACTACACCGCCTTCACCTGTTGCTAGATCACTGTATACTTGTGCGTTTTCTTGTCCATTCAATTGATCAGTACTGAAACGTGAACGTGGGATACGATATTCATATACACCCCAGTACTCAGGCTTAACGTTGTTCTTAATCCAGTTAATGTACTCTGGTGTAAAGTTAACGTTATCGTATTGTGTACGGATAAGGCCTGCTTGAGTTGTTGGATCAAGAGTAGTATTGATGTAGCCAGTGTAGAAAGATAACTCTTCTGTCAAGTTAACATTACTATACATTAATGGGAACATCAAACCTTGAGTTAGAGGATCTGCTTCATCAGTAGCTAGACCTTGGGTGATAGCAAGATATTCTGCATCTGTTCTGTAGTACTCAGGATCGTAATGTTTAGGGAACATGAATGGTACAACAGTCTGAATGTAGATTGTGTTGTCGCCACCGTTTGTTGCGTCTAGTTCACCTTGAGTAAATGTAATCTGACCATTTTCGTTATAAATGTCAAAACTATTGCCTTTAGTACCATATACTTTACGTACTTGATATACGCCACCGTTCTTAATGTTAGCATTTAGATCGTCACCGTTTTTAGTGAAGATTTTAACATGCTGATCGAAAGTAACGTTACCATCAGTTAGTTTGAACTGACCAGTAGTAGCATCTGCAATCGCTTTGATCTTAACTTGATCTTTTAGTAAGCTTGGATCGAATACTGCGGCGTGTACCATTGGTAGACCATCACGCATTGCAACCAAGTTACCTAGAACACCACGAGTACCATAGATAGCAACTGAAGTGTCTTCAGTAGTAAAGTTATCGATAATGATATCTGCAAGATCACTTAGTCGAGTTGTGTATGCGCTTAGTCCAAAGTATGCATCTGCCATATCAGCTAGAATATCAGCTTTAACTTGAGTATGCACATCGATTTCTATTGGATCAGAACCGTTTTTCTGAGAGAATACAGATAGGCCGTTACCACGTAGGAACATGCTAGCGTTATACTTCGTTGAAGCGTTTACGCTTGAACCTGCAATCAAGTCATCTTTGTACCCGTCTGCTACATATACAACGTCACGGTGACATTTAGCTTTAATGTCTTCTACAGTAAAGTAGCCTGAAGCTTGATCGTAGTATAGTTCATTATTAGCGTTAATTGTACCAGCAGTACCATCATATGTAAAGATATTTCCATCACGTGTAACATCGTAAGCCCAGAAATTCTTGCGTACATCGAAGAAAGTTTCTAGCTTAGACTTAGTACCAAAGCTTGTTGGTGAAATTGGATTGTTCTTAGGATCAGCTTGTCCAAAGAACGTGATAATAATATCAGCTAGAGTTGTAACACGTGTGTAAATGCTAGTAGCAGGTGTAAACAGTGCAAGCAAAGCAGTTTTCAATGCGCTGTAAAGACTTTGCTCAGTAGCAGCATTCTGAATGATTGCAGTCGAGAAATTCTTCGTGTTAAATGCTACGTGTCCGTCGCCACCATGCTTCAAATCTTGTAGAATCATATCTACCCAGTAATCAGCATCACGGCGACATTTTTCTTTTACCGAATCAGCAGTGTAAGAACCACCTAGCGCAGTAGCAACTGCGGCATAATCGATACCAGCATTGTCGATTGCCCAATCAATAGTCTCAAAACGCTCTTGCACAATAGTTGCACGTTCACGAATGAAAAGTCCAGCAGTCTCTTCAACCTTTGGTGCTTGACCAATCATACGATAATCGTTTAGTTGATCAGTGGCTAAAGTATTACCACGTAGCTCTTGACCTGCATTACCGAAAATAGAAGTAGGGTTCTTTAGAAGAGATTGTGTACGGCGAACTACAGTAAAGTTATCACCTTGTCCAGACTGGCGAGATTCCCAGTAGTAACCATCGTACTTATCGTTGATGCCGTACTTGCGAATTACTGGGTTCTTAGCGTAATGTGCTCTAGAAGTACTAGACTTGATACCGAATGTGGCCGCAGATACACGACCAGGTTGGTAACGGAAGAAACGCTTAGATGTTAGAATAGCTGTGCTGTTACGTGGAGCTTCTACAAGCGCACCAGCTTCTTCTGGTAAGTGCTTGATGCCGTGACCTTCTTTGTAGTACTCTGGTGAACTAGACCACTCAGTAGGGTTAACGTCATATGTGTTAACGTCTGCAAAGATACCAAGTGCAACCTCAGCACGTGGAATACCGAGTAGTGATAGCGCCACTTCAGATTGTACTTTGTTTTGTTCTTCTACTGGAATCGCAGTTTGGTCAGTAGCGATTACAACAGGAATCGAGTTTGCAGCGCTTTGTGGACCAGCCGAAACTGGCACCGTTCTACCAACGTTGACTACAGCCGCATTGTTATTAATATTAGTTAAGCTAGACATATTAGAATATCACCCTTCCTTGCGCTACTGTAAATTTGTTACGAACCACGAGAATACCTCCACCGTTGCCCGGTACACTAAAGTTTGGAATATCTGTAATAGTACCCATATCAACTGTAATTTCAACAAGACTATTGTTGATGATATTTATGCGAACTATCTCACCAGTGTTTAGATTACCATCGGCATCTATGCTATCCATACCAACATGACTGTACAAGTAAACTTTGCGGCCTGTTTGAATGTTAGAGTAGTTTTCTACTCGGAACGTGTAGTGATTACCAGCTACATCAGCAACACCATCTGCATCTGAACGGTATGGCTCAGGTACATTTAGAATGTCACCGCTAGCAACAAATTCAGTATGTTTAGCAAAGTAAACTAGACCTTCGTGATCAGCTTGAACTTGACGTAATGCATCAGCATTATATGTAGTGCGTAATGTAGTAGTGTCAGCGCTAGAAATCACAAATGCGTATACACCTTCAGCTTTTTCATCCGTAGTAACATCGGTGTTGTCTTCAAGTGTAATAGTTGTTTGTGGAATTTCTTCGTATAGAATCTCTTCACCAAATGAAGTCTTGCGTAGCTTCCACAATTCGTAACTCATGTTACCTGCACCGTCACCAGCTACAACTGGATTACCGTTGCCGTCTACAATACCATTGTAATGCAAGAAGTCAAAGTTATTACCGTTAACAGTATAACGAATTTCAGCGCTTCTAGTTTCTTCATTTTGTGGAGCTAATACTAGGTTGACAGAATCGAATTCTGTGTTTAGAATATCAGCAGGTGGCAAAAGTTCTCCAGCAGGACCAATCAAGATGTTTGGTGAAGATAGCAAGAACTTAGAGCCGTATACAAATAGACCAGCACCACAGTTAATAATAGAGTTATTAGTTACAATACCCTTAGTGCTAACAGAAGTATCAACATAATCAGTGAAGTTATTGAATCTGTTGTTAGTTACAGTTAGGTTAGTTGACTCATATGCAATCAAAGGTGCATATGCATATCTATCAGACAAACCACTGTTAATAAACTCTGAAATGTTGATAGTCATGTTTTCAGAGATAGGTGCGTATAAACCACCACCAATAACGTTCTTAACGTTTACATTAGATATTGTACAGTCTGTTAGATTACTACCTAGATTGATTGCATAGTTAGCTTCACCAGCACCACTGTCTGCAACCAAGAACTGATTGATAGAGTTGCCATCGATGTTAAAGTCAACTAGAGTCATATTCGATGCACCACTTGTGTATGGTCCACGAATAATGTTATTGGTTTTACCGATTGTACTCCAAGGTAGCTTGACAATCTTAGTAACACCTGCTACACCACGAATACCAAACTCGTTCTCCATACGAATACTATCGACAACGTAAGTCTTAGCGTTTAGCTGAATACTGTTGTTACCTGAGTTTTTACGTACTGTGATTGCAGAGTTGATAATACCAGAGTCATTGTGTGCAACCCAAACGTCACCACCATCACGAACCCAGCAAGTGTCTTGTAAAGTTAAAATCTGATTTTCAGTATCAACATTAGTAATCTTAGTGTCCATCCAGCCATAAGTTGCGATAGCTGGAGCAATATGCGGGAAGTGAATTACTAGACTTTCACCTTGATCTGTCACGTATGAATTGTCACGTAGATTCTTACCACCCCAAGCAACATAGTCATTAGTGTAGTAATCGATGAAAGGTGGGTTCTGTGCATCACGTGGACCAAGAACTGCAATCAATACATAGTTAACTGCGTTTGGTTCTCTACGGTATAATAGATAGCCTTCGTCAATATCTCCCGGAGTATCAAACGCAATCTGAATATTGTTCTCAGAGCCGAATACTGTGTAATCAGGCTCTCCATTACCATCATCTGGCATATTTACTGTAACGGAATATGCAATGCTTGCTGGAGCAACGTTACCTGTGATAGAATTAAACTTAGCTAGTTTATATTCAAATGTTCTTGCTGGTTCAGCTAGAAAATCATTGAAACCTGCTTTAGTAACATTAGCGTTAATAGAAGTCTGTTCTTCTAGTAGACCACCATTTTCACCAGAATCTGGGTTAGCACCATAGATGCGAATATTCTGACCTGCAACGAACTTAGTAATATCAACAGAACTTTGTATGTACAGTTTACTTGTTTGATTGTTGATGATATCTTGGAAGTTTGCTTTAACGTCCCACAAGCTATCTGTAACACGACCAGAATCAAATGTGGCAGTTAGCTCAGCAAATTTAATTGGGAAGTATTCGTCTAGATGGTCAGAAAATCTTTTCTCAGTATAGTATAGATTATTACCTTCTGGAATGAAGTTTGTCGAAATACTGTAGAAAGATTGTGTTTCTGTGTTGTAGTTTACAACAATGTCGCCTTGAACTTTAACGAAGCCAGTTGTGTTCGCAAGATCAGATAGATCATCAGCACGTGGTGGTGCATTCGTAAAGTTGTTGTAGTCTAAGTAATATGCACCCTCTTGTCCATCAAGCTTATCAGCGTCTAGACCAGAACCAGCGCCATCGTAGTTGTTTATCTCAGAGACGATTTGTTGACCAGTGCCAACAAAGATATTACCGTCTGTACCAACGCCAACTAGATAGTTTCGTAGGTCATTTGCAGTGACCTTCTTACTGATCGATTCGCTAGTGTCAGTTACCGCAAAGATATCTTCGTTAACTAGAGTAGTTAAAGATGTTAATTCGCTAAACTTTTTAGCCATTTCTTTGTGCCTTTATCAGTATACTTTAATCTATTTATAGCATATTGGTTATATTGGTGTGCCGAATGCGGTGATATCACCTTTAGCTCTAAAGTTACCGTCCCCGTCCATAGAGAATAGCACTTCGTTGCCATACTTAAACACTAGTCTATAGTTACCATTGGATGCCTGTTGCACTTCAACGTAAACAGTATCATTAAGAGTTGTACCATCAGATGCTTTTTTCAAAGCCCATTTGTTAGATGTGTGAGAAGCAAAGGTCACATTAGCGCTGGTACTAACTGATTGTCCGATAGAAATTTTACCGTCTGTGGCAATGCTTACGCCAGTGCCACTTGAGAATAGACCACGAATCGCTGCATCTGTTCTTTCAGTGTAACTAATAACTCCACTTTCTTCATCATAATCAAGACTACCATCCACAGAAATCTTAGTGCGAACTTGTGCATCAGTTGGACCACTGTATGAAACTACACCATCAGCATATGATAGATCACCACTAGCGCTAATAGCAAGTTTAGCGTCTGCTTGCGCTCTTGCAGAGGTGTAGAACTTATTAGTTGTACCTTCGTCAAGTAGATCAGTTTTTAGTTTGGTGCTAGCATCAGAACTTAGCGTAGTAACGTAAGTCGCTGTTGTTGCTGTAGTAGCGTTACCATTTAGATCACCAGTTACGTCACCAGTAATGTTACTAGTGATTTCGTCTGGTAGAAGATCATCGTGAATGACAACGTTTTGTCCATTGATTTCACCATCTTCTGCATCGATGTATAGAAGAGGAGTTTGTGCGCTTGGGTTACCAGCACCTACACCAATAGTCAATCGGCGATGTTGAATCTCATCATCAGGATCAACTTGTATAGCCCAAGTAGGCGAGCTGGTTGCGGCTTCTTTGCCGTTGTAGAAACGCAAGCTTGCAGTCTGACCAGAACCATAATCGTCTGCGATTTCAAGATCACCTTTAATACGTGCATTAGCATTTAGACTAATCGTATCTTGGCTTGTAGCGAGGCCAAGATTTAGATTATCAGCATTAATACTTGTAGCACTAACAGTACCGTTGATAGTTAGATCACCTACGTTATCATCGTAGATATTATCTAGAGTTGCTACTTTCTCTAGTGTGTCGATAATCTCATTAGTACGAATAAACCAATCTTCAAAGGTATTCGTGTTAATGAGTGAAGTTAAACTGCGGCTCATTTAATTCTCTCTTCTACAAGTAGTTCTAACATTGAAAGTCTTTTTTCTAGTTCGCTAATGCGATTGAGCAAGTCTTGCTGTTCTTTCGCTTTCTTTTTTCTTGCCTTTGCGGCAGCGTAAGCGTTTTGATCTACACTCACTACTGCCGCATCATTTCTTACATAATCATTTTCTATCATTATTAAGTTACTGCGATTGCTCTAAAGTTATCTACGTATGGAGAATCGTTTACAGTATCAGAAGTCATTGCGATACGAACTTGGAATGAACTAAATTCGTTATCTTCATTTGCTTCTGGAATCTCATACTGGAACTCCCTTAGCTCTTCAAAGTCAACGCCACTAGTATATAGTTCTGGTGACTTGTTTCTTAGGAGAATCCAATCTGTAAACTCTTCTTCATTGTCTATGTACTTAAATCTTACGTACATATTTATATTAGTACCACGAGGTCTGTGTGCATCCATGAATACTTGTAGACCAGATGCTGGTAGACCGTCTTGTAGTACAACTTCTTTCGCAACGTAGTTAGAAGAGGTTGCATCGTCAGATGTTAGTTTGTACTGATACGCATTCATAATAGAAATTGTATCGTCTAGTACAGGAGTCACTGTAATAAACCCGTTGTTGCTTAGTGTCACACGAATACGGAAGTCTGGATCTTTAGCATTCGTAACGAGATTTGATCTACTTTCAATCACACGTGGGTTAGCATTCAAGAATACTGAGTCATCAGATGTAATAGTCTTGTCTGCCACAATACCATCATAAAGAGCGACCTCTGTAGTAGTACCAACAACATTAGTCTTGTACCACATAGTCTGGAAGTAGCTCAATGAAATATCATTGATAGCAGAGATAGTTGCTGTTGCACCGCTCTCTTCGCCTATGATGTAATTACCAACTTCAAACAATGCATTATCGTTAGCGGAAGACTCTTTCAAGTGTAGCTCAGTTGGGTTACGGCGGTTGTAGTAAGATACTTCACCACCTACTGCTAGCTGAATAGTTGCAGCGCCAAAGAATGGTGCTGGATCAACAAAGTCTAGTGCAGTGCTGTTGTTTTCAGCCGCTACAATACGGGTAACGTGTGTTTCTGTACCCTGTTTAATAACTACGTAGTCACCAGTATTAATTGGTAGTGATACAAGCGAAGTTGCAGAGAAATTATCCGATTCAATTGTTACACTAATATCATACACTGAACCTTTAGTTGTGTAAACAGCTTCATTAGCATCAAAGTGGCCAATTGTGTTAGTTAGCGATAAGAATTCCATATCGTTAGCTACGAACTCAACGTAACCAGAATCTTCGCTAAATTCGTAGTTACGAATAGTGAATTTCACATCTTCATCTTGGTAAGACTTCCAAGCACTATTGTTAGTAGATGTGAATAGAACACCAGAACCCCAGTCTTGAGTGACAGCAGCATTAGAGAATACGTCTGTCTCACCGACTTTAGAAGTCCAAACATTGTAGTCTGGGCTGTTACCGTCAGGAAGAAGCACAATTGCATATTCCTTCTCAGTAGCAAGCTGTACTGGGTTAGCAAACTCAAATGTAGTAGCAGTTTGACCGTCATCAGAAGTCAATACAACGTCTACAGTTTGACCAGATTCGTTTTCTTGTCTAGAGTCTAGATGAACACGTGCAAATGGAACAACTTCTCTAGATGGGTAGCCATTTACGACTTCACGAACTTCAAGTGTAATACCAGCGGCCTTACTCTTAGTCTTAAAGAATACGTCTACAGACTGCAAGAAGATGTGCGACTTACCAGCAGACATTTCTTTAGTCAAAACGAATGTTTGAGCCAATGGGTCAACACGTGTTGGGTTGCTCCAACCACCAGCACCAGCAGTCCATTGATTACCACCAACAATGCCACCACTGCTACCACCATCAGATCTTGGTGGCGGTGGAGGTGGAGGTGGATCAGCAATAAAGCGACTTGTTGTACGAGTTGAACGAGTAACGCTTGTATCAACACTGAAATCAGGTGAACGAGTCGATACTGTTAGACCACGCTTAGTCACATCGAAGTTATATGCATTGTACTCAAACTTAGCGTATGAAGTGCCTGCACTACCGATGCTGTTGTATGTGTCAACGTCAGAGATTTCGATAATTCTCTCACCAACGTAGTACTTACCACCAGGAATGCTTAGAACTGCATATAGTGTACCCTTAGCGTCAGTGAACAATTCACGGCTTCTAGTTCTACGTACTGAACGTGCTGATCTGCGAGTCCAACGACCTAGATAGTCTCTGAATGAGTTACGACGGCTCAAAGATGGGAATAGACCACTGACCACTCTATCAGACATATCATCTTCTTCAAAGTAGACGTAGTGTTGCGTGTTAGGACGTAAACCATGAACAACAATACGAATATTTTTACGCTCGATGAATGGACGGAATGCAACATCAGTAACGAAATCACCAACTTTTTGTTGAGACTCATTAAATTCCATTTCAAGTGAACGAGTAGTAGTTGTAGTTCTGGTGGTTGTAGTTACACGTGTGCCACCAGAGACTCGTCTTCTACTTCTACTACTAACACTACTGCTAGAAGATGATGTTAGTGGAACGAACTCTTGAATGTTATCAATTAGATCAGCAAATGGCGTCTCTAGATCAACATCAATGTTATAATCTGGTCTACGAATAACATCGTAGCCACCATCATATTTCGGGAAGATATCACCAGTACCAATGTACTTGTAGAAGTTACTTACACAGTTTCTAAAGCTAGTTGCGTATGGTTGAGTGATTGTAGTTGTAACACCACTGTTTGCAACAGTAATAACATCTTCAAACGTGTCAACATTGTTACTAGAAAAACGTTGTAGCTCTACAGGGAACTGTTGTACAGCAGGCATCAAACGTTCACGACCTTTATCAACAGCCGCTTTAAAGTATGGGTTAGTTACATCTGCAATCTTTAGATTCTTGAAGTTATCTACAATGAAACCATTCTTGAATCGATTGTTACCGTTTGCATCTAGAATGAGTGCATCTTTAGCATCCATTTCAAGAATAGACAATTGCATGAAGTTTGTCAAGCGAGTTACTTGACGATCAATACGGGCAATCTCTTTCATTGTGTAGCCTTGTACGTACTGTTTCTTATTGAGAACAGCGGCATACTGACCACGAGTAGTTACTGGGTTAGAAGGAATCTCAACCTCTGCTAATACAAACGCATCATTAGTGATAGGTGCTTTTGGATTGTCTGCTTCTGTACCTTTAACGTAGCGAATTTCACCAGAGTCACTTGCAATAATTGAGTCAATACGTGATACGTAGTGTTCAATATTAGCAGTTACGAATGTATTGTTAGCAGGCGAAACCGTTGCATTAATTGACTTAGCAGAAGTTGCGTCAACCATGTCTGTGTATGATGGCGCTGTTGGTGCACCAGATGCACTAATAGCATAAGTCATACCTTGAACTGTGGCATATGGTCTGAAGTCAAACGCTGAGGCTAGATCATAGACAATGCCATTACCAGCAGTGTATGTAGGAATATCTGATTTCTCTACGTTTACATAACTGTCAACAGTCAGATAACCAGCACCGATAGTAGAATCACGCTTGAATACTTTGAAGTTTACAACAAGTGCTTCTGGTGGGTTGCCAGTTTGTGATTCATCAGGTAGAGGTGATTGACCACCGCTCTTCAATTCGATGTAAGAGATATCGTAGTAACCATCTTTCTGGTTAGGTATTAGTACATAGTCACTAGTGTAATCTGTACCAGTGTATAGACCAGTTACAGAAATTAGTTCATATGCGTCTGGTAGACCCAAGGACGCTCTCTTGTAAGACTGTTGAGTGTCAGAAGAGATCGAAGTGTTAACATAGACATTGTATGATACTTTTGAATCTGCTACAGTATTAGATACTAGCTCATCAAAGTATACTACAGCACCTTGCTCAATTGTAGATGCAAGTTGTACTTGTACACCAACTTCATTCGACTCATTATCATATGCTATAGTTGTTGTTAATACGTCTACTTCATTTTCGTTTTGATCAATTACAACAACACGTGTTTCTTCATCTGGGTAATCAACTACTTGAGTGTTATTACCGTGATATAGTGTTAGAGTGCTTACAGCGCCTTCGATAGTTGGTTCAATACGTGTACGGCGAACAAAAGAAATGTTGCTTAATGAGTTTACACCAAGTTGACCTACAGATGCAATAGCAGCGCCTTTACCAGAATTCTTGATACCGCCAGTTACAGGAGTATCACCAACACCATCGATAACAGTGTTTTTGTATTCAGCTTTCTTCTCAACAGCATACACATATATTCTGTAACCATCTTCGCCAGCTACTTTGTCTACGCTACGAATACTACAGCTACCGATTACAGTGTTTAGACCTGCAATGTCGTTCTTAAGATTGTAACGAGTACCGTCAAGACGATAGTTGTCATTCAACGCAGGCGCATAGAAGTAATTACCATACTCTACACCAGTCTGTTGATTGATCTTAGTTGTGGTAGTTTGTACAGGCTCAAGTTCGTAATATTGTGGTGCATATGTTTGAACCTCAAAGCCTTTGACATATGCTTTACCAGGACCTACTACAGCATATGGCGCACCTTCAAAAGTTTCAAGTGCAGTCTTAAATCCACTTACAATGTAGTCTCCGCTTTCATCATATGTTCTACGTGCAATCTCTTTTTCGATAGAGTTGAACTGAGTGGTAGCACGAATGTTAACAGCTAGACCACGCTTGAAGCGCATGAGACTGAAGAACTCTTCTGGTTCAGCATCAGAAGCATATGCGCTTAGTACAGGAGTAATCTTAAGGCGATCAGCACCTGGTGCGTTTCTGTTATTGAAGTTTTGTGCGTTATCTAGTAGACTAGAATCTTCGCTAGAAGTGACAATACGCTCAGAGATATCGAAACCAACAGAAATATTATCTGGCTGATTGTCGTACTTAGATACGATCAAGCTTTGCGCTTCAACGAATGCAAAAATACCACGTTGGAACACGACACCTGTTTCACAAATAACACCGTAAGAACGACCAGAGTGACCAGAGAAAGATGTTACTGTAACAGTACCAATTGCATTACCATCTGGATCAATAACGTCAAGAACCTCACCAGATTCAAATACTTGTTTCTGACCTTCAGCAGTAGTAGAAGACCCCAAGTAAGTAATATAAAGAGTTTTGAGATCAGGATTACGTGACTCATAGCCTTCAGATGCTTGAATGATTTCAGCAGTTAGACCAGTTGAGCGACCAGTAACAGTATACTTACGTAGAATGCCTGCGTCATTTTCAGTTAGATTATCGTTAGCTGCAATCTCTTCAATAGTCGGAGCTCTAGGGATAAGATCGATTAGTGAAAGAGTGTTACCAGATTCATCAGTAAGATTGACGTAATCTGTAAGTTTAATAAAGTAAAGGTTATCTACTGGTGAAATGTTTACACCTTGAATAATTGAACCTTCTTTATAGATGTTTGAACCAAACTTCTCGATTTGATCTTGTAGAATCGACTGAATCTGTGTCAATTCACGTGCTTGAATAGCACGGCTTGGCCTAAACAGAATACGGTTGTACTGTTTAGACGGATCGAAATCGTCAAAATATGGATCATCGTTTAAATTAGTGTTGATGCTCATCTGTCAGTCTTTCCCTAAAAGTCGAATATAAACTTGATCTTTTCTTTAGTTTCAGAGGCACGTGTTATTGCATCAAAATCTGTGAAATGCAATAATGTACCTGTGCCATTTACGTACTCTGAAGTTTCAATACTATTTATAGTCACTGTGATAGGTGACAAGTCATCTTCTGTTTTCTTCAGATTAGCATTGGTGCCCTCAACAAATGATCCTGAATATGCACCAGAGTAGTCAGCAATACTTAGAATAGTGTTACCACCGTCTACATTAATTTCGTGAACTTTTGCAGAGACAATTTCTCCGTTAACAGTTTGCTCTAGTATATCACCTATTTCAACCAGTGCTGAAATATCACCAGATAGTGTGGCTTTGATACGTGAGTCAAAGTCATAACGTGTAGACATATCTACAGTAAACTCTGGGTTACGTACTAGACCTACTTGAGTATATGATCCGTTAGCTGGAATTAGTGTATCATCGCTTGAGTAGAAAGTAGACACAACAGCAACTTTACTCATTTGCAATTCTAGAATTGGATTAGCACCGTGACCGCCAAGTGAAGAGATAATTGGTCTTAGTGTCACTGAACCAGACTTGTCTGCTATACCAGCAGGTAATGATAGTTTTGCTTCTGCTTGTGTGTATCCATATCCGTAATTAACAACACGAATACCAGTGATACCACCAAATTCATCTAGCATAGCAACAGCTTTACATGAAGACTTAAAATCACTTGAATTGTTACTGTTAGATACAATAACTTTAGGTCTTAGATAGCAGATTCTAGCAGAGTTACGCAAATCACCACGCACACGCATTTCAACTTCTACTGTAGGAGCTTGTGCGCTACGTGTTTTTGATTGTACGATATCGTACAGTTTACCTTCTACTTCAATATACATGCCTACATAAGAATTGTCAAGTGTGCGAATATTTTCAGTTACTTGTGCGGCAGTTACCGTGATATCACAGTAGAAATTTGAATCATCATCACCAGCAATCTCGCCACTAACTGAATTAAGAACATATTCAGCAAGACCAGTTTCATTCTTAAACATATAATCAGTGAATAAAGAATAAGAGTTAGCGTCCCTGCTTTCTATCGCAATACGATAGATTCCATCATTAGCATTATTGATCATGTCCACATCAGGCACGTAAGGTAGATTGTCACGTGTCTGAAAAATTTGATATTCAGAAGATGGCACACTAAACATATATTTCCATGTGTAGCCATCTTCACTAGTTGTAAAGTAACCATCGTCTTCTGAATTGTTAGGTACGATATTTGGCTTAACTACAGATTGACTTCCGTTGTTATTATCGATACACTTATATACACGATAGTAACCATCCGAGTCTGTACCATCAAGTACAGTCACAAACATATTTAAAGTTGATACATCTATGCGATCATCGAAATGATCATAAACGGTACCTTCTACCCATGGACGTTTGCTAAACAAGAAACGGCAATCGTTTTTATCTACCCTATTACCAAATAGAACACGATTAAGAAACTTGATCTTATCGTACAAGCTATTTGTGATACCTGCTTCACTATCAGCAGAATATGCCGACGCAACAACAAAGTAATCGTCAGTATTCAGAGTATTGTAAAAATCCTCTGCGTTCTTGACTCTAAAATTTTCAGTTATGATCTTTGCCATTTCTTATTAGCCTTTAAATGATATCTCGAATTAAGCTATCGCTAAGCGCTTGTAGTTCTTCACCAGCTTCGGTAACAATTACTTCGCCATTTTCAGTTGTCATATCTTCTACGTTAATATTGTAAGAAGTTATTTCTAGATCAACTTCTGCGCTTAAATTATTACTTGTATTTATAAGCGGTGCGCTAAACAGCTTAGTACCTACAGGTATAATGTTATCTTTGATAGACTCTTCATATCTTTCTGGACTGATTGAAGAAGAGACCTCTACTGAGTATTCTTGATAGTAGTAGTTGTCACGAATCACACGATCAGATTGGTTCAAGAAAGACGTTGTAGTTTTCCAGAAGCCTTCGGTGAAACCATTACCTGCTAGATTCACATTTGCTATAGCAACATACTCATAAGACAATTCATTTAGAGTGGTTGTTGGATCAATGTGTGAAAGAGTGGTCCCATCGGCAGTAGCAAGAAACTCAACACGATCTAGATTCAAAGGTGCGCCTAGTACAGTCAAGTCAGTTGTACCTGGATTTACAATGACATAGCGAGAACCAGCTACAATCTCACTAGCAGTAACAAGAGTCTTTATTTCTTTTTGTAGTTCTACAGGCTCTCTTAGTGAATAACTATAACCAGAGTCAATAATTTTTATAGATTCCACTTGACCTATACTGTCATTTGTAGTAGAATCGATTATAGCGTTATCACCAAGATAAATTCCTTCAACTGCTTCTACTGAGGCTAACGTCAAAGTATTACCACGAACATTAACTTGAGTATCTGGATCAAGACGGTAGAAAGATAGTGGTCTAAAGTAGTATGTGTTACCATTACGACCAGTACACTCTGCTCTTACAGTGTAGTCTTCACCAGTATATAGTACGATCTCTTGAGTAAGTATATCACCTTTCGTAACGATAGATGTTAGGTCAGAGAACTCTATAGCATAGTCTGCATACTTGAACTTACTGATAGTAGGTTGGAAAGCATTCACATAAATGCTGTTACGGTAATCGATACCAGCGTCAACTACATCTATAGTTTTAATTCCACCGATAATAAACTCTTGTCTCTCGAATGCGTCTACAATTCTAGTTGTAAATGTTTCTTTACCTGGACCACTCATATCGTAATCAGATGATGTAAGAGGAGTATTAAAGAAATCTTCAATAATATCAGGAATTAGATTTACAGTCTCAGGTTCATATAGTTCACCGATACGCAAATCAGCAGAATCGTTAAACTCTACAATAGTACGTAGTTTAATTTTTTCGCCATTGACAAATACGTACTTAGGCGTATCGATTAAATTAGTAGTATCGATAGGATCAATTTTTGCAAAGCGATCAATATTAAAATAAATGAATGGTAGAGGCGCATCGAATATCTTAGCACTATATTTGTACTTTGGTGGTAATACATTTAAATCGTAATCACCATTTACGTTAAGTGGCATGTAGAAGTTTACACCAGGATATTCGCTGAACGTAAACGTAGAAGTGTCACCACTAGGATCTTTTGATGCCGCAGTTGCTTCGTCTGTATATAGTGGATATACGTAACCGTACTCAGAGCTTAAAGTATTTGTTGCTTGCACATAGTATGGTCCAGTGTTGTCTGCTTCTGCATGTGCATAATCAAAATCAAATTCTATTTGATCATCATAGTTAATTGTTGTCTGTACTTCGTAGTCTTTATCAATGATAACAACTTGGTTAGTCATTTCAAACTCATTGACAGAGTTAGCACGATACACATCTACTTGTTGTGCAATAGTAATTTCGCTGTTTAGTCCACGTGCAAGTGTTACTGTATATTGATTTGGATTAGCAGGAATATTCTCAACAGCACTTATAATTGGATAGAATGTTTTATCACCAGAGAATTTCAATGTGCGCTTATGGTCCAATTTAATTGAACTAGATACTACAACTGTTGTGCTTGAAATAGTAGCTTCAGATACTACAGAGCCTACAGTCAATACAACTGGTACAGTGTAACCCCAACCTGGATCATCAACGCTAACTTCAATAGATCCCGTGGGTGCATTAGATACTTTTGATACAATACCTTTTGCACCAACACCAGATTGACTTGATATTAGTACAACTTCTTCACCGACTTTGTTATTTGCAGAACGGCGCTTCAATCTATTCACATCGGCGCTAATAGTAGAGCCTGCAATACGTGGAATAGCAACGCCTCTTTCTATAGTGCGATTAGTTATCTGTACGCCATCGTCAATACTAAACTGACCAATAACATTCGATAGAATAATAATTGGAATGATCTGACCAGAGAATATTTTAAATACAACGTTATCAACAAATGCTTGAGATTTAGTTGTGCTACCAGTAATCTTGTCACCCTTCTTAATTACGTACTCACCAATGGAGCTAACAGGCTCCATTTCAAAATAAGCATTTGAGCCGTAAATAGAATCAGAGGGCTTAATGATATTAGAAGCTGGTAGAAATACTTCTGCATCTTCACTGAAGAATAATCTGAAGTATAGTAGAACACTTTCTTTAGAGCCTTTTTTACGGTATAGGTCTTGAATGTGTTTAATTACAAAGCGATCATCAACATCACTAGAAGTCGGTAAGTTATTGAGATATTTTGTTTTGAAGAAATTTAGAAATCTTTCGTAAGTGCTATCAACATCACGAATAATAAATGCTTCACGGGTATTAGTAATATTCTCTTCAACGAATTTATAGTACTCTTGAACAAAGTCAACCAGCACACTACCTTCTTCTCGGTAGAGCGCTGGAAACTGATCAGGAATATCGATAGCTACTGTTTGACGAATATCAGAATTAGGCATTACTCTGCTACCACGCTTACTGAAATATCTTTATCAAGTAGAGAAAGAATCTTATCTCTACGACTGTAAATGTTCTTGTCTACGGTTCTTGCATAGATTTCGATACCTGTACCAACATATGAATCGATTACAATGCTTGACAAACGCACTGCGCCTGTTGCATAATCTACAGTACCAATATTCTTTCTAAAGACAGACTTAGCAGTTACTTTAGCAGTGATTGCATAAATGTTACCTTGACCATCGTCCATCATTGTTACATCTTCACCGCTCAAGCTGAATACTGAACTAGTTATGCATGGTACATAGTTTTCAAAGCCTTTAGTTTCATCAAACACATATGGTTGCTCTAGTTCATTCGTGAAGTCAAAATATGGTGTCTCTACAACACCTAGTACAGGCTCATATACAACGTATGGTATTAGTGATACGCTTGTATTATTAAATGCTTGTTCAGAATCATCTACAGCAGATGCCAAGCGAGAAATACGCAACTTAGAGTTAAAGTCGTTTAGATTGTTGCTATCAAAATAGTTGCGAATTGTTGCCTTAGCTTCTGTTACTAGCTGAGACACAGGCTTAGCAGTCAAACGTCTGTTGTAGTTGATTGATACATCAGCTTTCACGTACAGGAATTTAGCAGGTACAAAGACTGGCTCAATAGCAAGCGGAGTCTTATCAGAAATGTACTCACGATATTCATCAATTTGCGACTGACCTGCGCCTTGTAGTCCTTTAACGTCAACAGAGATAATTGCACGACCGTATAGAGGTGGTACAACTTCGTCACCCCCATATACAGAGATAGCTTCAATTTCAGGGAAACGCTGTTTCAATAGTACTTCATAGTCAGTACGTGTTACGGCACGCTCTTGTACTTGCAACGCTTTTGGTGCATACTTACGAATACGCTCAATACTCTCTGCATCAGCACCACCAGCAGAAGTGCCAACTGGGATCACGACCATAGAGCTTGCGCCACCATAGTTTTGATTCGCTGCATTGAAACTATTAATACCGTTTGCTTCTTCACCGTGAGAGATACGATACACTGCTCTAATTACGTCTGTCTGTGTAGGCTGATAACCAAACTGGTTGTCGCCAAACTGTAGACTGTAGCGACCATTCTCTTCTGGTTCTAGATAGAATACTTGTGCTGTTTCATCAACACCGAAGATATCAGTCATAAACTTGTATTGAACATCGTTTACAAACACTTCAATTGAGTCAGTGTCAATATCTGAATTGCTTAGAATAGGATCATTGATATCTACAATTTCAGTTACAAGACGACCTTCGTTAAGACGTACACTTGCTTCAAACACGTTACCACTAACACGTGTAGCGATGTACTGCTTATCAGTCAAGAATGTGTAAGTCTTGCTACCACAGCGAGCATTGATTTTGAAGTTCTTTGGGATCACGAAAGATGAATCTGCCTGATTAGACACAATGCGAATAGTTGCATTAAGTGCGGCAGATTTAACGCTTCGAGGCAAGTAGTTCAATTCTTTTGCGTGGCTAATAACGCTATTACGCAACTGTGCGCTATCAAGAAACATTTCGCTGATAGCCATGTTGTTGTAAAACTGATTATAGAATGTATTGTATGCTAGAACGTCTAGCAGTACATTCATGTTAGAGCCTTCAAAGTCATAGTCTTTGAATTGGTCTTGATTTCTTAGAAACTCTTTTAGCGAGTCCTTTACTTCAAAGAAGTCAAGTTCATTGATAGGCTTAATATCTGACATTATCTGATCCTACTTAGAGTCGTGGTAAATGTAACTGGTGTCTCACTATTTATTACGTTGAACACAATGGTGATATCTACATAGTTATCGTCTGCGGCTGCCTGTGCAACAACTTCAATCACATTAGCTCTCGGCTCATATTGACTAATTAAAGACTTGATGTTTTCTTCAATAACGAGTATAATATCAGGCGTGATATTTTCAAACAAATAGTTTTGAACATCACTACCTAGATAAGGCTGAAACTTGCGCTCACCCTTATTTGTGAGAATCAAGTTTTTGATAGACTCTTTCACAGCCTCTTCATTGCGCTTACGTGCTAAATCATTGCTCACTGGATTCAGTGTCAAGTCTTTGTGAAAATCAGAATACAATTCTGGTATTGATCTTAGAGGTGTTACTCTGGCCATCTGCAAACCTTTTATTTGTATTTATGTTAACTTCTAGAAATCCCGTCTACGAAATCACCACGCTTATGTGCTTTTAGTAATGATATGTAGATATCTCGATTGAGTCTAATCTTATACCAACCAACTCTAGCTGGTCGTAGGTCAACGTGTACAAATGTTGCGTACACACCGATGCCACCGAAACCCTCTTCACTTGCATAACGAATAAATTGTTGCTTTTGAGCTTCTGTCATAAATGTAGTCGATACATCAACTGCTTTACCACTCATATGCATTGATTGTTTGGCGCCACCTATATTTTTATTATAATCTGGTGATCGATAAGCACTGTTAATAACAAGCGGATAACCCATATCTCCCATACGTGCTTTAATCTTGAGTAGCTTGACCCATACTAGCGGATCAACTTGTCTCCATCCATCTTCATCGTTAGCGTCTGAAACGCTCTTGCCCATATTTTGAACAGATGGCTCAAAGCGAATAAATCCTGGTACACCGCTTTCATTCATACCATCTAGCGCATCTCTTTCATCGTCTGTTAGTTCACGACTTGGTATATACGGTAGTGAACCAACTGCAACAGGCGCAGGTGTTTGTTGTTCTGTAGGTGTAATACTACCTTCTGTTCTTGATGGTACTTGTGCTGTAGTCTGTGCAGACTGTGAAGCTTTATAAACTTGATTAATCGTTTCTCGCATTTGAGTTTGACGTTGTGTAACGTCTTCTTGTGAAATGCGTACGGCGCCAGCTTCTACTGCTTTTTGAGTTTCGCTTTTAGACATATTCTCAACTGCAAGTGAAGCGGCTGAAATGCTTTGCACAAAGTCAGCAAATGCGTCTACAGGCGACTTCAAAAAGTCTTGGATACCCTCAGTTAATTTACAGAAACTAAACAACAAAAAGGCTAGAGCATCAGTAGTTAGCTTTTCAAACTGTGAGGCAGCACCAGAGATAAGCTTTTCTAGTTTCTCTTTAAGAGTAGCAGTAGAAGAATCAGAGAAGAAATCTTTAATACCATTAACCATCTTATTAATCTTGCGCTCTAGCTTAGCAGCACCAGCTTTAAGGTCTTTCGCAATTTTATTAAATTTCTTCTTGACATTCTCAACCATATTTGTTAAATTAGATTTAATGCTATCTACAATGCCGAGAATCATATCTTTTAATTGATTCAGTGGACCAAGAATCTTAGCGGCAAGACCACTTAGAAAATCATCTAGACTAAAGTTAGATAGCTCATTGACTAGACCCTTAGCAATCTCAATCTGTGCTACAAGCTTCATAATATTCTGAAACGGATTCGCTAGAATAGAACAGAAGCCAGCAGAGATAGTCTTACCAAAGTTCTGATCAAGATAGAAATCTAGTTGACCTAGAATGTTAGCAATCGGTATAGAAATAGTAGTGAACACTGGCAAATTAGTGTTAGCGTCATATTTCGTCTGAGGTGGTATGACATTATCTTCAATAAACTTATTCAAGTCTTCTTCTGCAATGTCAGGATCAAACCCAGTAGTCGTAAGAAAGTCAGCAACCTCAACTTTCGTTAAAGGCGTTTGACTTAGCTTATTGCTTAGTGTAGGATAATTCGATAAATCAACATTAGATGTAATTGCTGAAATAGCATCAGTGATATTACCTAACTGAGTACTATCATAGTCACTCGCTGGATTTAATTCACCCGAGACAACGCTTGGAAAATCTAGGTTAAGAAACACCTCACTGTCTGTAGTCAGAATCAGTGAAGATGCTCTACTTACAAGAGGTGTTGTATTACTACAAGACATTTAATTACTCCTCATCATCCGATGCTACGCCAGTGATAGGCCCACCATTTGCTCTCACTCCACCGAAGCCAGTCTTAGGTGGACGCAATCCTGGTGGTTCTGGCATTGAAGGTACTGCGGCATTCTCTGGACTCTCTAGTGATTCGTTAGAGTCAGTAGCGGCTGTTGCGGTATCAGCACCTTCTGCCATACGTACTTCAGGACCTTCTATGTATACGTTACCACCAGCATTCAAGTCCATCTGACCACCAGATGTAATAAGTGCTGTGCTACCTGCTTTCACATCAAATGATGAATCAACAGCGGTTAACTTCATATTAGATTTTGTCTTAATATGTGTATCAGCATCAGTAGATTCAATAAACATATTCTGATTACTGCGAATCGAAATAATATCCTCAAGCGATTCTGCATAAATGCCTTTTAAGCTTCGCATAGAGATAGTAGATTCAATCGACTCTGCATATATTTCTGTAAGGGCTTTTAATGTAAATGATTCGCCAGTAGCAATTTTCATTTTCTTAGTTGCTACCATATCAATATTTTCTGTATGCGCTTCAACACTTACTTTAGCGCCTTTCATTTCGATACCTTGCGCTACATTAACACGCATTTTACCACGGGCAGTAATATTAAAATCGTTACATTCAATATTCATATCGTTAGCGATCCAAACATTATTTGAACCGTTTTCGATTTTTAAATTATAGTCTTGTCCAATATTAGTGTTAGTGTCGCCTTTTGTTTTACGATATTCGTAACCTTCTGTCACATCGTAGCGATCACCAAATGATTTAATAAAGACATTACCATCATCGTCAATCTGTACAACGGTACCTGTATTATGAGTGATCAACATATAACCACCTACACCATCACCAGCATCATTAATTGCTATAGTATTACCAGCGTACTTGCCTTGCCATACAGTCGTATGCTCTGGACTATTAGTAGGCGGAATTACATCAGGCTCGCTCCACTTCTTTTCGTTAGAAGTTTCTACGTCATAGTTCTTGCCTGCTACTTGTAGAATAGCCGCAGTCTTTTCAGCTTGCTCACCTGACATATAAGGCGGAATAGCTAGATTACCATATGAGTCAACAACAGACTTAGTTGGACGGAGATAAGGATCTTCACCTTCTAATCCAGTACCCGCTGGCGCTGATAAGTTAGAGCCAGGCATAGTGCCAAGAATAATCGGATGCTGAGCATCACGACCATCAAGAAACATACCGAAGACCCATTCACCTAATTCGGGAATATTGTGTAGACTACCCATAGTACCATTTACAGGCAATGCCCATGGTAAGTCTTCAGTGGGTACATAGTTAGGACTTGCATTAGTATCGTCACCAGTAACAGGTGGGTGTACACCAAAAGCACGTACACGTACACGACCAGCATTCGTGGGATCACGATTGTCTTCTACAACGCCAATAAAATATAATGGATTACTAATCAATGACATTATGCGCCAAGTGCTCCCTTAGTTACTGTAAGAGTCTGATAATATTCGTCTTTGTCAAAAATGTTCTGCACACTCTCAACAATATATTTACCCGATCTCTCAATATTAGATTGAGTCTGCCCTACTTGGAATTGGAACTTGTACAAATCAAGTTCAATAATATCTCCGGGCTTGACTCCTTTTGTTCTACCATATATCTTTACACTGATAGAGTTCTGCATGTAATGATATGCATAAGCTACTTTACGTGTGTAAGTTTCTGCATAAGAGGTATTCTTTCTTAGGCTATTTCCTACGCCTGTATTCATACCTTCAGATGGATAGTCTTTAATTACGTAAATAGTCGGGCCATCTGTCAAGTGCTTATTAGAAAAAGATTCTTCATGCGCTAATTTAATTTTCTTACGACCGCCTGGTGCATGAATGCTATCAATAGCATCGTGGTGATTATACTCACGATATATCGGTGTGCGATTTAATATGTCTAGCCAAGTGCTTATTAGAAAAAGATTCTTCATGCGCTAATTTAATTTTCTTACGACCGCCTGGTGCATGAATGCTATCAATAGCATCGTGGTGATTATACTCACGATATATCGGTGTGCGATTTAATATATCTAACTCTACAACATTTCGATGATAGCCACCACTTTTTAAATCGCTCATTGTATCAACACGTGTTCCAAAGTCAACTTCTATGATAGAGTTCATATGCTGAATTTGACCCTCGGGCGTACTGTCAGCTTGCATATCATAAATGTATTTTACTGGGGGTGTATTTGATTGTTCGCTTTTACGTACATGATATTCAGGTGTAGTGAAGAAGAAGCCTTCACGTGTCTCAAAGAAACGATAGAAAGAAGAATAGCTTTCAGTCGATACAGAACGCTTGCTAAGAAAATTCATTGCTTCGTCTGGTCGATAAGACGGTATAACTAGTGTCTGTAGATTATCACTCTCTTCTGCTTCAAATGGTTTTTCTGCACCTGCCGCACGATAGAATTCTTCAAAAATAATTTCTGCAATTTCAGATGTAGTACCAGTGTATGACTTTTCGACAGTCACAGTGTCAGTGTAAAACTTATCAAGTGAACAGTAATTAAGTGTATACTGGATTAATTGATCATTACCTTCTTTTGCGAGTTTATGATTAGTCACAGAATAAACAAACATTTTCTCTGTGCGCTCATCACCAAAGAAGTCAACGTATGTAATCTCTAGTACTTCTTCACCACTGATAGGATAATTCTCAATAGTGTTAGCAGTATCGTAAACAGTTGCGCTACCATAAATGTACGTAGAACCCATAGACTCGTTAACAGTAAAACCAGCGATTTTACCTTTTAAGTCGATAGGATCTTTGCTATCATCTTCTAGCTTATAAATCTTAAATGCTTTAAGACTGTAAGCACCTGCTTTAGTCAAACTACTCATTTATCACTCTCGCCAGATCAGTTTTCACTTGCTCTACAAATGCTTCGTTAACCAATTTAATTTGACGTTTATTTTCGTTCTGCTCAAACTCCCAGTCGTAAATACGAATGTCTGTCCAGCCTTCTACTGTCTCTAGTGCTTGATATGTTAAACGACTAATAGCAACTTCTTCAAACTCACCTTCATTGTTCTCGTTACGATATTCAACAATATTACGAGTGATAGAGGGATCTTTTGATTGCGTCCATGATACAACATCAAACGCTTGCTTCAATTCATCTTTAGGCGGAATGCGTACTATCTCTTCTGCGATTGTATCAGGCAGGTTAGCTTTTAAATAATTAAATGCTTGTACTTGATAACTATCTTCGCTGTCAGTGTCTAACTGTAGACCGTAGTTTGCGTTTGCTAAAAGATCATCTTTAATGGTAACGTAACGTGAATCGTATGAATCATCAGTTGGATCTAGTACTGCAATACCATCAGTGCCTACGTTAAGTGCAATAGCGACCATTATTTCAGCTACATTATTAAATATTGGATCGATAAAGTCAACATCAACACGATTAATTGTACACACTGCACATTCGTAAACATACTTGTCTTCGATGTATTGATTAAGTCTTTGCTCTGTTAATGGCCATTCGCTTTGCCAATCAACAATATTATTTGCAAGCAATACTAACCAAGAAAGACTCACATCATCATAGTAATAGTGTGCAACATCTTCAGGCGACAAGCCTTCTTCAATAGTATATGGTAGAAAAGAATACGGATTAGACTTAAGCTTTTCAATAACTTTAGCCTTTCGAGTAATGTCTTTTGCTGTATGCTTTCCATATTTAACGCTTGGAAAGTTAATAAAATAATTCGACATTTTCTACCCCTATCGATAATCGTCTTTAGTGTGTATTTCTGTTTCGATTAGACTCAAGCCCAAATTAACAATAGATGGTTTACCGCCACGATTCAGTGCGATACCATTTGGTGTATAGTCTATATTAACAGCAGAAATCATACACGTTTTAAAATAGAAGAAATATTCTTGATCAATACCTAAAAAGAATACGTCAACCATAGCTGGATATTCTAGCATAGCACGACTTACTAATTCAGAAGAAACATTAGTGCCGCCTGGACTACGATAGCTAGGTAGAGACTGCGTTTTAATAAAATCAGTAATTTCTTTTAGCTTGTCAGCTTCACGTGGATTCTTAGGTGATAGCGTCCAGTTAAATTCGTGATTCTTTAGACCTATACCATTAAATGCTACAGCAACGTGAGGATTGATTGTTCTGCCTTGCCCTACGTCTACACCTGTTGCTACTTGTGGTGCAATAGAAGTCAAACCTGCTCTTGTAAGAAAGCTCATAGCATCGCCAGCATTAGACATTATGTTAGAGAAAGACATATCTGTAGCACCTTCTGCAACAGACTTGGTAGAGTCAATCAATTTACTAGCTTCGTCTAATAGAGCACCAGAGCCACCTTGTGAAGCTGCAAATGCGGCAGCATTACCAGAAAGTCCAAGTTCGTTTGATCCAACATCAATTGAATATGAGTCTTTAATACCAGCGGGCAGAGGTAGCACAACTGATCCAGTGCCTAGTTGATTGGCTATTGATCCACCTCCGTATTTGTACGACTTGAAATTCAACACAATAGCATGAGCGCCCAAGTCTTCGGGAAAGCGTCTGTGCTGATTTTGATTCTCGGCACGACTAGCTCTTATACGATCTGTTACTGGTTTTATCAACTTGTTTGGACGAGCTGGCATGGATTAATCCCTTTGAAATAAATATATTTACTGTTATTTATATGAGAAGTCGAGGGGACATGGGAAGATATTATCAAGGTAGATTTAAGCCTAAGCATCCAGAGAAGTACATGGGCGATCCAACGAACATCATCTATCGCTCTGGATGGGAATTAAAATTAATGCGATATCTCGACATTCATCAGAGTGTCATTAAATGGGGAAGTGAAGAAGTAGTAATACCGTATAAGAGTCCTATCGATGGTCGATATCACCGCTATTTTATGGACTTCATTGTAAAGCAAGTCAACAAACAAGGCAAGCAAGAAACCATATTAATTGAGGTTAAACCTAAAGCACAAACTAAGCCACCTGATATCGCAAAATCAAAAACACCGACGGGTAAGCCAAGTAGACGTTTTCTGAATGAGGTTAAAACTTGGGGTGTGAATCAAGCTAAGTGGGAAGCCGCAGAGGAATTCTGCAAAGATCGTGGTTGGAAATTCCAAATCTTTACAGAAGACCATCTGGGTATAAAATGATTAGCGTATCATTTTTCTAGAGTCTGCCCATACTTGAGTCTTGCTTGCTTTCTGGAATCTCTCTAGAGGTAACATCAATGCCATATCCCATTCAGAAGGATAGACATACATGAATCGACTACTAAGTTGCCCAGTCAAGTAATGCTTGATACATGGTTTAAAATATTCAAACTTACTTACGCTACTTAAAACGCTATAGTTGATTTTTAGTTTAGTAGTCTCATCGTAGTTTTTATTGTTTACAGTATCGTATAGAGCATCCATTAATGTTGCACGATATTGAAGCGGAAGATAGTGAAGGTTAAGACCTAGAAAGCCACCCTTCACTTTCTTGAATGGGAATACTAGTGGGAATCTATCGTAGTATGGTAGCTTAGCTCTATGCTTAGGTGAGTAATAGAACATGTACATGTTACCCACAAGCGGGCGAGACGTTAGGCGATCACGATCCTCACGAAAGAATTTATCATCGTTAATTCGTTTAGAATAATCTTTAGCCGCACTACGATACCATTCACGTGCTTGTTGTGTACGTGCTGGTAGCTGTCCTTTACGAACACCTTGAGCTAATAAATCTGTAAACAGAGTTGCCATTACTTCATATACTCTACAGCGTGACCTTCTTCTACAAGAAGATCGTTAATATTTGTTATTACGCCACCTTTGTCTACTAGAATAGTACCTAGAATACGACCGAACTTACCACGATCATCTAAACGAGTTTGTAGAATAAACTGCTCAGGCAGCAATTCAATCAAACGATCTTTGGCGGCTAGTCCACGTGCTTTCTCTTCTAAGTCTCTTGTGCGTGACTCTGGTGCATTGATACCGTAGAGTCGAATACGCTGATTACGCATCCAGACACCAAAACCTAAATCGATATCAACGTCTATAGTATCACCATCTACTACTTTTGTCAAGAGAACTTTATATGTGTACATTATTGTACCCTCTTAGAATGGCATTGCGCCAGCAGGCATTCCGTTAGACAGACTGTTAGATGCACCACCAATACCAACGGCTGTATTCGAGTCGCCACCAACAGTAGTATTAACACTGCGATTAGAGTTATCAACGTTGTTAACGACAATCGGCTGTTGCGCTTGTACTTGCTTAGCACGTTCTTCAATGGCAAGTAACTGAGCCTGTCTACGATCATTAATAGCCGCAATCTCAGCAGCCTGATTATTCTGTGCGTTACGTACAGCCGCATTTGCGGAAGCTATAGTCTCTTCATCTAGTAGACTAAACGACTTACCACCAATACCTGGCACCCAGTTTGGTACATCTAGTTTTACTGCACCGATAATGTTTGCGATAGCCGAAAGAAGCTTGGCTGGTAGTGAAGTAAAGAAGTCAGTAACTTCAATCATACCGATAGCAAAGTCTGCTTTGAGATTGGTCCAGAATGTTTCAGCGGCAAGCATAATCTCACCAGGTACAGCTTTGATAGCAGTAACAGCTTCTTCTAGCTTTATACCCAACCAACTACCAATTCCCGCTAAGCTTGTACGTACTGTTGCATACAAATCGAATGGGGGTGCGTCTTCGTCTTTCCAACCAAACTTCTTAGCAATCCAATCTATGCCACCAGAGATACCGTTAAAGATCATATTAGCGATACCACCTTCACCATAGATAGTAGTGAATAGATCAGTTAGTGCTTTCTTAGGATCAGTGAATAGTGTGCCAACCCAGTCTACAGCGCCTTGAACTATACCAAACATTCCTGATATAATACCACCGATAGTCTCTTCAAAACTGAACGAGTTTAGTTTAGTGACTGCCCAGCCAGCTAGACCTTGACCTGGTTTAGCATTACCTTCTTTATCTACTTCAACACCAAAGAACTTCTTCAGAATCCAAGATACTCCAGACTTGAGAAGGTCAAATGGAGCGCCAATAAAATCACCCAAGAATGCACCAACACCGTCACCAAGCCTCGCAATAAACCCATCTTTATCTGACTCCATATACGCAGTTACACCATCGAATGCAGAGAACAAGAATCCGATTGGTTTTAGAATCTTACCAACTATGCCTAAAAATCCAGTAGCTTTAGAACCAACATCTTTTAGAAATGTGAATAGCTTAGCACCAGCGCCTGCACTGAAATCAGCTACAGCTTGTCCAGCATTCTTTAACGGATTAAGAACACTACCAATACGCTCAACTATATCAGCCCAGAACTTGCCTTTTGTGTTAGTCATAAACTTACCGCCTTCGCCTCGTATAGCGATAGGCTTTCCGTCAACACCAAGACCAAACATTTTTAAAACGTTTGCTTTAACTTGAGCGAATCTAGCATTAATCTGTTCTAGCACAGGTGTTTTTAAACCACGTTTACCAGTCTCAGGATCTTTCTTACCTAGACTAGCATCTAGACCAAAGGTGGTTAGAATTCTAGCTCTAGCATTGATAAACTTCTGATCAATTGTCTTAGCAAGAGATTCAGGCATTAGTGCTTTTAGATTAGCACCAATTTTATCAACGTTCTTTAGTGCACCAGCTTCCCAACCACGTAGACCCGCAAGAGCGCCACCAAATGCAGTTAGACTTGCGAGTAGATTTCCAAAAGGAGCAAAGAACATGCCGACAAAGTTTTCACCCGCTTGAAATGCCGCACTACCTTGACCAACATCAGCGCCTGCTGGCGCAACATCAGCGGGATTAACTGACCCCTTCAGCTTTTCTTCACGGGCACGATCACGCATGTCCTCTTGCATAAGTCCAAACGACTTTTCAAGAGACTCTAACTGCTTTTCAGACAGAGACACCAAAGACTTATGTAGCGTATTAATACTTTCTACTTGCTCGTTAGACGTATCACGCAACTCTTCACGTGTATCCTGATTGTCTGCCTTCAGTGCTTCTATAAGGGCTTTAAAGTTATCGGCCATTTATTGGTCCTTTTGTGATTCTAAAAAGTCTACTAACATATCATAGTATAAATCTCTTTCATAAGGCAATAAATTTTCAATTTCGCTTATCTGATATTTATGATGTTGAGCCAAGGCGAATATCATTTTGTAGTAAATGAGTAGATTCGTATGACTCAACACTAGATAAAAAAAGTTTCCGTTCCTTGAATAACGAAAGTTTTTTCTTTACCAGTATTATCAGTGTACTTGTGTTCATACTTCATTGCTGGGATCGTATCAAAGAAGTCTTTGATCTTAGCGATTACACCAGAACTTAGTCCATCAATGAAATCGTTCACTTCTTCTTTGCTAAACTCTTTTAGCTTGTAAACATCTTCACCATCTACAACACTGTCAATACAGTATGTGATAGCATCAAACATCGATTGATCATTATCCTCAGAAGTCAATGCAGTCATAAAATCGATGTTAGGGTATTTCAAAATTAGAACAACATCGTCATTCACGTATACTTTGTTATCGTGATTTTCGCTACGCTGAATCTTGATATCGTCTACATCAATCTCAATCTTAACCTCTTCTTCAGTGTCGGGATCTTTGATTGAGAACTTCAGTTCGTTGTTTACCGCTTTAGCACGAATGTTAAGCATTAGATATTCTAGATCAAATACAGCAAGATCATCAACGTCAACGCCAACCAAACAATTCGTTAGAATTTGCTTGATAGCTGTTACGACTTGTTCAATCTCTTTTGACTCTTGTGCAATCAAAAGGATCTTTTCTTCTTTAACTGTAAATGGTCTAAACTTCACCTTCTTGCCGCTTGATGGTACTGTGACCGTAAAAAGCGGCTGGTCAATCTTCGGTAATGGCATTATATACTCCTATACTATAATCAATGCATTCTATTTATCAGAGGCCTAGCGCATTAGTAATCGTTCTTACACTGTCAACGGTATTGATAACATCTTGAATATTGCGTGGACGCTTGATCTGATCAATCGCTTGAATAAGACCGTTAGCGGCTGATAGATATGACAACAAACCGTTACCACGACTGCGATTACCAATTGCACCTTTAGCTTGCCCGTCTACTTCAATTGTATCATACGTAAACGTCACTGGCAATGTCATAATTTCAGCAGAGTTCTCCCATGCAGTAGACATATTACCAATCGTAATTGGATATGCGCCAGTCATTTTATATGTGTATGTAAAGTCTTGAACGGCTGTAGAGTACACAACAACTTCAACAGTTGCGGCATAGTCTTCTTTGTATCCCATTTCAAAAGGAAGCGCTTCGTCTACTTCACCTAGAGTACTAGTCTTATCATAGTTCACGATTGCTTGAGTCCATCTATGAAAGAACTTTAATACAGCAAATTTACTATCAATCATAAAGACAGTGTTTAGTGGTTGTAGAGGCATATTGGTGGGTCTACGATCAGGCGTACCAAAAGCTTGAGGTAGAACATCTTGAGTTTGCATCTGAAAGCCAGGTAGATCAGCAGAGCGACAGAAGAACACTAGATCCTGTTCTTTCATTGTCGAGCCCTCTTGATTGAGAATTCTAGCTACGGGCGTACCAGTAATACGAACTAGAAATAAGTTGTTCTGTGCTACACCGTGCTTGTTAATACTAGCATTAAATTCTGATATATTGAAAGCCATTGACGTTTCCATTTAGTTAGTTGGCATTTAAACTTATTTATATCAGAAAATTAAAAAGGGGGCCGAAGCCCCCTTGAAATTAATCGTCTGCTAGACTCTTGAAGAAGTCGAGGTCATCGTCATCGTCAGAACTAGAGAACGACATTTCGGTTGGAGCGGGTGCTTCATCCAACGCAGGAGCGGACTGCGCTTTAAATTTAGGAGTGAAGTCCATCTCCGGCTCATCATCCTCGGCAGTTGTGGTGGGTGCGTGAGTACTGCCATCAAGACCGAGTACTTTGTAAAGCTTAGCTTTCAGTTCCTCATATGACTTGAAGTTTTTAGGATCGATGATCTCTTGCAATGAATACTGGCTCTTCCAGATTCTTTCTAGCTCTTCGTCATCTTCAAGCAATGTGCTTGGTGATTCAAAAGCAGAAGGCTCGTATGTACGGTAACCACCATCACCGTTACGTGCTTTCAATTTGAAGTTAGCGCCTTCCCAAAAATCAAATGGGTTCATTGGCGTTTCATCTTCAAACTCTGGATTCATGGCAGCATTCAATTTGTCAAAGATTTTCTTACCAAACTTGTACTTGAAGACTTTACCTTCGTTCTGAGGATTGGCTGGATCTTTGACTACGTAAATGTTAGCGTGATAAGATAGACGGCGCTTCTGTTTACGTGCTTGCTCTTTACCTGCTTCAGTGCCGTTGTTCCACAGCATTGAATTGTATTCTGAAACTGGATCGTCTTTGCCGATAGTAGTCAATGAGTTTTCGATGTACCAGCCACCAACGTCTTTGAAGCCATGATCAAAGACACGTACAAATGGCAAGTCTTCGCCTTCAGGTGCAGGTAGGAATCGAATTACAGCGTAGCCGTTGCCAGCTTTATCAACTTCAAGCTTCCAGTACTCTTCACTTGCAGAAGGAGCACCCCCTTGGTTGAGTTTTTGTAGCTGAGAGTTTAGCTTGTCAAAGCTAGAAGTGCGCTGTTTTTTTAGTGCGGCAAAAGAAGTAGACATAGTTTTATCTCCTAGTATATAAACGGTATATTGCGATATATGAGCGATTTGTCTTGCGAGTTATCTTTCATATGTGTTGTATATTACATTGTTTCTTCGAATCTGTCAAGGAGTATTTTCTTCATTTTTGATTTATCGTATTCCAAAAATGGGCGATACTTCCTCATCAGGTTAGCGATAGTAGGCCATACAATAGTGTCAGAAATATTCTTCTCCCAGTATGACATACACTTAACAACATCACATAGTATAACTAGAGTCTCAAGGCTTATCTGTCTCATGTTGTAGAGTTTAATGACTCTAGGATGCTGACCATTCTCAACATAAAAGTTAGAGTTAAAGTCATCATCAAGGTTATTTATATCATTCTTGAAGTTATAAGTCAAGGCTTGCTTACGTTTAGTCCAAGTCTGATATATTTCAGCAGCTTTATCATCTAACAAATCGCCTGCCCATACGTTTGGATCAACAAGCATATTTGCTAGAATCAAGTCTTGTGCATCTTTACGCTTCGATAGTTTGTAAAAGAAAAACTTATCCTTGCGATTCTCAAATGACATAGCATTAGCTTTAACCTTGCCATTGTACTTGAAGAAATCATATGAAGACGTAAAGTGTCTTTTCAGTGCAAGGTAGTAGACATAGATATCGAATGCGTCCCTTGTACTATATGCGCTTTGCATTAGATTGGTAACCTCGCTGTTGGTTCAATCATGTTTAGCTTTTCAGCTTCATTCTGTATCATAGCTTTGAGTAGAGGTGAGTGCTTAACGATTTCACCTACTACTTCAATTTCTAAGTTGTTGCGGTCGGCATAGTCAACCACAGCATCAATGTAAGAAACACCTGCATCCAAGTGCTTCTGAATTTCATTAAGTATACGTTCTGAGTTCAATGCTTTAATAGCCATGACTATACCTTAGTGTATGTCAGGGTTGAAAGCTTTGCCTCAACATTAGATTTACATTCGTCTAAAGTGTATTCAGATTTATTGAATGCATAACCAAGTGGAACATTGCCAGAAACTGCCTCACCCGGATCAAGTACTAGATCGAACTGATAAATTTTATCGTTTTCTGAGATATTAAAATTAAGGTCGGCAACAGTTGCTTTTTCAATGAATGTCATATTATACTCCGTTCTTTTTAATTCCAGCTACCCAATTTTCAGCCGCTTCTTCTACGTAAGCAAGAGTCTTACCTTTGAAAGATTCGACTTCTTCTATATCACCATTAGCATTATAGAATTCTATATTGTAGTAGTCAACCCTAAGAACAACATTAGCCTTGGCGCCATCATCACGATAGTATTCAGATATTACCATAATGTACCTCACACTTTTCTGCGGTTAAAATTGGATAAATTGCACACTTTTCTGCACGTACCTGTATAATGTAGCACTAATTGCGAGTTATGTCAAGTCAGGAAATAAACATTTCTCTACAAATGTATCTACGTCATCAGGATCAAGTCCAAGCGTCTTCATAACACGAGGTGTATGTGGATTCTGCTTCTGATAGTACGCATAGCGATTCTGAGCGTCTTTTCCTAGTTGGATATGCTGATTGACTCCATACTTCCCAACTTCGCTTAGAAAGTACTGTGCGTTCTCTAGAGCGATGTTTCGTACTTGTTCAATCTCTTCTTCACTGTTGACGTTACCAGCAGCCATCATGCTTTCAGTAAAGATAGCGTTAGCCCAGTCAGGCAATTTTCTTTCACGCTTCCACTGTAGCTTACTCACACGCTTTGCAAAGTGTTCTATCATAGGATGATTGGATTCAGTTGTAGGTGAGAAATCGTGAAACGCACCAGTCATTTTATTCTTACCAGCGATAACATCAAAGCCATAGATCGGTGCATTGCTATCAAGATGAGGAAAGATGCAAACGTGCATCATCCATAATCCTCTTTCTTCACGTGCATCTACAACGTCTACGTGAGCCCTTCTAAAATCAGGACTACGCCACACACGATTAACCCAACTCCCATCAGAGTGATTGAATCTACCAAGTCCATCTTCTTCATATTCTTCACCCACCGATTCAAATAGATCAATGTATTCATCTTTTAGCTTTATTAGAGAATCCCAGACTTTACTCATACGGCTCATTCCCTAGCTCATGGAATAGCTCTATAGCAAACTCAAAACATTTGTTAGCTTCGTCTGCCATATCATCATTCAGAAGTTCACGTAGCGAGATTTTTAGCTCTTCTTTGTTATCGAATTCGTACATGCGACCTGAACCAGGAATGCGCTTAGCGATCATTGCGCCACCGTACATATCACCAAAATGGCGCACGTACATATGAGCAATAAGGGATTGTAGATCGCCCTTTGAGCGTAGATCATCAATGTGATCAGCGTATGCAATGGTTGAAGGTGTTAGAATGTCAGAGTCAAATACAATATCAAAGTCATTCAACAATTCTTTAATGTCTTCATTGATCTTGTCTGCACGGTATACATCAGCTAACTCACTTGGAAACTCTAGTGCTTCTAAAGCATCTTCCAGCGCTAGATAGTTGTGTAGCTGATTGTATAGGTATTTTATGTATAGAGTCGGGCTGATATTACCACTCATAAGAATGGCGGCGAACTTCTTACGTTCTGCCTTTTTGTGGTTGTCCCACGTTAGTTCTTTAAGACTCATTATATATCTCCATAGTAACTCAGAAAGAAAAGCCCCACATTGAGCAGGGCTTTATACTATCTTACTTATGCTTCCCAGTCAATACCTTTCGGTACGTAGCCTGCGATCTTAGCTTTGATATCTTTAGATAGTTTATCCATTGGGGTTACGTCTTTACCAGCTTTCTTCACGTAGAAAAAGTTAGCATCCTTGATGTACATACCACCTTTACCAGACTTAGCAACTTCACTGTCTACACCAACTTTGTTGAATGCAAACACGATATCACCGTCCATGTACTTCTTGAGTTCTTTGCCCATGTTGATAATGTCACCCATAGTCTGTGAAGCACCACGGTGAGTGTTGACAAGAATCTCAACAGGTACAGTACGTGAGCGCTGTTGGTTCTGAGTCTTAGCAACTTCGATATCGTTGATTACCCATACAATGTGAATGTTTTTAGCACTGTAGCCTAGATTCTTAACTTGGCGAGTAATCTTCTCAAGCTTACGCAAGTCTTTCAAAGTAACGTCAAAGATAACGTTAGGCTTACGATCAGGGTGAGCAGTCATAATAGAAGTGTATAGAGACTTAGTACGGCGATCATCTAGCTTCAAGTAGTCACCAATAATCTCATGCATCTTAGACACGTTCTCAGGCGTTTTAAGATTAGCCGCTAGATCAGCAATGTCTACACCTAAATCTTTCTTGACACGCTTCTGAATAGCTGGAGTAGCAGCCGCAAGAGTCTTGAGTTCATCAACGTCAAATGTAAAGCCTTCAGCGCCTACTAGCTTGTCTTTAACGAAACCTTTACCAGAGCCAGCACCACCAGCCATGATGATTACGTTACCAAATTTTGGATAAGCTTGACCACCAAAAGTAATTAGCTTTTCGACTAGTTCTTGATATTGTTCTTCAAGAAACTCTTCGACTAGCTTCTCCTCAGCAATCAATTCTTCCTTCAAAAAGTTTTCAAAAGATAACACGTTATTCTCCTAATTGGAAAGTTCTTATTGTAAACTTATTTATAAAAAATATGACTGTCAATGCGAACTGTTTTATCGTAAGAGTCAACCCAATAAGGATTAACATATGATGCATGATACATAGTAGCACCTTCTGTTGGATCGTCTACAATGCCATACTCAATCATTACACGATACGCTAATTCAAGTGCTTGCTCCCACATAACTTCATCACGTGGCTTATCACTTTTACCATCACAGTACCAAGAGAACTGACATTTGTTGCGAATAGGATTACCATGAGAATCACGATAAGATTGATATACAACATCACAAGGAGTTGAAGGATAACGTTCTGAGTTAACACGATTCATAGTAACAAATCCTACTGCTTTCTGAGCAATACGACTTTCAGAACGTGATTCGTGATATATGTTAAGAGCCACACACTCTAGCTGAGTATCAAAGTCAGCAGTAGCAACGTATGGTTCTTGAGGAATAACATCTGCATTTACAGCAGAAGCCATTAGAGATAGTGCTAGAGTAGTACCTAAGATTTTAATCATTGAAGATCCTTATGATCATTATCGACAAAGAGATTCTATCAACATTGCATAGGCCTGTCAAGGGCAAAACATAAAAAAAAGGGAAGATTAATTCTTCCCTATATTAGCCTCTATATGATCAAGCGGTTCTGGTATATGAAAGTAATAACCTTGATAGTACCTAAAACCAATGTCTCTTAATACAGAGGCTTGAAAGTGCGTCTCAACACCTTCAACAATACAAAGCTTATTTGATTTATTACTTTTAGCATAAATGATTTTTAGTTTTGATAATATGTCTGCATCTTTAAACTGTCTACTTTCTGCGAGCGCTATCATTTCCTTATCTAGCTTAAACCCATCGAACTTATATCGGTCTAACGTTTCAACATCATTAACACTCCAATCAAAATCATCTAGAAATAGATTTGCACCGTATCTGTGTTTTAGACCAAACACTTCATCCCTTTCTGGCAATTCGTGCACCTGAGTAACTTCTATTATTATATTATCTTGATACCCATTCAATACATCTAGATTAACATCATTAAAAATATGCTTGTCTAGATTTACGGTACATCGAATACCAGTATTTGTGTAGAAGCGTATCGCACGTTCTACTTGATAATAAAACCAATCGACCAACTCATCTTTTGATGCAGTTTTAAAGAATGATTCGATATCATCTATCTGATTCTTTCTAGGTCTTGCTAGCAATTCTATTGCATATATTTTACCAGTTTTAATATCTACAATTTTGTGTCCATATACCTCAAATTTAGTCTTCACTCTATATTCCCAACAGTAATCGTATTACGCCCATTATTTTTTGAATCGTACAGCGCTTCATCAGCAATCTTGACCGCCTTGTCAAATGAAGACCTTTTATTATATATACTGATACCAAACGATGCTGTAACAGCAGGTATCTCTTTGTTTGCTTTAGTTTCGTTTTCGATGCGGAGACGAATAGTTTCAGCAGTCGCTAGAGAATCAACTAAGTTTGACTCTGGCATTAGAATCATAAACTCTTCACCTCCCCATCTTACGAATGCATCTGTTTTACGTATAGTGCTTCTGATAATTTCAGAAAACTCTTCTAAAACAACGTCACCTATATTATGCCCATAAGTGTCATTAACTACTTTGAATTTATCTAGATCAATTAGCACTAGAGCAAACGTTTGTTCATGGTGTAATTCTATATAGTCGTTTAGACCACGCCTAGTCAAAGCACCTGTTAGTTGATCATGTACTGCGATTTGATTTAACTTGTTATATGCATTGATAAGAGACTTTCTCTGTCTACTGTATAGATTACCAAACTGGACATTAAGTTTTATTGAACCCCATATCAGAACAGTCGCATAAATGACTATGATGTCCATTGATTCTATATTTAATGTAGCCAGTGCTACACCAATAATGAAGACACCAATTACATATATTAATGTCTGTCTAGCCACAAGCTTTCTAGTAGGTTTATCAAGCGCAACGCCTCTTAGCACTGGCTTGCGTATAAACTGTGTAATATTTGCACCAGCTAGCAATAATAACAATACTGTTGACGTTATACTCATATACCCAGATAGCTTATCATATGAGAATAAGTAAGATAGTGCAGAAGCGACTGGCACTATCCAAGCAAACTCGGCAAGCATATACGAGACTTTCCAGTTTTTGATGTATAGAAGTTGAGATAACCCCAAGATAATAATCGATATCGATGTATTAAATCCAATCGTATAATTATTCAAGTCTGGATGGTAACCATTATAAAGAAATTCTTCAAGCGGATCATATACACTTTGATCAACACCAATAATGTAGTATAGATTGATAGCTATAACTAGTGCCAATGAAACCTTACAATTTAATGTTAAAGTACTTAATGTATTCAGATGCTTTGCACATTTGGCTAGCATAAAAAACGAAATAAGAGTTAGTGTATGAGTTCCTTGATTTTGAATATAGTCTATCCAAATTGAGTCTTTATATTCGTTAAAGTAGGTTATGTAGTCTATCAACAGTAGCGCCATTAATAGCATTGCTATATTTAATAAGCACCATCTTGTTATTAAAATCCCCCTCACAAATCCATAGTCGAAATTTTCATTCTTTCTTTTCATAGGTCGTCTTACTCGGTGTTTCTAGTCTTCGCCTTTATCCTCTACTTTAGACATTCCTAAGACTTTCAAAACAACGAGAGTTGAAATAACGTCTACTACTGTATTAATCAGTATCCAAGGGAGAATAAAGTATACTGTGGCTGTATAACCAGCCTTGTGTAATATGATAGTCGCTGATATTTGAATCATTCGTCTAATCCACATATCTGACATATCGATATCCAAATTCAGAATTGAGTGCTTCATCCCGACTAGCAATTGAAAGCATAGAATGTAGAACATACACGACAATGCAATCATTGCGCCAGCGACAAAATCATAACTCCATACGTATTCGCTATTGAGTACTGGTAGTAGCATAGCGAAAAGTATTAACCAACGTATCATATTTTTTCCTTATATTAGGAAGGGGCTCAATAGCCCCTTACATCTATGTATATAAACCGATTAGTCTTCGTAGCTGTACTCACCTTCTTCGGTCATTACATTGCTATCATCTAGACCAGCATCAATTTTTTCGTAAAGGTCGATGAAAGCGGCACGTGTATCAGCATCGAAACGATTCACACATAGTTCAATTGCTTTCTTGCGATCATTGAAGATTGAGAAAGTCTGGACAATGTGACACAAGCGGCGAGTCGAAATGATTTCATCAACACCACCATCTTCGAAAGTCTTACGAATCGCTTGACCCCACTTCACAAGATTCTCGGTAAACTCTTCATCAGACACACCGAACTTAGCCATGTGATTAGTGACAATCTTTTTCTCAACAGCGCCAGATGGGTAAGGCTGTTCAAGAGTAACATTGAAGCGCTCAAGGAAAGCTTCATCGATGATAGTAGCCGCAATGAATCGACCAGCTTCATCACCCTGACCTTTAGTGTTTGCAGTAGCGATAACGTTGAAGCCGTTAGCCGCAGTGATTACTTCACCAGTTTTCTTGATCAAGAATGGCTTGCCTTCTAGAATGCCCTGTAGACACATCAGCTTGTTTGAACCACGGTCGATTTCATCAATCATCAGAACAGCACCAGCTTCCATCGCTTTGATAACTGGACCTTTCTGGAAAACAGTCTCACCATCGATCAAACGGAAGCCACCGATCAAATCATCTTCATCAGTCTCAGGTGTAATCTGAACACGAACATATTCACGCTTAGACATAGCGCAAGCCTGTTCAATCATCATTGTCTTACCGTTACCAGATAGACCAGCAACGTACATTGGGAAGAACATCTTAGAATCGATGATCTTTTTAACGTCAGCGAAGTAGCCCCACTTAACGAAAGTAGCGTCTTTCTCTGGCACGTAGACTTCATCAGAAGTTACAGACTGTACAGCAGAAGCGATTTTACGAGGAGTCATTGCAGGAGTCTCAGGAGCATTATTAGCGACAGGCATACGAACTACAGCGCCAGCCATCTGCATTGTATACAGACCGTGACCTGCTTTATTTAGCTTCTTCATCAGACCTGAAGCAGTGCCACGCTTAGCACCGACAGAAGCCGCAAAAGAGTAGAGTTCATCACGCTTGAAAGTGTCTTTAGTTGGGTTAGCTTCAACAAACGCTTCAAGCAACTGGATCTGAGTCATAGTAGTCATAATATATTCTCTCTCAATTCAAAGTACAGTGTAATATTAACAGGCTGAGGGCTAATGTCAAGGATTATTTTGGCTATTTTGCAAAATAAATTCGACTGTATTCAGTATCAGGATCAACATCATATCGATCCGTGCGGGCATTGTAAGTAGTGTTTAGGAACTGAAAGCCAGCATAACGATTTGCATCCATCAGAAGCATTTCAGCCGCAGTACAGATGCCACTCTTATGGTTCTGAGGAACATCAGCACAACCAAGAATACGATTGAATTTTTCAAGCATCGCTTCAACATTAACAGTTTTACGTTTTGACATTATACAGCCTCCACAACAAATTCAAAACCACACGCACGACCCGCAGACATTGCCTCTTCACGGCTTGGGTATTCATCCTGCAAGTAGTAACCTAGATTATAAAGAAAAACAGCAAACATAGTCGAGACCTCTTATCGTTCAATTCGAGCAGTAGCAGTGATTTCAACATCAACGGGAACAGCGAAGATGAAACGATGATCATCAATGATTCGACCCATCATTTCACCTTTTGTCTCACCATCTTTCATAGTGATTCCAGTATAAGTGATATCACCCATACCCGCTTCAGTAATAGTCACATTGAATCTAATCATAATAAATCTCTCTTCTCAATCAACACAGTAATGATATCACACTGAACAATAATATCAAGGTTTTTATTCACCTCTACGATGTTTGCCGATCAAGTATTCCATGTCACGGAATGTACCACGACCGACTTCAACTTCGTTGCCTTTATCTTTGAAGATAGCAACCCAGTCACGACCTTCTTTGCGACAAACGTATGGAAGCATAACACCGTTAAGACTAACTTCACGTGGCAGAGCCTTGCCACGCCATTTCATTGCTCGGTGAATAGTAATGTAGTTCATAAACAATCTCTCTCAATCAACGTTACAATGTAATTCTAACAGGACTGATATGGATTGCAATGGCCTAAACCAAAAAAAGATAAAAAAATAGGAGCCCGAAGGCTCCTTTCTTTATGCTACGATTTCAGCGAATTTCTGAGTTATTACCTTTGAGGACTTCTTAGAGCCGTTCGCTTTGTTGAATGCTTTAGCAATCTTAGCGGCAGACATACCTTCTTCAATGTCGAGTTCTTCAACGTTTTCAGAAAGCTTGTCAATAGACATAATGAAGCGACGGTCATAGCCAAAGTTATCATCAAGAATAATAACGCCTTCTTTACGACCAGCTTTGAAGATTTCGTTAACGTTAGGGTTCCAAGCAACCTGTGATTTGTAGACCTCTTGCTTAACGTCACGGCGGCCGCCAATGAAGTAGTTAATCACACTAACACCCATTTCTTTACGGATGAAGTCTACTAGCTGAGCAGTGAAAGCACGGCCACCACGCATACCGTAATTGTATGTGTAACGAGCCTCACGACCGAAAGTAGTTTTAACAATTTTGTTATCGATCTGGATCACAAGGTTCTCTGGAGTAGACCAACCAAAGCGCTTGGTCATAGCTTCATCTGGGTTCAACTGTGGACCATCGCTATCACCATCAGTCAGAGTGATTAGAGACAGTTTATCGATGCGGTGCTTAGCACGGAAATCATCGATCATAAACTTAGAAGCCATGATTGAAGCATTCAGAGGTGTGCTACCCAAATCTTCTTTACGAGAGCGACCGTAGTGTGGCTCTTGAATCTGGAAGTGTAGATCACGGATGGCTCGCTCATAATCACGCTTGCTCATATTCGAGGAAACTAGATTAACAAGCTTGGTACGTGAAGAGTCAAAACGTGGCTTACCGTCAGAGAAAATTTCGTTAGCACGGGTGTATGCTTCACGGTCAGAGCCGTTCATGGTAGTGAATGCATTTACTTCAAACGGGATCTGAACACGCTTACAGAAGCTTACAAGCGTAATCAACTGGCGTAGTACGCTAGGTAGAGCACGACCCATTGAGCCAGAGTAATCGATTAGCATAATCAGACCGTGGTTCTTAGCGTCACCCAAACGAGTCACCTGATTAAATATCTGATCATCGAACTTGTAGCGGTGCAGTTTGTTAACATCAAGAGTGCCTTTGTCAGAAGTGCGGGCACGTGCATTACGGTAGGCAGCCTTTCGCATTTCAAATTCTTTAACCATCAAGTTAACGATTGCCTTGTTGTCGGCAATGAACTTTTTGTAAGCTTCTTCATCGAAAGTAATGTAGCTGGCCAATTCGGCGTAGTGCTCATCACGGCTAGCAAACAATTCTTTATAAGACACCAAAGAATTTTCATAAGCTTTGCGATCCATACCAACAATGAAAGCAGTTGTTTTTTCTTCAACTAGCATTTCCTGATTCTCGTTGAAGAGTCGATCAGTGAAGCCTTCTTCTAACTCTTCGGCTGGATCATTCTGACCGTGACCAGAGCTAGCAACTTTCTTGTTAGCGTTTTCTTTTTCTGCACCGTCAGCATCAGCAGAAGCGCCAGCAGAGCCATTAGCAGGTTCATTAGACTGTTCACCGTCTTCACCTTCTTCGCCTTTCTCTTCGCTATCATCGCCTTCGCTGTTTTCACCATCAGCCGCTTCTTCGCTTTCTTCACCCTCTTCACCCTCTTCACCTTCGCCAGACTTACCAGGCATAGGCATTGGGATAACAGAAGCGTTTTCTTCGCCTTCACCAGAATCAGCATTCGCATTAGCAGAGTCGTTACCTTCTTCTTCGGCTTTATCTTTCTGCCAAGCCATGATTTCACGACAAGCGTTCAGAACATCATCCCAGCTATTAGCCGCAAGAGCGAGGTCTACGTAGTACTTTTCTTCATCAGAAAATTCGATGTTCACTAGATCACGTAGCTTAGCTTTGATGTTTAGACGATCCATGAAACGTAGACCGTTAACATCTTTATCAGCAATGCCGAACAAGTTGCGAACAAAAGCTAAGTCTTTATAACCACGCTTGAAGTTACCGACTAGACCTGGGTAGGTGCGTAACATCATTTTCTCAATACGAATATCTTCAATGATGTTTAGATAAGCATGAGGGATACCCTCTTTCTGAGCTTCGATTAGCTTTTCAGCTTCAGGAGTGTAGAGTGCATGAGCAACTTCGTGACCGACAAGAAGATCGTAAACATCACGACCCATGTCACGCCACATAGGCAGATTCAGGACACGATTCTCAACATCGAAAGATGCAGTTTCGTAGTTGCCCTGCTGGACAGTAATATTCTCATTAGCGAGAAGGCGGGCAAGAACTGATTTCTGATTTAGCATAGGAAAAGTACCTCGTCTCAATTACTTGGTAAGTGTAATCGGTACGAGGTACAGAGTCAAGGCTTTTTTAATTAATTTTCAGGTTTATCTTCATATGCCTCATAGATAGACTGACCTTCTTTGACTGGTCGAACAACAGGCTCAGTCACCCAGTAGTCATTATCAACGTACTCCCATCCTTCAGCTTCGAGCCCTTCCTCATACTCTTCATAGTAGATTTCAGATAAACGTTCCGCTTCTTCTTCACACTCTTCTTCGGACATAGCACCTTCGCCATATGCATGAATGTTCCACTCAGTCCAGCAACCACCGTCCCAGCACTCAATCATTTCAGCGTTCCAACCATGGTCTTCAAAGATACCAATCTCTTCTTCACCTTCTGCTGGTAGAGCAATGTCTTCCCAAGTCTCTGCACCAAAGTCTTCAAACACTTCTTCATCAGTTGCGCCAGCATAACCGATGTGTTGTTTGTACTCTTCAATCTCTTCACGAGTCTCTGGTACTGCAATAGCAAAGCCACCCCATCGCCAACAGTCAGAATAACGCAAGTAATGATCACGCCCGTTAATCTTCTTTTTGAATACCTGTACTTCAACTACAGACTTTTTATATTTTGGTTCAACGATATATTGCTTCATTAGTTTCTCCTCATTTGTGCAATGTCTTTTGCTTGGTCAGTACCTCGCATGACAGGAACTGCATTGGACTTATGCATAGTCGCAATTCCCACAATGAGGTCACCAGTGTATTCTTGACGTTCTTTCTTAGCTGTACTGCCGTCCATACTGCACATAGACGGATAGTTAGGTGTTTCTCTTCTATACGTATTATTAGGCTTGTACTCAGTAAAGTCACGCTCTTTTGATTTCGCTCTAGTCTGAGCTACCATCTTTTCATATTGTCGCCTTTTCTTTGCCTCTGCATGTGCTTTCTGGGTTGCCAGTTTCTTACGCTTGCTAGTACTCATTATCACCTCAAGCAAATTTAAACCAAGATGGAACTTCACGCTTCGACCAGACCATTTTGAATCGTTCTTGCTTAGTCTGATAGAATGCACGATAAGATTTCACTACATCGTCAAACATGCACTCTGGATTGCTTTTCATCGCAAGCGGCTGTTTAGTCAACTGACCGTCAGGAATGTTCTCAGGCGCAACAGAGAGGATGCTACGCAGTTTTTCATCTGACATATGTACTTTGCCATAGCGATATTTGTATTCATCACAGAGCGCTACAAAGTGCTTGTAGTGCCAGTCGTAATTCGCTTTAGATTGCATAGTCCAGACAGTACACGGGTGACTCTGGTGCGCTACACGATATAGAATGCTTTCAAGACCTGAGTCGGGATGAACCCAGTACTTGATCATATTCTTACCTGATTTAGATTCACGCATTTCTACAGTGCCATCAAGAATGCGGTGTGCGGTAGATAGCATTTGAGCGCTTTCTACAACCATCTTCACTACATGCTTGTCACACTGCAACTGAGCCGCTTTGACTGGATCATTATCTAAAACGAATAGATTCATTGTCACCTCACGTTAGATCAATATTCAAGTGCCGCTTCAATATCACCTTGCTCTACAAGTCGAGCTTTCACAGCATACCACTCTGCTAGTTCGATGATATCATCTTGCGACATAACATCGGTAGTATAACCAGTGCTAACTGCTTTGTAAAGCGTTTCAGCGATTTCACGATAGTTTGGCATTTTCACTCCTTAGGCTGGTAGAACATTAATGTTAATGTAGTGGCTAGTGTCGAAGTAGTCAGTCTGAATGTCACTGTTATCGTAGTAGTCAGCACCGTACATGGCAGCAGTCAACTCTTTGAGCATCGCAACAGCTTCTGGATTGTCAGCAAAATGCTTTTCAAACCAGTAGACGTTCACATCAAGACCGTACTTCTTACGGTAGTCATCAGCATTAGCAAACTCATTAGCGAACATACCTGCAACGTCTTTCAGTTTCAGAACTAGAGTACTGTAGTTACGAACACTCAGGCTACCTTTCTGACCGTACTTCTTGAGGATCGCTTTGATAACTGGTGCACGTTCTGCTTTACGCTCTTTGTTCATATATGCCATATCGGGCCTCTCTCTATGTCTCATTAACTTACAGAGCTATAATATCATAACTACGATACGTGTCAATGGCCTAAACCAAAAAAATTAATGAAACATTTGGTTTTCCTCTGATTCGTAATCATCATCAAGTATCGCTAACTCTGTCAGCATCATATCGGTGTATTCTGGATAGCTTTCCCTCAGCATTACAAAGGATTCTGTCATATCCTTTTTACCTAGACCTTCTAGCAGACTTGCAGTGAAGTCTAGAAATTCATCATATGTCTTTTTCATTTATTCACCTATGTAACATACTACATCTTCGGTTTTAAGGTCGCCTGGTAGGCACTCAAATGGTTCAGCTTCTTCTGTTGCGACTTCAGACGGTGTTACACTATCTTCAAAAAACATTTTTTCTATAAAAGCGACAATAAGCAAAAGCATAAAGAAGCCAATAAACATATCTTTGAAAGACGCAGATTTACGTGCTGGTTCGCTAGACTGATTGGATTCTTGCTTGACTACGCCAGCACACACGCCACATTTCCATACCTCACGTGTACGATGGTATACCCGTTTATTTGGTGCAAATAATGCTTTGCCTACTTGACGACCAGATCGCTGATCACCTAGTAAAGCACCGAACAAAGAGCGTTTGGCAAAACCAGTTGTAGATGTGCCAGTTCTCTTTGTCACCTCAACACGATACATATTTGGTTGAATGTCTTTATACCCACAATCGTGACAAGTACGTTTTGTGTAGCTCATAACGAATACCTCAATTACTTGGCGTAAAGCTTGCCAATGATTTCCCAATCGTATGTTATTTCTTTAGTCTTACGATCACGTTCATATGCCATTTCGATGCCAGTGAACTCTTCAAGATATGCAACAGCTTCTTTCTTTGTTGCGAATTCTTTAGCACCATTCATGTTGTTCAGGTTAGGTTTTGCGATAAACATTAGCGTTCTTCTCCACTCAGCACATTAGCAATTTCAACGATTTCACTTGTAGCTAGACGTTTAGCAACTTCGAGGTCAACCTTGTCGTTTGTCTCAATCGCACGTAGCATGTTCTCAATAACGTACTTTGCGGCAGACAGACGACTTGTTGCATTCACATAATCGAAATAGTAGTCATTATTCATTACGCAACCTCCTTACGAGGATCAACACGTTGCAGTTGATCCAATATGTGCTCACGGTAGTCTTCATCATCTGGGAGATCATCCAACCACGCACTCTCAGTTTTCCAATCGATAGGAAACTCTTTGTAACCGATCTTGTTAACCATGCACTGGGCGGCAACAAACGCAACCGCATCTTGAATGCGATCCAAACCAGAGACCAGGTAGTCAGTGCCACCTTTCATCTTCCAGTACGCATTACCGCTTGCGAACTTACCGTCCTCGCAGTGGTAACCATAGTTCTCAAGAAATTGTGTAGTCACTACAAAGTTCATGCTGCCACCTCATCAGTTTCAACTTCAAATCCAAACGCCGCAACACGAAAACAAGTATTGCCGACAATCATTCTATCACCCATTGAAGTAGAGCGCAAGCCCATCACTTCACCAGTGCGTTTGCTAACTGGCAGATCAGCCATCACAGTCACGTTTTCGCAGAAGTCTAGATTCTCAACACGTTCGCCACGAAACTCAAACTCTGCTTCACGACTCCAAGAGCCTCGAATGTTGTTAGTCTTCTCGAAAGCGTATTCTAGTGCTTCTTCAACAGACAGATTATCTGGAGCATCAACAAAAGCGACAAGACGACTAGACTCTTCAAACGCACGGTGGATAACTGAAACTCGCATAATTTATTCTCTCTCAATCAACGTTACAGTACAATCTTAACAGAACTAGAAAAGAAGTCAAGGACTTTTTAGATAATTCCTGCTTCTTTCATTTCTTCTTCGATCATTGCGTGGCGAACAGCGTTCATCCACAAGCTCCAGATTGCTTTACGATCTTTGCGATTAAGAGCAATACGAGCACCTTTGCGATTAGCACGTAAGTAGTCTAGCTCACCGCAAGCGTTAACAATGCGCTCAACTTCGTTGTTGATCTCAATCTCGTTGGCACCGAGAATGCCGTCACGAAGAAGGAATGCTTTGAAGATTTTAACTGCGTTCATAATTTTCTCTCTCAATCAACGTTACATGCATATAGTATCATAGCCAGAGAAAGAGTCAAGGCCTTTTTTAAAAAAACCAGCGATAAATCCCAATTATATCGATGCCGATAAAGAACCCGTTTTGTGTCACCATTGCCCAGTCTCGTTCACGTGCGAAACATGCTAGCAGTATGATGTGTCCTGTAAAGAACATTAAGAATCCGAATCTAGATGATTCGATGTTGAGCGCTAGCATGAGGCCAGCGCAGATGAATAGTATAGTAGCGATCCACTTTAACATAAAATTACCACTCCGGCGCAGAGTAGTCTTTCTCCTTTTTATACATTGCCATACCGTCTAGACCATAAGCTGGACAAACAAAGATAGCTTCTGGTAGACCCATATCGTCTTTCTTACCACCCTCACCACAGATAAAGTATAGACCACTTTTCTCTGGTACAGAGTGAACCCAAATTTTCTTCAACTTTTCAAACAGTTCGTACTCTTCTTGTGTGATAAGAGCGAACCCTTCCATGTCTGCATCTTTGTTACTCATTAGTCCCATAATCCTTCATAATACTTACCAAACAATCTGAAGCCATTACTGATACGCTTCTGATACTCAATGAAGCCTTCATTGTCAAACTTACTGGTATCGTTCTCACCACGTATCATCTGCCAGTTACCATCTTCTAGCTTCTGTAGATACGTATCTGACTTACCAGTGTAAAACTGACTTTCCCAGTCTTGTAGATCGCCACACTTAGTCTCGAAAGCAAAGATCATTTCATCTAGCACCCAAGCCCAGCGCTTATGCCAGTTTTCATCAGTGTCCCACTCGTTCTCTTTTGGTGGCGCACTAGTGCTACGTAGCTCTTCTGGAACATCTTCATCATCAACAGAAGGTGAACCATGCTTTGTCTCTTTCAATTGCTTAAGCATAGGTAGAGCGATAAGACCTAACGTGTACTCCATGTTCCACGTGTCCCAACGATCAATGTGTACTTCTACTTTACGCTTACGTTTCTTATCAATCCAGATTAAAAGCTTGTACAACCAAGTTACTGGTCGTTCTGAGCCACCAAACTTTATGATATCACCAACTTCAGCTTCTTCTTTTTCTATGCTGCCGTGAGCTAGCCAATCACCGAACTTATCAACGATATCTGCATCACGAGGAAAGCCGTGTTCATCTTTTTCTTTTGGAACCCAGAATAGTATTTTTTGTGCTAGTTGATAGGGGCCGAACCAGTCTTTGTACGGCCCAATTTTAACTTTCATATCTCACCTCAAAAGTTATAGTCGTAAAATTTGCGAGGTTCATCAGCAAGCACGTAGCGACTACCGCCCTTGTCTTTCCAGTCGCCTTTTTTGTTCAAGCGAATGCGGATCACAGGAGCATCTTCGTTAGAAGTAATGAACCACTTCTGTTCATTTTGATTTGAACAGTGAGCAAAGAACCCACCAACTTGAAAATCTAACTCAACAGACTTATCACGCTCGGCGTTCATAGCACGAACTTCGATAGTCTTGTCAGAGATCACACGGACAACTTCATAAGGATTCACATCACTGTAGCCGATCTTGTTTGCATAGTTCATAATCAATCTCTCTCATCAGTTAACATAGAGATATTACACGTATATCAAACAAGTGTCAATGGTTATTTTCCTCGTCTTCAATCTCTTTAGTGAGTAGCCAACCAACCATAGCAAACACAGCAATCACAAAAAGCACAACCTCTTCATATAATGTCACAACTATATACCTCTTTCATTTAGGAATTCAACTCTTACTTTTTTCAATTCAGGCAGCCACTTGAATGTGTCACCTGTAAATACTTGGGGTTCATCATCGTCAACTGCAATGATGATAGCAAACTTCTTAATTGCTACTCCTGTAAGTTCGTAGAAAGCGGCAGCATAGAATGATGCCTGTATGAAGTAGTTTGTAATCCACTCCTCTTTCTTCGGCTTCCTTGACGTTTTGTAATCGATGATAGTTAGTTCACCATCGTATTCAGCTATGCAGTCAACACGACCTGCAATCTGAAACTTGTCACTATATAGTGGAACTTCTTGTGCCCATATGTTATCAACGTGCTTGTCGAGAATGGGCTTGATGGTATTGAACGTAAACAGATTAGCGGGCATTGCACCCTTTGACCAATCTGACTTGTTGTTTACGTAATCTTCTGCAAGTTGGTGCACCGCAGTACCACGATTTGCGGCTTTCACGCTAATTTTCTTAGCTTCTTCTTCACCAACTCTCGCTTTCCATTTAGCAAGCGATTCTTTACCACGAATGCTCAATACAGTCGTGATAGATGGGTATTTGTTACCTTCTGGTGTAATGTATGTACGACCAGTCGGTAGAGTCTCGCACTCAAGTTCGTTGAGTGTCACTGGTAAATCAACGTGGGTAAACATAATATAACCTATAATGTAATTTAGCGTTTACATATTATATCAGGCGAATGCCGTAATAGTCAATAGTGGCTTAGTGAAGTACTCAGCATAGGTTCCACTTGCACCAGTACCATTCCACCAAGTATTAGAGTGTAGATTAACCTCATATGATCCGCTATACTCTCTACCCATCACACGTAAAGTTTTATCGGAAGTCCATGAATTAAACTGACCAGCTTGCGGCACGTCTTGCCAATGCGCTAGATCGAAAACATGATGAATAACAGCAGTTGTGTTACCATGATTCCAGTCACTTGATGCATAGTTAGTTGCATATGTTCTAGCAGATGGTTGAACTTCTATGTTGTCGATTTCTAGATAGTAGTGTGAGATACCAGAGTTTTCAGTAACATCAATCTTAAATTCAAAGCTATAAAGAAGTCGTTTAGCCATAGGTGGCGGGGTGTAAACAAGCTTACTACCATTGACTTCTTGGTATGTCGATGATAGCAATTGATTGGTTACAACAGCAGGTTCCATCAAAGTTGTTGTGCCACCGTTGATCCAATCAACACGATCCAAAGCTTGACCATCGCCGTTCATCGAAAAGCTTTCAATAATCTCACCCGGACGAAATCCACCAACACGTACACCCCCATTATGATATGAACCATCACCACCCAAATGAGTAAAGTTATCATCTAACTCAGTGTAAGTAAGAGCGCTACCTTTATCACCACGCTTAGTTAATGCCACGTTTATTCTCCAGTTTCATCGCCTTCTAGGCTGAAATATTTACCAACATAAGATACGAATGTATTAGCATCATCGTATCCAGGATTGTCTTCTACATAACCATCAAACACATATGAAAATAATTGCTTCTCTTCATCAGTCAATGGTTCATCGAATACGTAACACTCTTCAATAAGAGCATCACGTATTTCAGTATTTGTCTCTTGTGCTATCTGACCTAGCAGTGTAGCGTAATCAGGTTTAGCCATCTGCGTACACTCGACCAGATGCAGATGCAGCGGAGTTTGGCACCCAAGAACCGTGTCCACCCGTTGCGTCTCCTAATCTATGTACTGCTCGCCCATCTGCAAAGACTCGACCAGATACACCAGCAACTGGATCACCACAGCCAGTAGAGGCACCCGATGTAATCATTAGTCTACCTTCTGCATACACTTTTGATTGTGCAGGATTGTAGCTTGACTGATGGTACGGATTCGGTGTTGGTGAAGCGTGACCTGCGTGTACGTCACCTTGTCTAACTATTCCCGGCATCTTCTACCTCTGTTAAAATTACTTTCTCTTCTTCTAGTAACCACTCTAACAGTGTACCTTCATCCCAACCCATTTGATTGAGCATATCAACTGGAAGCTCTATAGCGAGCTCCCCGTCTTCTGTTTCAATAACTTCACCTATGTAATGATTGGGTGCTATACGTCTCATAGTCCCAACTTATCCCTCGCAATAATATAAGACTTAACAAGCTTGCTTCGTACAATGTCTTCTGCATGGAATTCAATGAAATCGAACTCTCGCATGTTGCGAATTACTTTCATAAATGATGCTAGACCAGACTCTTCTTTGTAGCGTTTGCTTGTCAAATCGTCCTGCTTAACGTCACCACAGAAAATAATTCTACAGTTCTCACCAACACGGGTCATTACTGTATGTAGCTCACCGTCTGACATATTCTGTACTTCGTCTACAACAATTACACAATCATCAAATGTGCAACCACGTAAGAAAGATGTAGATTGAAACTCAACCATACCTTTCTGTTTTAGAATCTCATACGCATCACCACGATTGAATAGCTTAGTCGCAATATCATAGTATGCTGATTCATACACAGCCTCTTTCTGTTTTAGTGTACCAGGCAAGAAACCTTGATCACGTGTAGGTACAGTCGAGCGAATGATAAACACCTTGTTTTGTTCACTGCTCTTGTTTGTGATCTGTTTTAATGCAAAATAAAGTGCTAGAAAAGTCTTACCCGTACCAGCGATGCCATGAAGCATCAAATTGTTACCGTAGTCCCATGATTCAAATGCATGACTCTGATTGTTTGTCATCGGTGCAATGCTTTTGTTCATCACGAACCCAGATGTTAGATTACTATCTCCGTCTAGAATACCTTGTTGTCTTAGAACTCTTTTCTGCTTTTTTGTTAGTCTTTGTTGTTGTTGTGCAGGCATAGAAATTACTATCCTTATCAGCGAGTTTGAATTGTAGAGTCAGTTTTTCCCTTTGAGTTTCCTTTCTTAATGTGCTTCAAAAGGGAGTTAAATTCTTGGTCAGTTCGCTTTACGCCTAATCGCATTGGATCACCTATACTTGGTGCGCCTTTGATTACAGTTTCAAGCTCTGGGTGGGCATCACGAAACTCAACGAACTCTGAAATCTTCATAAATTTATCAAAAGTTTCGCCAGTCTCTTTGTTTCTGAATGTATAGTTTGGCATAATATCTCCAGTCAAAGATCAAATCGATCTACTGTTATTTAGTCAAGCAACTAGCTCGTAAATATCTCGCCAAGTCTTTACTTTAGTAATCTCTTCGTGTTCATAGTCTTTAGTGAAACCGTGTTCAACCAGCACACTACGCAAGCCCATTTCAGCACCGACTTCGGCATTCTCAGGCTTATCTTCTACCCAAAGACAACCAGTGTCACGATATTCTTCAAGCGCTTCATCTTTATCAGCACCAGTATCTAGACACACAATCTTCTCAAAGGCAGTTTCGCCAAATAAATCTTTGATATTTTTCTCACGTAGTTTAGCAGCGAAGGGATCAAGGCTAAGACTAGTAATACAGTGAAATACGAAACCGTGTTCTTCATGCAGTTTCTTGATGTACTTGATTGCATCACGTAGAGGGGGAATGTAGCCGACATTGGCGCTTTCGTTAAACATCTTAACAAGCTTTTTCATTTCTGGTTTTTCGATGCCGTAGCATACGTCAAGCTTGTAGCTGTCAGCGTGAAGTTTGTTGTAACCGTGACGGTGCATCCAGCGATCAAAGCTGTACACCCAGTCAACTAGAACACCGTCGCAGTCAACAAGAATTACTTTTTTGTCAATAGTCATATTATGTAGTCTTTTCTCACTTAGTTAATCATTACTTGATTACTATATCATAGTGTAAGGAATTGTCAAGGACTATCTGTAAAAAGAATTCTTTTGTTTTTCTTTTTGCCGTCTTGCTTTCTGAATAGCAGACTTCTTATCATCGTAACGTTTTTCGTCTTTCTTCTTTCGGAACTTCTCTTTAGACTCAGCCTGAAAATCTTCGTCTTCATACCATTCACGAAAGTTCTTGCGTTTAGACATTAGCTTTGCTCTTCCTTAACCTTACGGGGACGACCACGTTTACGCTTAGGCTTTTCTTCTTTAGCCTCAGCAACTTCTTTTACATTCTCTGGGATCAAACCAGGGAATGCTTCATTTATAACAGATACAGGTAAACCTTTCAATGGCTTCTGTGCAATCACTTTACACATTAGCTCAGCATCTTCTTTGTCGATTGCTTCAAGCATCTGAATGAATAGCGCCTCACGACGGTATGGATTCAATCCATCACCCTTAAACCCTTTGACAAAGTAAGGTAGCTTACGTACTTCACGATACAGCAGACCATGAGACTCTGGGATCTCAGATGGTGTGTACGGTGGCGCAGTCTTAGGTAACAATAGCTCAAGATTAGTATCGTACATGATCTTCAAAATATCACGTAGAGGTCTAGAGTTATGCTTTTTAAGATGCTCGACCTTATCCTGTTTACTCTTTAGTTTACACGTTTCATTCACAATCTCAGCGAGAGATAATGTACTCATTTATAACTCCAATTGTTTATCTGTATCAGAAATCACTGATAACTTCCATAAGGTGTTTAAGTTTGTTCTTGATAAAGTAGTTGAACAACTGAGAACGGTCATTCTTATTCTCAGCATGAAACTCTTCAAGAATCTGTTCTTTAATGCGATCTGGTACTTCCGACAAATCGATCAGTGATTTGTTACGCAAGTAGTTACGCTTTACTTCATTGTCCATATTATTTATATCTTGCCACTCTGCTATGCGCTTTTTAGTGACTGGACGTTGACGTATACCAACAACTAGCGAGTTATCAGCAGAAAGAATATTTGGCACACCATCGCCAGAATCGCCTTTCATAATATGTTCACTCAAGTACTGCTCAGGATCAGAGTGCTTGATCCAGCGCTTACGTGTAGGATCGTACTGTTGAACGTTTGCGTACTTATGCAATTGAATGTAGTCTTTATCGCCAGAAAGAATAAGAATTGGTTCACCTGTATTCAACGGTGTACCACATTCGTGTGTGATAGTACCGATGATATCATCAGCTTCTGCCGTTTCAATCTGAATAACTTTGTATGGGAAGAATGTTTTGATTTCTTCACGAATGTTGTTTAGTGCAGTAAAGATTGCATTCCAATCTAGTTCTGACTCTTCACGATTCTTCTTACGATTTGCTTTGTAGTATGGGAACATCTGACGGCGCCAGTAGTTCTTATCGTCAGCGCAAATAATAAGTTCACCGAACTCAGCGTGAAACTTCATTCTATTTGAGCGGATTGTGTTGAGTACCATATGTCTTAGCATATTTTCGTCAACTTGTGCGTTTTGATGATTACCAATCTGAGCCATCATGCTTGAAATCATCACTTGGTTTAGATCAACCAGTATCATAATTTATCTCCTATCTATAATTCAGTCTTAACTTTATCATAGATATGTAGTCATTGTCAAGTGTATTGGTCGAGATTTTCAAGGAAGTTTTCGAGTGCTTCTTTCTTGTCAGAGTCACCAAATACCTGAAAGTAGATATCTTCTGATATCTTGTGCATTGGGAATTTAATATGTTTAGTTCGTGACAATAGCCCACGTATGGCTTCGTTGCATGTAACAATGTCAGCCATAGTGCGCTCGTCCTCCATTGGATCATATCCAAACTCCATCATAGTAGTAACAATGTCCACTATGATGGTGTATGAAAAATCGTCTATGAATTGCTTAGTTTCGTCAACCTCAGCTTTAGCGGCATCGATCTCTTGCTTTTGTTGTTTTGATCGTGCCGCTGTGAAGTCTACGACTTTCTTATCTGTCATTTGAATGCCTTAAGAATCACAGTATCTTCGTTGATTCGACCATTTGCATCACTCGCCTTAGTCTTTACTTCATTGAAGTTCTTTTTGAGTCGAGTCTTAGTACCTTTCACAAAGTCAGCTAGTAGCTCTTCAGGTTTACGGATCTTCTTCTTAGAAGATGCTTTCTCGTTTATACCTTGAACAGTTGTACCTTTTACGCTGAACCCAGTGTTAGGGTTGTCAGCTACAAGATAAGTTAGCACACGTGTCTTAGTGTTGAATAGCCACAATTCTGTAGCACCGATAATGTTTGTTGGATCGATACTAGTAATCTTGTATTCAGCAGACTCTTTCATGTACTTAACTTTAGCAATCTGTTGACCAAGAGAAGGCTTCTTAACAGCACGTGGTTTACGTTGTGCTTTCTTAGAAGCGAGATACTTGTCAGCATCAGCCATAAGAGTCTCAAAGAATTTTAGAAACTCTTTGCGCTTCTTAATAGTCATGTGACTATAACCTTCGACTAGTTCTGGCGTCTTTTTCTTGACCAGTTCCTCGATTTCTTGGTGTTGCCCTTTATAGTATGTGATAACGGCTTTTGCGATTTGTGCTGGCGCATCATTAGCACGTAGCGTATCGTAAAGAGAATATGAAGTAAGATCAAACTCCCCACGACCCCAGTCGTCAATGTGACCATCTAGTTCTCCTATGAAATCGCTAGCTTTTTCATCTACTAACTCAGCAGGAGTTTTACGTCTTGGAGCTTGTGGTGCATCTTCATCTACGTCTACTTTACGCTCTAAGCCAGCGTTAATTACATCAGCAATATTTTGCCTTACCCAATGCAAACGCTTAACATCAAACTCTGCACCGTTTAGCATCATTTTACAGACACCACATACGGTCATAGATGTACGCCAAGCTTCTGCATTTTTATAAGTGTCAATCTCTGCTTTAGTGTAACCGTTTGCTTTCATCCAATCGATTACCCATTTGACACCATCTTTGCTATCGTAGAAATAGCCGTAGTGACGTAGAGTGTCACGTACGGCTGTCTCATAGCTTTCTGGTTTTACGTTAGCCCAATCTACTGTTTCAAGACCCACATGCTTCTCTTCCATGAGTCGAGCGGCGGCAGTGTTACGTGGAATACGTGTTACTGTTTTCTTTTTAGTAGCTTGTTTAGCCATGATATCTCCAAATGTTAACTATTAATGCTGTACTGTATCAGGCACTACGGGCTCTGTCAATATAGCACGTATCATTCTGTTCCAATCATTTGCTCGGAGCTCCCAGGAGTATTTGCGAGTAGCAAGTGATACCATTCGCTCTTTAGCCTGATTAATTAACTTGATACCTTCTGGGTGACGATACGCATTGATAACATTAGTCAACATACTATATAGTCTAATGGCGTGTTCATTTGGGTTTTCTGTAAAATCATACATTTCAGTCAATCCCAAAGAAGTCTCTGGTAGAGCGCCACATGAAGAGTGTACAGGTATCAACCCACCCATCATAGACTCAATCAGTACAAGACAAGATGTTTCTGCCCAAGTTGAAGGATACGCCAGTATATGTGAGCGTTTGATTTCTTCACGAATCTGCTCATTAGATACAGACTTACTATAATTGATCTTTGGATGTGCTTCTAGTGCTTCAAACAATGATTTGTACTCAGAATCACGTTCGCCCCAACCATACAAATCAAAAGAAGAGAATACATTTAGCTCTAGATTCTCATGCTCTTGCGATAGCTGATTGAATACGTGATACAGAACGTCTAGTCCACGATGAGGAGTAGAGAAATACATCAGGCGCAAAGTATCATTTGGATTTGGTTTTTCATGCTCTTCAAAAGCTTCAACAGCATTTGGAATAACAAAGCCTGCGCTATATGGTACACCAAGATACGCTTTGTACATTGCTTGTTGCCAGTTAGAAACAAAGATCAGTTTGTGATACTTTTTCCAACCACCATCTTTTAGATGCTGTACTTCTGGATCTTGAGGTAGATCATGTAGTACTAGAATCTGTTTCTTAGATTCATCAATCTCTCGCACACGAGAATGGATGATCTGCACCTGATCAAGCAAATCTTTGTCAAGTGCAGATTCAATACGGGCGGCCATTAGCTCAGTGCCGCCACGTGCGTTTTTGTTTAACTCATTTAATTCCATTAGGGGTATCTACTCCATCAAATGTTTTAACATTAGACCATAGGAAAGAACGCCAACCGTTAGCATCTACGTCCCATACAGACTGATTAGCTTTAGGTTTTTCTTCTTTTGTTTTAACTTCACCTTTTGGCTGATACTGAGAAATAGCTTCTTCTCGCAGAGTACAACGCATTCTGCGATACTCACCGTTAGTTTTAGTAAACTCTACAACAACTTCATCAGATAGTAGACGATTGATAGCTTCACTTCTTAACATAACGAATCTCCTATTTTTTCGCATTTCGTGTAGTGTAATCTGACCACGCATGTAGGCAGTGATCTGAATATGTCACCATTGTACGTTTTTTCAGAAGCTTTGTCAAGACAAAATTTGTCAAAACCTCTGCAATAGTAAATGGTAGATCGATTAGAAAGACTACGTTGAAGTCGCCTTGACGCTTTCTCATGTACTGCTCAACAGCAAACGTGTAGTCTGGATTGCCGGGTTACCACCAAAGATGGTGTTAACAAGTCGTGAGGTTGAAAATGCAACGTTCTTTAAGTAGTCTTTCATAGATTTTACTCCGAGTGTGACATTCTATCTATACCACCAGTATACTCCCATCGATTGATCCAGTCAAGCTTTTCTTCAGTTTCCAATTCAGATAGATAGTCGTTATCTACATCGAACATATGCAGTATGCCAGCTTCACTTACAGCGGCGGCATCTACTACAGCTTCGCCCATGTAGCTCTGTGAAAATTCGTTTACTTTATCAGTCTTGACAAGTTCTACTGCTTTAGTAGGATCGATTTCACCGTCTTCATTCTTTAGTGCTGAGGCAGGTACAGCATAACGCATACGATGTTGCGATACGGTTGTTACGATTACATAGTCTAGTTCATTTACATCAGTCATAATGTACTCCTATAATAAAGTGATACGCCACTATTATAAGTGGCGCACCGTGTCATTGTCAATACTATTCTTCGTCTTCTTCAACATTTTTTTCAGTTTTCTTTCGATTTCGACTGACCTTCTTAGCTTTCTTCTCAAGACGTTTAACAACTTCGTCACCGTCCATCCAAAGGTCTTTGTTGTCAAGCATAGCAGTTATCTCTTTGTCTGTTAAGAAGTCACTGTATACTTCACGTAGAAGTTTCTCTGACCATGCACGTTCATGCTGTAGCTGTTCAAACATTTCGCCACCTTTACCAAATGCACCACCAGAGTAGTTGTGGAACATGAACATAGAGTGAGGTGAAATCTCGTACATATCAGCACACATAAAGATCATAGTTGCGGCACTCATACAAGCACCTTCTACAGAGATAACAACCGTTGCAGAAGTCTCAGATAGAACCCTCATCATTTGTATTGCAGTGAATAGATCACCACCGTAGGAATTAATGTGAATGCGGATGATATCATTCTCACCGCAGTTGCGAATGTTGTCAAACCAATCGATGTACTTATCGGCAGATTCAACGTGACCAGAAAGATAATAGTCATGTACGCTTGCTACAGGTCGACCAGTAAAGTAGTCTTTCTTGCCACCTGAAGGTAAAAGTAGATCAACAAAATCACTCTTCTTTTTCATTATATTTCATTCTCATATCGTAGATTAATTTTTCAGCTTTTTTAACTTCGGCTATATCACCATAGCCCATTAGGGTACAAACAGCAGTTAGGTTTTTTAATGCAGTAAAAACTTCATCAGAAGCTTCTTCGGTCTTAGGCTTCATGCGATCCTCTTAATATTGAATAGCGTTCTCAATACTATTGATTGCATTTTCTACATGATACACTACAAAGTCGTGTTCGTCAACACTCAAATCAACCTGCGAGGTAAGTCTCTCTAGCGTATCGAGTTTAGCACGTAAATCATCAATAGCTCCAAGAATACTTATATTTTCTTCAATCATGGTCTACAGCCTCTATTAGTTTGATTACTTCACGCTTAGCTTCGTTAGCTTTGATAAAAGCCATAATCGTTATGTCTGACTCAGAACCACGAGTGCTCTTACACTCTTCTGCGTCTCTCTGTAGTTCAACATATGATAGAAAAGCACCCATTAGATTCATGTTAAAACTCCATTTCGTAAGTGAAGGGACAACGTTCAAATGTTACTTCTTCTCGTTCTTCATATCTCATAGGACTATCAGACACACCTGGATATTCGTCTTTTTTGAGTCTGATCTTGTAAGTCACACCTAATGCTGGCGCACAACTAAATTGCTCACCAACATCAAAGAACATATTATTGAGATAGAAAGGCTTCGATACTCTGTCGCCATTATGCCAGCGTTCAGTCTTGATGAATCCTTCTCGCTCAAGTCGATCACGTAGGTCTGTGAATGCAGGATGATCTTTTGTGGATATCAACCCGAAGCCATCCCAGTTGTAACCCATAGGTACGCTAGTTAGCTTATCTTTAGAAATGTAAATACATGGTGGAAAGTCTTGATCAAGTCTTAGTTGCTCACGATACCCACTTGCATAAGCCAAATCCATAATTACGCCTGCTGGAATAGCTCCGAACATTTTTATCACTCCAATATATCACATATTTTGTTTGCTAGTGTCTCGAACCATTCTTGGTCATGACCACGTGTAGTCTCTGCGGCAGTACCAATACGAATACCAGAAGTCTCTACGAAAGATCGTGGATCGTTAGGTATGCCATTCTTATTCACAGTAATACCATTCTCTTCAAGTAGATCAGCGGCTTGACGACCAGAGTATTTGCTTTCACTCAAGTCCATAAGAATGATGTGTGAATCAGTGCCATTTGTCTGTACTCTGAACCCTCTTGCTCTAAACACTTCTGACATAGCACGGGCATTCTGCACAACGTTCTTAGCGTACTGCTTAAACTCTGGTGTATTCGCTTCGATAAATGACTGTGCTTTAGCGGCAATGATATGCATCAATGGGCCGCCTTGTGAACCCGGAAATACTGCACTGTTGATCTTACGTGTGTAGCTTTCATCGTTCCAAAGAATGATACCGCCTCTAGGGCCACGCAAAGTCTTATGAGTTGTAGACGTTACTACATCTGCATATGGCATTGGGTTAGGGTAAACGCCACCAGCAATCAAGCCAGCATAGTGTGCCATATCAACTAGAAGATATGCATCTACTTCTTCTGCAATATCTCTAAATCGTTTAAAGTCGATGCCACGTGGATACGCACTAGCACCCGCTACAATCATATGAGGCTTAACTTCTAAAGCTTGCTCACGTATAGCATCGTAGTCTAGATAGCCGTCTTTGTCAACTCCGTAGTTGTAAGCTTCATAAATTTTACCTGAAATGTTTACAGGCGCACCATGACTCAAGTGACCACCACTTGCTAGATCCATGCCTAGAATGCGATCACCTGACTCTAGAAAAGCAAGATATACAGCAGTGTTAGCGTTAGCACCACAATGAGGTTGTACGTTAGCAAAGTTACAACCGTAAAGTTCTTTTAGCTGATCAATAGCAAGTTGCTCAATCTCATCCATATGCTCACAGCCGTTATAGTAACGCTTGCCAGGATATCCTTCTGCATATTTGTTAGTAAAGATAGAACCTGCAAGTTCCATCACTGCATCGCTAGCAAAGTTCTCACTTGCAATAAGTTCAATTGTGCTATATTGTCGATTCTCTTCTTTAGCTAGAATTTCTTTTATTCGATTGTCCATAGTAATCCTATAAAAAGTATTCGTCTTTCTTTGCTTCGTAGTATTCTTTACCAATTGACTTGGCAAGTTCTTCTTCTATACCCCTACGCAAAAGCCACTCAACTACGCCTTCATCTTCTGGGATCATAGTATCAAGCGCTTCGCACCAGCTAGAACCTTTGACGTACATCACTGTACCGATGTGACTGTCTATCATTGCATTGTTCGTGATTTCGTACTCTTCTTTTTCCATGATAACCTCAGTGGACGTCAAATTCTAGAATGTCGTAGTTTTCAATGTTTTCTTCTATAGCGGCTGCTTCTGCATCTTCACGATTAGCGAAGGGGCGCATGTAATCGATTCGATCTTCTTCTAAGTCGTTGTTAATGATGTAGTAGACAATATCTTTTCTGTTCACAATTACTCTCTCATCAAATCAAAATACGAATGTATTGTATGCCATTGTGAACAGACTTGTCAATGGTTATCTTGATAAATCATACGGTTAATTGCTTTAGACGAAATCATATATGCTCTGATAACATCATTAAGTAGCTTCTTAACTTGAGGATCAACATCGGGCTTAAAGAACAACTCTTGCTCATATATGATAAATTCACTAATGTCAATCAAGCCTTTTGTGTCATCAAACTGCCACTCACCCATATGCTGATAGATCGGTACACCTAAAGTCCATTGCCCGTCAACCCAAGGTGTCATTTGCGTTCTTCTAGTAGGATAATTGCTTCTTTGTTGATTACGTTCAGTTGCCATACGTCTTCTTCTCCTCGTCTAGGATTTTGGATCTGCCGTTCGATAGGAATAAACTTTCGCTCATCGTTCATCAAATCTTGAAGTCTGGCTCCAACTTTAAGAAACACTCGACCATAAAAAGTTTGACCATCAAATAGCCTTACGTAAACGTGTTGTGTATTAGTCTTCATTGTAAAAGTCTGCCTCTGGGTGTGTTTTAAGTCGCCATTCTTTAGCTACTTGCTCGTAGTGTTCTGCAACTATCTGACAAGCTTCATCATAAGATAGTCCACCAGCACAATTTGGTTCTCGACAAGTGTGTGGTTGAATCGTTGCTCTATCTCTTGGATACATAACAACTTCAAATCCTGTCATATTGCACATAACTAATCCTCGTTGTTTTTGTTCTTTGTTTGCTCTATCAATTCTAACAATAGTTGCATAAGCTCAGCGTCAGACTCTACCTCAGTGTCAATCTCAACGTTTATATTAATCTTCATAATGAATCCTTTTATTCTTACTGCCTTAAAGATATTATAACTCTATTTACTATTTCTGTCAAGGGTGGTTTGTGGATAAATACTAGTACTTCATAATGATAAGAATAACACATATTACTGGAGAAAGATATGGATATATCATATCAAGAGTTAATTTCCTATTGGCAGTACATTCTTTTAGCTGCTATCATTCTTCTTGGCGTCATCTTTGACGTACTTGATAAAAAGAGTAGGCGCAAGATAAGGGTAGGCTTTGAATATCAAGCAATGCCAGAAATGCAACCTATCCCAATTAGAACTAAAGAAAAGGGGTTCTGGGGTGCAATATTCTTATGGCTATTGGGTGTGCGAAAGTGGCGTATCACTAAAGACTTCTATTACAAGATTGACGGAGAGTGGTTTGTAGTACCTGCTGGCTTTGAGTTTGATGGTGCATCAGTACCCAAGTTTCTTGCTACGTTCTTATCGCCTGTGGGTGTACTACTAATGGGTGGTCTAGTACACGACTATGCATATATGTACGGCACTCTTCTTAAGAAAGATAAGAAAAGTACACTTGGTCCGATATCTCAAAAGAAAGCAGATAAAATCTTTCGTGATATCAATATCGAAAACAATGGGTTTGTTGCACTAAACTATCTAGCTTACTATGCGCTTCGCTTAGCTGGATTCGTTGCTTGGAATGGTCACAGAAAACGCAATCTTAAGATAGCAGAGGTGCAAAATGTCAGAAATTAATTTAGACTTAGATGGTGATGGTATTGTGACAGAAGCAGAAATAAAACGAGTTGAAAAGAGACAAGAGATAGAGAACGAGCGAAAGAAGGAAAACGCTCAACGTAAGATGGCATGGTTTGCACTTGGTGGTATGTTACTTTACCCATTTGCGGCTATAATCTCAAGCTTCATTGGATTAGACAAAGCAACAGAAGTGTTAGGTGATATGGCGCCAACCTACTTTGTTTCAGTTGCCGCCATTGTGGCTGCATTCTATGGTAAAGAAGCTTACACGAAAGGAAAGTAGCTAAGTCTCTTGAGCTTCCCAATCGATACAGCGATATTTGACTGGTAGTGCTATGAGTTGTCTATCATAGTCAACCTCAGTAAACACGCCAGTCTCTATCGCTTCTTCTACTGTGAATCTACATTCATTGTAAGTTTCAAAAAATGATTTGCTTGCAGATGGGCCGCAAGATAATACTTCTTCGTTTGCATTCATAACGCAAACTAATACTACTGCTGAGAACATATTGACCTCTACTTTGTTTTGACCATTTCAAGCATCCTAGTGTTCAATACAAAATTCTCAACAATAAGCTTAGTCGAGACTGCAAGAGCGCTTAGATATCTTTCATCTGGATCTTCGATGTTAGCGAACATTTCTAGTACTTGATTCGCCATGAGCCAATATGCATCTTCCTCACGCATACTAAGCATTCCCCAATCAATCGGATCACCAACTTCTACTTCCCTTGCTAGCTCAACCAATTGACTCACTGACACATTCTTCATTCTTTTACCTGTGTTTGTTAGACACCACTGTAGCAATGCCTATTGCTATGTAAATTACGGCAGCAATTGAAAGTATCACAAGATACCATGGTGCTGCACCATCTACTATTCTAAAGTAAGAAGCCAAAGCAATTGAAGCCAAGGCTATAATCATATATATGTACGTCATATTTCACCTATCTAGTTTACTGTCTAACTATACACAAGTAGCGAATGTTTGTCAATGGTTAGTTGATACCTATATCTTCTAGTTTAGCTTCAAGTTCTTCCATATCAAGAATCACTTCTCTTAGCTCATCGTATGTAGCACTATAATTAATCATATCTTGATGCTCGTTAAACTTTGCATAAGCGGATCGCATATCGTTTATATGTTGCTGTTGCATAGATTTTAAATCATTCTCTAGGTCTTCCATGTCTTTACGTAGATCGCTTATATCACGATCAATAGTGATCAGTTGACCATCAAGCACCTTTTCTTCAAGTTTACCGACAGTTGAAGCTAGTTGCTCTAGTGTGCTTGCCTGCTGTGCTGTCCACCAAACAAACGCACCCCCTTGTAGAAGCACTACGAATAGTACACCTATACTTACTTTGAAGTTTTCTACTGAAGCTGGCATATTATGCTCCTAGATATTCTACTAACATGATTAGTCCGTTTAATGTGACAAGCGCTAATAGAAACCCACCTAGTAGTTCCTTTATCGGCATATGTCTGTCCTCTTTCTACTTACTTATAAGGTACCCAATTTATAGTGTAACCACCTCAACCTACACTTCGCCGGGGGAGGGCGTACTCCTTATGGTCTAGCGCAATCGTTAGTAACAGGAACACCTGTTGCATATTTGCTCTCCACCAGTGCTTCAATTTTAGCAACTCTTTGAGCTTCTTCAAGTTGCCATTGTTTTAGTTGTTCAAGATCTTCTCTTGAACGTTCTCGTGATAGTTCATATTCAGTTCTAGTAATCGCTTGATCAACGGGTAGAATCTTAGCATTAAGGGTTTGTATTT
>Ga0209955_1000016_pt1 | contig 79190 bp, 74 predicted proteins | sample SalPonA_A_H2O_MG_FD_185716 | JGI IMG/M metagenome (GOLD analysis project Ga0209955, IMG submission 185716) | Water microbial communities from South San Francisco under conditions of wetland restoration - Salt Pond MetaG R2A_A_H2O_MG (SPAdes)... | ecosystem: Environmental > Aquatic > Non-marine... | reverse complement strand
TGCTGGCAGCAGCCCTTGCTGTCTGGGTTTAGACTCGTATGAAAATTATAGGAATTCTTGGTGGTATGTCCGCCGCTTCAACGCAAACTTATTACCAAGAGCTCTGCCGCCTGACACGCGAAAGGTTGGGAGGGCTGCACTCGCCAGAGTTGTTGATTCGTTCTATAGATTTTGCCCGAATTGAAAGGCTGCAGATGTCAGGTAACTGGGCTGAGGCTGGAAAAGTACTAAATAGGGAGGCGCTCGCGTTAGAGCGTGGTGGCGCAGAGCTTTTGGTTTTAGCCACTAATACTATGCATAAACTGGCAGGCGAGATGATGCTAGATGTGAATATACCGCTGCTTCATATTGCTGATGCGACGGCGAATGCCATCAAGGCACGAGGACTGAGTTCACCCGGAGTTATGGCTACAGCTTTTACGATGGAGCAGTCCTTTTACATCGACCGTCTGGCGGCTGCGGGCTTATCTCCAATCATCCCAAATGCAGACGACCGTCAAACCATACACCGAATTATCTACGAGGAGCTGTGTAAGGAGCGTATCATTCCCCAGAGTGAAGCACGCTTCGTTCAGATATCCGAGCGGCTCAACGAGGCTGGCGCTGACTCCTTAATTTTAGGGTGCACTGAGGTCGGTATGCTGCTCAACCAGACGAATGTGAGCTTGCCCCTGTTTGATACAACGCTCATCCATTGTGAAGCGGCAATCAATGCAGCTCTATCCTAGCCAATATATGGGCAAACGTCAGTCTTAGAGAGCCTTTCACGGGGCCAGCTAAACCTGATGCAGCTTAAGCATGCGAGATAGGGGTATAGTCTGACTTTTTCCTGACTATACAGTCAGCTGTACCTCAGATCGCCCCGCTAGCTTCATAGCCACCTGAACAGCGCTACCTCTCTTGGCAAGCCTGTCGCTCTCTGGGTGTATTCATTATGCATGTACTTTCGAATCAACGGCTACTCCCACTCCATCTCCTCGAAAACACGTTGCGCGTTCGCCCCCTGTAACTCATCGTAAACAGCGAGGTAGCTAAACTGACTCTGATCTATCTCAGAGACGGATTGCATATCACCGCCTTCATCCAAGATTTTACCGACCTCTTCACGAAGAAAGACTAAGTAGTTCAAGGTATCACGCCTAGCAACTTCTAACGTGGTTGGATGTCCGTGCCCAGGTACTATAACGTCAGGATTTAGTGCCCCTATCTCGGAAAATGCCTCAATCCACGAAAGATGCGCTGACTGTGCCCCAACGCTCAGCATGCGTTCGACGTAGACCAAGTCCCCGGTAAACAATACTCCTGCGTCAGCAACCCAAACTATATTTTCATTCGGAGTATGCGCCTGGCCAACCGGTATGATGGAGATCATAATTTCGCCAACCTGCATCTCAAACGGCTCGTCAATCAGCCGGCTGGCTACCTGCGGGACGGTTCCTTCCCAAGCGTCTTGTGTCAGGGTTTGCATGCGCTCTGTTTGCGAAGCCTGCCGAGCTTGGTGGTCTTCAGCAGTTGCGCGCGCGGTGATTATTTCAGCACCTTTGTCAGCAAAGTAGCGATTCCCGAACCAGCGATGATCTTGGCCTCCGGTATTAATCACGGCTACGATAGGCTGCTCTGTAACCTGCTGGATCGCCAGTTCAATCGCCTTCGCTCCCATCTCAGTTCCCCCCGAATCAATCAGTACAACTCCCTCGTTGGAAACAATAAACCCGAAGGTCGCATTATTGCCGAGGTTCTCTTGGGAACGCTGCTCCAAAGGCCCCACTAGGGCATAGATGTCTTGCGTAACTTTAACTGTTTTTAACGAGGCCGCCGATGCCCAGTGACCGAGAAAAAATAGCGCGATTAAAAAGAGTGATTTATTCTTCATTGTGAGCTCAGTTTTATTATTTGTCTTTGCACAGATATATTACTTGGCGGGGTTAGTCCAGTGCGTTTGGCTCCTATGACGTTTCGAGCGCTTTCAAAATATCCTATTAGAGGGTTGCAGGGTCGATGGGAGTTTTCGAACGGTACCTGTCTGTCTGGGTTGCCGGATGCATTGCACTCGGCGTGCTTTTGGGTAACTACTTACCGGAAGTATTCGCGAGAATAGCCGAGCTCCAGTACGCTCAGGTTAATCTAATCGTTGCCGTGCTCATCTGGCTCATGATCTACCCTATGATGATACAGGTGGACTTCTCCGCCATTCGGAATGTTGGACAGAAGCCGAAGGGGCTGATACTCACGCTCATCATAAACTGGCTCGTAAAGCCGTTTACCATGGCGCTTCTCGGCTGGCTATTTTTCAAGGTTTTATTCGCGGACTGGGTCAATCCACAATCAGCCACCGAATACATCGCCGGTATGATCCTCCTCGGCGTTGCTCCCTGTACTGCAATGGTGTTCGTTTGGAGTCAACTCACGAAAGGTGACCCTAACTACACACTGGTGCAGGTATCGATTAATGATGTAATCATGATCTTCGCCTTTACGCCTATCACCGGCTTCCTATTGGGCGTTACCGATATTGAAGTCCCATGGGAAACGCTGCTCTTGTCCGTGGTGCTTTACGTTGTTTTGCCCCTGATTGCTGGTGCGTTGACTCGTAAAGGCTTGGAGTCATCTCAAGACCATTCACGTGTTGAGACGTTATTATCGAGATTAAAGCCCTGGTCAGTCATAGGGCTTTTGGCAACGGTAACCTTACTTTTCGGCTTCCAAGCTCAAACCATCCTTAATCAACCACTCATTATTGGTTTGATTGCGATCCCACTCATCATTCAAACCTACGGCATATTCGCACTCGGGTACTGGATGGCTAAAAGATTAAAGTTACCCCACAACATCGCAGCCCCCGCCTGCATGATTGGAACGTCAAACTTTTTCGAGTTGGCGGTGGCGGTCGCGATTTCACTCTTCGGACTGAATTCAGGGGCCGCGCTAGCAACAGTTGTTGGTGTGTTGGTAGAGGTGCCGGTAATGCTCTCTTTAGTTTGGTTCGCCAATCGCACGCGGTCTTGGTTTGAATGAGCGGACCTAAGTAAAGCTGAGCCAAAGTTACACCGAGTGAGCAAATGCCAGCTTGTGTTAAGCGCGGGTATTTAGGTTGAGGTTCCAGATAACGCGCCGAAACCTTACCCTAAAAGCCTCTCTATCACTCCCGGAAGTTCGCGATGAGAGAGCCGTTTCTCTATCATATGGTCGACCTTCAATTCATCGAGATGATCATCCTGAAACTCCCGCGGGTTAGTACCACTTTGGACTATGACAGGGAGCTCTTTGAACGCCTCAGTGGTCCGTATCCATGCAAGCAGTTCAAAACCGCTCATTCCGGGCATTTTGTAATCAGTGACTACAAGATCAGGAGAGAGTTTCTCAATCAGAGCAGGGGCATTTGCACTGTTCTTACATAAAGCGAGTCGGTAACGAGACGATAGCAATTGGTGCATTGCCGAGAGGGAAAACTCATCATCATCTACAACTAGAATGAGTTTCATTCAGCCACTCCTCGCACGGTCAATTCAGTATTCAAAATAGAGGTTGCCTCAGTGAAATCGAAACTATCGACAGCTTGTTCAACCTCCCTGAGTAGAGCAGCGTCATAGGTCGCAAGCAAGGGGCTCAAAACCCTAGAGACCTCGTCAGGATCATACTGCTCGACCGCTGCTAATAGACGCTCTAACGCGGCGATTGGTAGAGTCTGAATCTGCTTTGGTGGATGCGGATCAACCTTCACATTCGGGCTATGCTCAGCTATGAACTTATCAATTACAGTACAGGTCATTCGCCAAGTCTCGTTTAGCTTATCAAAGAGTCCCCCCTCCGGTACACCGAGTGTGAGCTCAGTTTCAAGTTTTTGTAAAACAGAATTTATACCATAGAGATAGAGTGTCGACGCTGCACCTTTAATTTTGTGCAGTTCGGCCGGATCTGGATGATAACCGTCTCCTGCTGTTTGGAGCAGAACTTCACCAAAATCCGCTCTAAACTTGCCTAAATAATGTGCAACTTTCGCCGGATCTTTCCAAAATTCTATTGCTGCGCGCCGATCAAAAAGCGTATCTGGGGCCATCGATTCATGAAGTGATGGAGTGCGCGTGTCCACGGGTGTCTGGATACTCAGTTGCTGTCTCATCGTCTCCAGCGCTAAACGCACGTCAATCGGTTTAGTCAGATATGCATCCATTCCCGCGTCTAAAGCGCTTTTATGATCAGACTCATAACCCCCACCTGACATACCGATAATGGGTAGAGTGTTCATTAACGGGTTTTTACGGATAATTCGAGTCGCCTCCAAACCATCCATATTAGGCATCTGCACATCCATCAATACGGCATCCACCTTGCCAAGGTTGTGCGACAGCCAATGGAGTGCATCCTCTCCATCTTCGGCAAGACTGACTACCGCACCCTCCGCCTCAAAAACCAATTTTGCCACATCGCGGTTGTATAAATTGTCATCGACTGCGAGTATTCGAATCCCATTTAAAGGCCCCGCCTCATTTTTAGCGTCAATGTATGCTTCAGTGTTGTCGTCCTGAGGCCGAGAGATGGTTAAAAACGCGTTGCGCAAACCCGCTGAGGTTACCGGCTTATTAATCACAAAGTCGGCGCATTGTGACTGTGGCGACCTCAATACATCCTCACGCGAAAATCCGGTGACCATTATCACCGCAGGAGGATGTTCAAGCTGCGCCTGCTGACTGATCTGTTTAATCTCGCTTGCTACACTCAAACCGTCTTTACCCGGCATCTGCCAATCCAGTATCAGTAGGTCAATCACGACGCCTGCTCTCAGGCTGTCACGATATAACTGAATCGCTTCTTCTCCCTGTTTGGCCACAGTGGCCCGCCACCCAAGAGATGAAACTGCCGATTCAACTGCATCCCGTGTGGCTGGGTCATCCTCTGCAATCAGCACGCATAGTTGATTTGCCTCGTGTTGAACTGGATAGTCAACAGATGAATCGGGCATCGATACCTCAAATCCAAAAGAGGAGCCCTGCCCCAGTGTGCTGTCAATATTGAGATCGCTACCCATCAGATGCAAAAGTTCGGAGCTGATCGCCAGACCTAATCCAGTGCCTCCGAATCGGCGAGAAATCGTTTCGTCAGCTTGGCTAAACGGCTGGCAAATTTTGTTGATACGTTCTTCACTAATACCAATACCCGTATCGATAACCTTGAATGACATCAATGTCTCAGGGCCTGAACCACTGACGCGCTTAACCTCCAAGGTAACTGAGCCGTGCTCGGTGAACTTAATCGCGTTACTCAGCAAATTAACTAGAACTTGCTCTAGCCGTTGTTGGTCGGCCACATAGAGATTGTCTACTGGCTCGTTGCAGCTAATTACTAATTCGATCTGCTTTTCGCTCGCAGCGCTACCCATCAATATTGCAACGTTCTCTAACATCTCGGAGAGACTGAAGGTGACTGGGCTTAGCTCGAGCTTGCCACTTTCAATCTTAGACATATCTAGAATATCGTTGAGTATCTGCTGGAGAGACTGGCCTGCACGAACAATCTTATCAGCCTGTATCACCACGTCTTTGGGATAGCGGTCTCTCCTTGCAAGAAGTTGAGCGATACCCAGTACTGAATTCATTGGGGTGCGAATCTCATGTGACATGTTCGCTAGGAATTGGGACTTAGCACTGTTCGCTTGGTCTGCTGCCTGTTGAGCGCGTTTTAACTCAGTAATCTCTATGTGGGTACCCGACATCCATTCCGGCTCTCCTTCTTCAGTCCATGAGTGAACGCGTCCACGGTCCATCACCCAAACCCAGTGCCCATCCTTGTGAAGCATTCGAGCTTCCAGCTCGTAATAGTCAGACTCTCCGTTAAAATGCGCCTCAAGCAATTTTGCGCTTTGCATCGCATCATCTGGATGTACAAACTTTATCCAAGTATCAATACTGACCGGAGCCAGCTCCTCTAAGGTGTAGCCAATGATCTGGGCCCAGCGCTCGTTGAAAACCGTCACCCCGGTTTGAACATTCCACTCCCATGTCGCTGCGTTGGTTCCCTCTAGAATATCCCTGAATCTAGCCCGCTCAAGTCTTAGCGCTCGTTCGGCACCTTTCTGTTCCGTAATATCTTTTGAGAATCCAACAATCCGTACAAGTGACCCGTCATCGCCGTATTCGGGGTAACCGGATGATTCGCTATATTTTATCTCGCCTGTAGGCGTAATAATTCTGTAGGTAGCGAAATAGTTTTCTCCCTGATTTAAAGTGCGTTCCAATCGATGCTCGGTCTCTTCAATGTCCTCAGGGTGAATGGAATCTCGCCAAACTGGGTAACTGAGTTGACCATCCGCTTCTCGATTTAGACCGTATATTTGGGAGGTTCTAACGTCCAATATTAGCTTGTTAGATTTGAGTTCCCATGACCAAAGGCCGATCTCTGCCGTTTCTAGTGCTTTGAGTACTCGCTGCTCAGATAGTGTGAGCGCCTGCTGAGTCTCTATCAGTGACGAAATATCTTGCCAAGTACCCACTCGATAGGTTTGATCGGCAATTTGCATAAAACGCGCCTTGTGCCGAATCCAGATAACCTTTCCCGATCTACTCACTACTCTCACAATGATCCCAGTATCAGTATCCTCGTGTTCAACCGATTGCGCTTCACACTTCAACCGGTAATCAATCACGGTTTGACGGTCATCTGGATGAAATATCTCTGCAGAGGTGATGGCCTGTTCAAACTCATCGGGATCATCATATTCGACCAGTGCGAGTATTCCTGATGAGAGCTCTGACTCCAGGGTTTGTATATTAACCACACGGGAGTAGAGCCCCGCACTCTCGGATGCGAAGGCCAGTATGCGTTGTTGTAAATCCAGAGCATTAGCATTTTCGCTGTTTCTCTGAGCCATCTCTTTAGCAGAACGGACCACATAATCTACCTCTGTGGCTGCAGCTGGATAGGGCTCAACGCTGAGTGGCTCGTTAGCTCGAGACTGCGCAAAGGCATAGCCTAAGCGCTCAAGTGGCTCAAAAACTAATTGCTTATATTTGTGACTAGAATTACGTCCTAAAATGATCGATAAAAACAGCATCAGGAAAATGGCCAGTATTAAGGTCAGATCCGTGTAGACTAAGTCCTGTTTTAGTCGACTCGTTTGAAAGCTAACAATGGAAATTTCCCGCTCGATCAATCCTCGAAGCGAGTTGTTGTAGGCTATGCCTACCCCACTCGCAACCAAATTGATAACGGCTGCCTTGTTGCCTGATAACAACAGGTCAAAGGTGTGCTGATAATAGGCATCTTGTGATTCAAGCAGTACTGCAAACCTGTCAGAAAAATCTGATTCGCTCGATAGGGTAATTTCGCCTAAAAGTATTTTTAATGGTACTTCAGCATCTGTATAAAGATTCAATATATCTTCATCAGCCGTTAACAGATAACCCTTATGGCCGGTTTCTCTATCGATGATAAGCCTTTCTAGGGTGAGTAGTTGTGTGAGTAACCTTGTATTGGCCTCAGTTTCAACTTTATATACGTTATAAGAATTGATTACGAGATAAACCAAAAGGGTGGTTGTGGCTATAGTGATCGCTAAAACGGCATTGGTAACCACGCGAGAGCGTTTCAAAAAGTCGGCTAAAGACTCCGCTTTCTCTTCGTCTTCCGAGCGAACCAGCGAAACGTAAAAAAGGCAGACGACTAAAATTAACGACGCAAAAAACATGCGAACAAGCAGGCCTACATCCAACGCACCCGGGTACTGACTAAAACCGATCAGCGCCCCGATAAGAATCACGAAAGCCCCACTCAAATTTAAAACTGGCCCGAACAATAAAAAAGGAACAACCAAATACGCGATCAAAAATGGAGCAAATACGGTGCCCACAGAATAACTGTTATACAGAGCGACTAGGCTTGCGATAATTAAGAAAGCGATTCCGATAGGTAGAGGTATTCGATTCAATGTTCGTGTAATGCTAAGAGAGATCGCTGCTACCACAAGAGAAACAACAAGGTTGGCTTTGAAACCCTCTTCAGCCATCAATAAAAGAGTAGTGATAACACCTAAAATAAGGAAAAAATTAAGGGCCTTTAGGCGTGCCGCATCCTGTGGCAATGATGTATTTAAAAGCAGTGCGATTGGATACGGGATTAATGCCAAGGTCATAAATACCCGCAAAGATTCAGCCGAAGGGTTCAAAGCTTCACTGAGTAGAAGCGTGACACTCATCAGCGCAGCAATGCTATAGCCAGTCAGTAGACGGTATTTGTTTGGTACCGCCGCGATGGATAGCACGGCAGCGCCCGTTACTAAGATTAGGCCATACACACCGGCTTTATAGGTAATAAACAGCGCGAGTGAACCGGAAGCAATTAAGATGGTATTTCTGATGTAGAGCTTATCAAAATAGCGAAAAAACAGCGCAGCCATAACAACAAGAGCGCAGGCGATTGCAGCAATGGACCCCAGCGGAAGAGGCGAAGTGAAAAATCCTGACCATTTGCCTAAGGCAACTGAAACAGCAGCAAGAGCTGTGGACAAAAAAGCCCCCAGTCCAGCTACCTTAAGAATCCGTTCTTCCATCGTAATATCGCTGTGTTTGTAACCCAGCATAAAAACCTCAACTGAATATTTAACGCCACTATCAATCCAAACATGACTTGAGGTCAACCGCGCAACTAAAATGCGATGCAAAGTGCAACGCATAAAGCTAAAAAGTAAGAGCGCACTCTGTTTTTACGGGATATCTCTGTCTCATTCGACTAACTTGGTGGCGTGCAAATTTCACGCCATAAATGTATGCGTTAGAGAGAAAGAGTAGAGCGGACGCTCTTTGGTATTGAGCTACGGTAGGCAAAGGGGCAGTGGTGGGGCCTGAGCTCTGTAAAATCGGTGCATTTATGGGCGTTAACGACCTCTCTAAGGTCGCTTCGAATGGGGCGCCTAGTGACGACCCCACCCACCCTAGGGTTGGCTTTTTAGCCGAGGAATAATGTGTAAGCGGGATTCTTCGTCTCATCGAACCAGGTGTAGCCTAGCTCGTTGAGGTAGTGGTTTACCTTTTCACGATCCTCTGGCGGTACTTCCATGCCAACCAGTACACGGCCATAAGCGGCACCGTGGTTACGGTAATGGAACATTGAGATGTTCCAGCGACCTCCTAGTTTGTTGAGGAACTTCATCAGGGCGCCCGGTCTCTCGGGGAACTCAAAGCGATAGAGAAGTTCGTGCTCAACGTGGGTCGGTTTGTGTCCGCCAACCATATAACGGATATGCAGCTTCGCCATCTCGTTGTCGGTAAGATCGACGACCTGATCGAGCTCTGTTTCCAGCTCAGACAGCAGTTCAGCGCGCCCGCCGTTGTTCGGATTGATCTGCACGCCCGCGAACACCATTGCGGCTTGGCTGTTCGAGTAGCGGTAGTTGAATTCAGTGATATTGCGACTGCCGAGTACCTTGCAGAAGTTCTTGAAGCTCCCCGGACGCTCTGGGATCTGAGCTGCGATCAACATTTCACGCTTCTCACCCAATTCAGAGCGCTCTGCAATGTGGCGCAGACGATCAAAATTCACATTGGCGCCAGAGCTGATGGCGATCAGGGTTTGGCCTGTACACTTCTCACGCTCAACGTACGCTTTGATACCGGCAACAGCGAGTGCGCCGGCGGGCTCTGAGATAGCTCGCGTATCGTCATAGACATCTTTTACTGCTGCACAGATCTCATCTACGCTAACCGTTATCACCTCGTCGACATGGTCTTTACAGATATCCCAAGTGTGTTCGCCAATTTGCGCGACGGCTACGCCATCGGCAAAAATGCCGACCTGATCGAGTATGGCTCGATGGCCTGCTTTCATGGCTAGCGCGAGGCAGGCTGACTCTTCGAACTCAACACCGATCACCTTAGTTTCTGGGCGCAGATACTTCACATATGCGGCTATTCCCGCGATGAGGCCACCACCGCCGACTGGAACAAATATCGCATCTATATGGCCGGTGTGCTGGCGCAGGATCTCCATACCCACTGTACCCTGACCGGCAATTACGTCCATGTCATCGTATGGAGGAATGTAGGTAAGACCTTTCTCCTCCATCAATTTCGCAGCATGGATGCGCGCATCATCAAAGGCATCACCATGGAGCACTGCACGACCGCCCATGCGCCGCACGTTGTCGACTTTTACTGAAGGGGTCGTTTTGGGCATGACGATAGTTGCTTTGATCCCCAGATGGCGTGCTGAGAAGGCGACACCCTGAGCGTGGTTGCCCGCAGATGCGGTAATCACACCGCGTGCTTTCTCTTCGTCAGTGAGCTGCACCATGCGGTTGTACGCACCACGAATCTTGAACGAGAAGACTGGCTGTTCATCTTCACGTTTTAGCAGCACCTTGTTGCCCAGACGCTCTGAGAGGCCACGAGCCTCGTCCAGTGCCGTCTGCATGGCAACGTCATAGACGCGTGCCTCAAGGATTTTTCGGATGTAGCGTTGCATAGTCAGGGATACCTGGGGCTGATCATTTCATGGGGGCAAATGGTATAGATTTGGGCTAATTGCGTCTACATAACAGCCGTGTTCCCGTATAATCGCTGCAGTTTTTTTGAGGATTGATCAGATGACCCAAGATGAGATGAAACGCGCCGTAGCTCAAGCGGCTATCGACTACGTCGTGCCTAAGCTGAAATCGGACGATGTGATTGGTATTGGAACAGGCTCAACTGCGAACTGTTTTATCGATGCACTGGCTGAGCATAAATCGAAGTTTCACTCTGCCGTTGCAAGTTCCGAGGCGTCAGCTGAACGTTTACGCTCGCACGGCATTGAGGTTGTTGACCTTAATGCAACGGGTGGGTTGGAGTTCTACATTGATGGTGCCGATGAATTTGACCCGCATCTCAATCTGATCAAAGGCGGCGGTGCTGCGCTGACCCGCGAGAAGATTGTTGCCGGCGCATCTAAAGAGTTCATCTGTATCGTAGACCAGAGTAAGCAGGTGCAGATACTCGGTGCCTTCCCCCTACCTATCGAGGTGATCCCCATGGCGCGCTCGTATGTAGCGCGTGAGTTGGCGAAGCTAGGTGTGGAGCCGGAGTACCGTCAGGGCGTTATCACTGATAACGGTAATATCATTCTCGATGTCCATAACATGGATATTCTGGATCCTAAACGGGTTGAGGATCAGATCAACAACATTCCGGGCGTGGTCACTGTAGGGCTATTTGCCCTGCGTGGTGCTGATGTTCTTATGATGTCGACTCCAGACGGAGTTGAGGTGATGATGGCGGATTGAGTACGCTCGGGTAATAGTTGCCGCTTGCTCAAGCGTTCAATCGCCCGGTGAACCTGGCCCCGCTTTTTAGTCACTGGCCGCAGCGTTGCATATGCAGTTGCAGGTGCTTCATAAACGCATCCTTCTCCTCTTCGGTGTAGCCTATGAATTCGTAGGTGACACCAGTCATCGGTAGATTCCAGAGGCCGAGGTGACGTTCACCCTCGTAGTGCAAGTCGATAGTAAGTCGCTTGCCATGATCGCGAACCGTTACTTTATCGCCGTGCAACTCAAAATTAAGATGGCTGATCGCTTCCAGCAGTGCGCGCAAAATTTCGTGCAGGCTACCCTGCATGTCGTGATGTATTTGAAAACTCATTCGAACCTCAGCTTAAGTACCTTAAGCCTAGTTTAGGTATCCACTTTCTGGCAAAAAAAACGGGAGCTATAAAGCTCCCGTCTCTGTGTTCTAAGCGACGATTACCACTGAACGACTTTTACCAGTGCAATGCTTACAGGCATTGTAATCCAAGCCATTGCAACTAGGTTGATTGCGACCCAGCCCCAGCCGCTCTTGTCGCCGTCAAAGTTTTCGTGTGCCATTTTTTGCTCCAAAAATGATGTAGGTCAAAATTTGAGCGGATTTTAACAGGAGTGCTGAGGCGATGCATCTTCAATCTGTAGCTCTTCAAGCTGAGCGACAGCGCCTGTTCAAATCGCCATGCTGGGCTAAACTTTCAGTATCTACACTCGAAAAACCTGGGTGATATTCGCTATGAGATTACTTTATTGGGCGGCATCGTTGGTGCTGTTAGTGTCGCTTGCTCTTCATACTGTGCCTTACGTGGCTCGAGACTTTATTGTATTCACGCTTCTGGAGCAGGGCGCACAAGAGGCTAAGTTAAAGCGCGTCTCTATCGATTGGTTCAGTGCCAAGGTTGGACTTCAGGGGCTAGCCGTTCGTCACAATGAGGCCAGCGTACTTGAGGTCGATCGCCTCGATTTTGATATCTACCTAAAAGAGTTATTTGACGACCGACTTCGTCTCTCGGGTTTAAGAGTTGAGGGCGCAGAGGTAGTGTTGCAGCAGCAAGATCAGCTGATTCTTCTGGGTCCCATTGCTCTTGCTGGGGGTGCTAGTGCTGATGAGCAGGAGGCGGGTGAGAGTTCACTGGAGTTTGGTTCAGACCGAATAGAGCTTGTCGATCTAAATATTGAATTGCTTCAACCCACCGGCGCGCAGCGTTTGGGTATAGAGCGGCTCAATGTTGGTGGCCTCTATCAATGGGCACCGCTCGAGTCTACTGATATACGTTTTGTTGGGCATCTCAATGGAGCGCCGGTTACCATAGATTCATCAGCGCTGCCGCTGCCAGAGCGAAAGACGGTTTCAGTTAATATCGCCCTGCGCGAGCTCGAGTTGACGCCGTTGTTAACAGTCCTAGAGCCCGATATCGCTGCCAGGCTCGACGCAAATCTGAGTATTGATATCGCTGTTGAAGGGTTTAGGGCATCTGTCTCCCAGTCCGGCTCTCTGGGGCTTAGCGAGGTCGACGTAAGTGTCGATGATACTCAGTTAAAAGCGGCTAGGCTTTTTTGGCGCGGTGAGTCGCAGCAGCAGTTGGATCTGAATGAGGGTGCTGAGCTACTTCAACAAATTGTGGTCGACGGCGTATTCACCGCTGAGGGTGTGGCGCTGGCTCAGGGTAGTCAGAATCTTCAGTTTGGCGGCCTAGAGGCAGAGCCCAACCTTACTCTGACACTCGTGCAACAGCTGATTGAGGGTAGTGCCTCGCTAACTATCGATGAGCTGGGTATCGAGTCTGAAGAAGGTCGCATCGAGCTACTCAAGCTAACGGCAGAGGCGCCTCTTATCGCCTCCGCTGAAACCTTGGCGGTTGGCTTTTCGCTAGAAGATCTGGTGGCAGAGTATCCTCCTAGCAGAAACATTCGTCTGGGCGCTGGTTCTGGAGTCGTGAGTCTGATGCCCCAAGCTGAAGAGCCCATTTGGCAACCGGGCGGTGCGCAGGCTGAACTAAGTATCACTGAGATTGATGTGGATATGCCTGAGCTCTATCTAGCCATGGAGGCACTGGAACTGAGTGGGCATTCAACATCCTTTGATGCGCTCGATCAGGTAGCGCTGAAAACAGAGATTCAGGGGCTAGTGCTCGATCAAACTGGCCTGACTCAGAGGCTCAGCCTTAATAGCCCTGGGCTCAGTGCCGATATTAACGCAACAGTGAGCGAAGACCTTCAGCAACTCCAAGCCGATTTGTCAGTGGAGTCGGGCGTCTTTAATCTGAGCTTGGCTGATGAGAGCTTCAATCTTTCGGGCTTGAGTCTGGCTGGTCCTTTTGCAGTGCACCTTCCTAAAGGTGGCGAGCCGGTGTCTGCTGATAATTTTCTGCGTAGCGACCTTGCCTTGAAACTCGCGCAATTCAAAGCGCAGGGTAGCGCGTTAAATGCCTTGGTAAATGAGCTCCATATTGGGGCTAGAGTTGATCAGGAGGTTGGCGACCTAGATTTGAACCTAAGATTGAAGGATGTGGATCTGAGTACGCCGACATTCTCGATCAAAGGTGCCAATCCTTCCCTGCAAGTTAATGGGGCTCTTGGCAACGATTTGCAGAAGCTCTCGGCGCAAGTCGAGCTTGCATCAGATAATCTTAATATGAGTGCTCAGGGAAATCGTGTGGCTTGGAGCGGGTTTAGTCTAGTTGGGCCGCTGCAAGTTAGTCTCAGTCCAGACGCGGTCGACAAACCCCTTAGCCTTGACGCACAGGTGACTTTGGGTCAGCTCAGCTTTACAGGAGCGGACAATAATACTGAGCTGACTCTTGCTGAGCTCAGTGGTGCTGCTGCTCTTACCCAGCAGGATAGCGCTAGCTTAAATGCTAATTTGAGTGCCAAAGGTTTGAGCCTTCAAAGCACTGGGCAGAGCCTTCTTCTAAGTAGCACTCAGATTTCGCCAAAACTGAACTTTGCGGATACTTTAGGTCAGCTCGACCCCCTTGCTGTAAGCGGCTCTCTTGGAGCAGCTCTGCAAACGCTGGCGCTGCAGTCTGGCGATCGGCGGGTCAATCTGGCAACGCTAGACACCGAACTTAGTATTCAGAGTCAGCCTCTGCAGCAGCGTGTAGGTGGAACGCTGTCCACGACAGGGCTGAGCTTCGAGGATGCAAAGGTTAATCTCAAGCTTGATGAACTCAAGCTCAAGCCGACGATTGATAGAGGAGCGAGCGCGCTTGATATTAGCTCGCCCTTGAGTATCCAGGGTCTTAGCTATCTGTCCGAAGGGCAGCGGGCGGGTGTGGTCGGTCTCAGCTCCAACATCGCCCTCAGTTTAGCGAGCAGTTCACAGAGTGACCTGTCACTGCAACAGTTAGAGGTGGGAGCAACCCGTATTGCGGATCTCACTCTTGAGGGTGATCAGCCGGTAAAACTTGCTGAGACGAATCTGGAGCGCCTATTGGTTGATGCCCGGCAGCAGATTAACTTACAGCAGCTAGAGTTAGGTAAGTTACTTGTTGGCTCTCCCGAGACACCTTTGCTCAGCCTTGAGAGTCTAAAGCTCGATCGGGCAAGTTATGCAGATAGTTTTGTGCAGTTGGGAAGCTTGGTAACTCAAGACCTCATAGCAAATTTAGAGACCCAGTTGACGGCTGCTGAGGAGAACGCGGAGTCTAAGAGTGCTTCTGAAAACTCAGAAGCCAAAGGGTCAGCGCCCGGCATGGCTATCCCTAGCGAGAAGCGTTTGCCGGTCGATATCAGTCTACAAGGTTGGAGCGCACAGGGGCGCACTGAGTTGAACTACCGTGATGCAAGTCTGGCGGCTCCTCTGGCTCTTAAACTCGTTGCGTCGCAGATAAGCGCTGGTACTTGGGATTCGCGCGCGGGTAAAGCGCTGCCACTCACGCTGCGAGCCACATTGAACGACTCTGCGGATATCAGTCTTGATGCAAATCTCACACCTTTGCGCACCAACCCCACAGGGGATTGGAAGCTAAAAATTGCTGCCCTGCCGATGCCGATTTTGAGCCCGCTGGTACAGACTTTTGCCGGCTATCAGATTCGCAGTGGCTCGCTCAATCTAGATTCAAGCGGCACGCTCGAAGAGGGTCAGCTTAAGGGCAACAATGCGGTTCGCATTCAACGCTTAGAAGTACAGCGCGCTCAGGGTGATGCAGCTAGCGAGACCGACAGGCTCTTCACTATGCCGCTCCCTAGCGCGGTATCACTGCTGGAGAGTGATGAACGTGTCATCAAGTTGGATCTGCCGGTGAGTGGTAATATCAACGATCCGAAGTTCAACTATCAGGATGTGATTCAGATTGTTGTTACCAAAGGGGTGAAAGAGGGGGCGATGGCCTATCTAACCAACTCGCTGCAGCCTTTTGGGGCGATCTTTATGGTCTACAACGTGGTGAAGGATGCCAACGAGTCGGGCCGTTTTATTCAGCTACAACCCCTAGAGTTTGACCCCGGCAGTAGCGAGCTTAACCAAACAGGGCGTGACTACGCAGCCAAACTCGCCGGCATGATGCAAGATCGCCCTACACTCACACTGGAGATCTGTCCGGTCACTCTAGTCGATGAGGAGCGCCTACTTTGGGATCGTCTCGTTGAGGAACAAGCCTCATCAGAGTCGCCACTGCCCGAGAAAGAGCTCGGCGGTCTCTGGGATCAGCGTATTGGTGAGTTGGCTGCTGGACGGATTGAGGCACTTCGTTCAGTGCTGGTGCGTGTAGGCGTAGAGAACGAGCGGATATTCCCCTGTATCGCGCTAAACGGTGCAACCGAAGGTGCACCGCGCGTCGAACTCGCTTTCTAAAGAGTGTTCCCAGGTTCCCTAATTCTTGGATCTGAGAATGTGGTAGCACTGCTCGATGCGTAGCGGCGAACGCAGTGCGAAGCCGATGCCAACAAACAGCAGTACTGCAAGTGGTGGCAGGCTGAGCCAGAGCTCTGGGTGCAAGCGTACATCTACCCTCAACAGGTTCTGGTGGAGAGCCGCTAGAATAAGCTCCGCGCTGGCGGCTGCCAGTGCGCCACAGACAGCGCCGAGTAGTGCGAACTCGAGTAGATCGAGCCGCTGAGTCTGTCGTGATGTGCTGCCTAAGGTCTGCAACAGTGCCGCCTCAAAGCGTCGCTGCTCCAGCGCTTGGAGTAGCGTTACTGCAATCAGTATCAGCCCACAGGCAAGCGTAAGCCCAAGCACCATCGCCGAACTATCAGCAAGACGTTCGAGCCAACCCGCTAGCTGTTCGAGAAGCTGATCGATATCGATGAGTGTGAGTGATGGAAATTCCCGCAGCAGGTCAGTCGCCGCCACGCGCTCATCGTCAGCAAGTTTAAAGCTGGTAATCCAGGTCGCTGGGTAGTTCTCTAGTGCGGCACGCGAGAAAATCACATAGAAGTTGGGTCTAAACGACTCCCACTGTACCTCTCGAATGCTGGTAATAGTACCGCTGACAGGCTGCCCGCCAACATCGAAGCCAAGTTTGTCACCCAGTTTCAGCCCCAGATCCTCCAGCATGTCGCGCTCGATGGAGATCTCAGGCTCGGTGGAGTTCTCGTCCCACCACTGGCCACTAAGCAGCTGGTTGTGCCCGGGCATGGTATCGCGCCAGGTTAAGTTCAGCTCGCGTCGAAGGGAGTTATCCTGGAGTTGCTCTTCATTGAGTTGGGGGCGAATCGGTGCGTCATTGAGCTCAGTTAGTCTGCCCCGAATCATAGGGTAGAGCTCGGTCTCTATCTGGCGCTGCTCTAGGAACTCATCCAGTCCGGGCTTCTGCCAATCCTGAATATTGATTACGAAGTAGTTGGGGACATCCTCCGGAAACTGCGCCTGCCACTCCTCTATTAGATCCTGTCGGCTTACCCATACGACGCTGAGCAGGGTGAGAAGCAGAACAACCACAGCGGATTGAAGGCGGTGCCAACGACGCTGTTGGCTCAACCTAATTTTTAACAGTCGTCCCAGTGTCATGTGTGCCGCGAGGGGCCTAGCCAACCAGTGCAGGAGCTGTTGGGCCACCCAGCCGAACAGCACGCCGCAGAGAGCCAACGCGAGCAACAGCAAAAACGCTGCCAGCGGTGCCTGCAAAAATAGCAGGATAGTAGCACCCAGAAGTGCCAGGCTGATGGCATATAGCGAGCGGCCAGAACCAGTCTGCCCGTTAAGTTCTTCTCCTCGTAAGAGTTGCGCTACAGGCACCCGAGCTTGTTCTAGTGTGGGAGGAAGCCCGAGGAGTATGAGCATCGCAAAGCCTAATCCTGCCCCACTAAGGTAACTCCACCAGTGTGCTTGAGGTAGTGCTTGGGGTAGCAGATCTGCAATCCAGTAGTCGGCGATACGCTCGAATAGGATTCCGCATGCCGTCCCAACAGCGCTGATTATTGCGGCAGCAATCACCAACTGCCAGAGATATAGACGGATGACCTCGCGTGGCTGCAGTCCCAGCGACATCAACAGCGCGCTACGCGTCTGCTGACCGTTACTGAAGCGTCTAAGTGCCAGCATGATTGTAAGCGCGGATAGCAGTAGAGCGGTTAGTGCACTGAGGCGCAGGTATGACATGCCGTTGCCAAGGGCGTTGCCTGTTACCGGCTGGTCGCTGGTGAGCGATAGTATGCGTTCGTGCTGCTGCAGGCTCGGTTGCAACTGCTTCTCAAATGCGGCGATCTGATCGGGTTCTCCGGACATCAATAAGCGAAATTCTGCACGACTTCCCGGCGCTAAGACACCACTAGCCTCTAAATCCTGCTGATTTACTAAAACGTGTGGACTGAGGCTGCGGAAGCCGCTGCCACGATCTGGCGAAGTAAGTAAGCGCGCACTTACTTCAAGATCAACATAGCCAAATTGGATGCGATCGCCCACATTTACCTGCAACTGCTCGAGGATACGTGGTTCTACCCAAGCCTGCCCCGGCGAAGGTACATCAGTTTGTTGAGCAGGCTCAGTGACTATCTCGCCACGCAGCGGGTAGGGGGCTGAAACGATCCGCGCAGAGCTGAGTACCAGATTATCTTCTGCCCCTACCATAGTGGGAAACTGGATCACGGTCGTGGTGTTTAGCCCAGCTTGCTGGGCATCTACGGTCCGCTGGTCATCTAGAGGTCGGCTCGATCTCAAAACAAGGTCTGCACCCAAGACGCTGGCACTCTCGCGCAGCAGACCCTGTTCGAGTCGATCACTGAGTAGTGCGAGAAAGGTGGTGAGTGTGATTGCCAACCAGGTTGCGAGCACAAGTGCGCGCCACTCCACGGTGCGCAGCTGTGCCCAGAGTTGGCGTTGTGCGAGCTTTAGCACCACTGGATTCATTAGCGCTCCTCCAGTGTACCGTTAGCTAGCAGAATGCGGCGCTGACAGCGCGCTGCCAGCTCTGGGTCGTGTGTGATCAGTATCAGGGTTGTGCCCTGCTGCTCGTTGAAGGCGAACAGCTGTTCGACAATTTGATTGCCGGTCTCCTCATCGAGGTTGCCCGTCGGTTCATCTGCAAACAGTACTTTAGGTTCGCCCGCGAAGGCGCGAGCAATCGCGACGCGCTGCTGCTCTCCCCCAGAGAGTTGAGCTGGGGTGTGATCAAGACGCTCACCCAAGCCCACTTTAGTTAGCCACTCGGCTGCTTTGTGCATTGCGTTTGGCTCGTTCCGGATTTCCAAGGGCAGTGCGACATTTGCCTGCGCGTCCAACTCTGGAAGTAGATGAAAGGATTGGAAAATGAAGGCGATCTGCTCAGAACGTAGCTTTGCGCGGGTTGCGTCATCCAGGGTATCCAGGCGTTGCCCGTCTAGGCTTATTGAGCCTGAAGTGGGAACGTCCAGGCCTGCCAGCAGGCTTAACAGTGTCGATTTGCCAGCACCTGATTTACCTACGATCGCCACAGTTTCGCCCGCTTTTACACTGAGGTTGAGGGACTTAAACAGCTCAAACTCGCGGCCGGCGGAGCGGAAAGATTTGGCAAGATTCTGTGTTTCCAGAACGGTGTTTTGGGCTTTCATCAATTATCTGCTCGGTCTGTTAAGGTGATCTAAAGAATCGCGAATTAGTATATCTAGTCTACGTTGTATTTTACGGTTTAGCCCAGATGCTCAAGGGGAGTAACGTGACCAGACTTTTAACAACCATATTGATAACCGCTTTAGCTTTCACGACGCTGAATAGCCGCGCCGATGGTATTCTGGTGCTTGGCGATAGTCTGGCAGCGGGCTACGGACTGGAGCGAGGTGAAGGCTGGGTCGACTTGATGCAGCAGCGAATCGCGGATTCGGGGCGCTCTATTGAAGTGATCAATGCCAGTGTTAGTGGTGAAACGACCTCGGGTGGTTTGTCTCGCCTGCCGGACCTACTGGAACTACACCAGCCCGACATGGTGCTGCTTGAGCTCGGTGCGAACGATGGTCTGCGCGGAATACCTCTTCAGATCGTAGAGAGAAATCTTGATGAGCTTGTGGCGTTGATCAGTGCTGTGGATGCACAAATAGTTGTACTGGGTAACCGCTTGCCTCCCAACTACGGCCCTAGGTACACACAGCAGTTCTTCGAGCTGTTCCAGAAACTGGCAGACAAACATGAGCTGCCGCTTGTGCCTTTCCTGCTGGATAAGGTGGCAACCGAGTGGGACCTTATGCAGTCTGACGGCCTTCACCCTAATGCCAAAGCGCAGCCGATAATCCTTGAGACCGTCTGGCAGGTGCTGGAGCCTGAGCTCATAAGCGACTAGTTGAAGCAGCGTGCGGCACAGCTTTAGCCGGTTGAGACACAAATGAGCCAAAATGCGACAGAATGATCGCTTCTGTGCCAACTCTGCACTTTTCGGTGCTAACATCCATCGGACTAAAATCTGACAAACCTATCGGGAGATAAGATGAAAACTCGTGCTGCCGTCGCCCTCGCTCCGGGCAAACCCCTAGAAGTTATGGAAGTGAACCTAGAGGGCCCCAAAGCGGGTGAGGTTCTGATTGAGATCAAAGCAACGGGCGTATGTCACACGGACGAATTCACCCGTTCTGGTGATGACCCAGAGGGTCTTTTCCCTGCGATCCTTGGGCATGAAGGTGCCGGTGTGGTTGTTGAAGTGGGTGAGGGTGTCACTACGCTTAAGCCGGGCGACCATGTTATTCCTCTCTACACGCCAGAGTGTCGTCAGTGTCACGCGTGTTTGAGCGGAAAAACCAACCTGTGTACTGCTATTCGTGGCACCCAAGGTCAGGGTCTCATGCCGGATGGTACAACACGTTTCTCGATGCTCGACGGCACGCCAATCTACCACTACATGGGTTGTTCAACCTTTGCCAACCACACGGTAATGCCGGAGATCGCTCTGGCAAAAGTGCGTGATGACGCGCCATTCGACAAAATCTGCTACATCGGTTGTGGCGTCACCACCGGGATAGGCTCGGTTATCAACACGGCAGGGGTTGAGATCGGTTCAACGGCCGCTGTTTTTGGTCTGGGCGGTATTGGACTGAACGTTATCCAGGGTCTGCGTATGGCGGGTGCGGATAAGATTATCGGTGTTGACCTAAACGACGACAAAGCTGAGATGGCGAAGAAGTTCGGTATGACTGACTTCATTAATCCATCGAAGATCGAGGGCTCTGTAACTCAGGCTATCATTGAGCTGACTAAGACCGAGCAGGATCAGTTTGGCGGCGTTGATTACTCATTCGATGCAACCGGTAACGTCAATGTTATGCGTGAAGCGCTTGAGTGTTCTCACCGGGGGTGGGGCGTATCGGTGATTATCGGCGTAGCGCCGGCGGGTGCAGAGATCAGCACACGTCCGTTCCAGTTGGTCACGGGTCGTGTTTGGAAAGGCACCGCATTCGGTGGCGCTAAAGGCCGCACTGATGTACCGAAGTTTGTTGATTGGTATATGGACGGCAAGATCGAGATCGACCCAATGATCACGCACAAGCTTAAGCTTGAGGATATCAATCAGGCATTCGATCTAATGCACTCAGGTGAGTCCATCCGCGCGGTTGTGGAGTTCTAATGGAAGTCCTGTCAGAGAATAAAAGCTTCGGCGGTCGCCAATTGGTGATCCGCCACCCATCAAAGAGCACAGGGTGCGATATGACCTTCGCGCTCTTTTTGCCCGAAGGTGAGGGCCCCTTCCCTGTTGTCTGGTATCTGTCAGGTTTGACATGCAGCCATGCAAATGTGATGGAGAAGGGGGAGTACCGACGAGTTGCCGCGGAACTTGGTGTTGCAGTTATCTGCCCGGATACCAGTCCTCGCGGCGAGGGGTTACCCGGCTTCGACCCCGCCGATTGGCAGATGGGGCAGGGCGCAGGCTTCTATGTTGATGCAACAGAGGCGCCCTACGCTGATAACTACCAGATGTACACTTACGTTACCGCTGAGCTGCCTGAGCTGGTGTTCGCTGAGTATCCGCTGGATGCAGGGCGTCAGAGCGTCTTTGGGCACTCCATGGGCGGTCATGGAGCGTTGGTTTGCGCACTTCGCAACCCGGAGCGTTACAAAAGCTGTTCGGCCTTTGCACCCATTGTTCAGCCTTCAACGGCAGACTGGTCTAAGCGTGCGCTGGGTGAATACCTAGGGGCTGATGAGTCTAAATGGCGAGCTTGGGATAGTGTGGCGTTGATTGAAGACGGTGCACGTTTCCCTGAGCTGCTGGTCGATCAGGGGGAAGCCGATGGCTTTTTGAATGATGGGCTACGCCCTTGGCTGCTGGCCGATGCCTGTAAGGCGGCGGGTATCGATCTAACCTTGCGCATGCAGCCGGGCTATGACCACAGCTACTTCTTTATCTCTAGCTTCATGGAAGATCACCTGCGCTGGCACGCTCAGCGTCTGAACTAATCTGTTGCAGAGTTCAGTTCTCTCTCCCAGAGCTGAACTCCCCTCTCTCTATCTGTCTCGATTGTATAGCGTTTAGTTGGTCTCAGAGCCGGTCTGCATATATCTGGAGATAGCCCACTCTAAGATCACACCGGTTACTAGTGCGGTCATTAAACCACCCCAAAGCGCTACAAGCGTCATACCGGCGATGGTCAGTTTGCATGAGGGGCGTACCTTAGCGACTCGTATTGGATCGGCGAGATGCCAGCCAGCGAAGAGAACCAGCACGAGAGTGACCTCAGCTGGTACGGCAGCAATCAGCATTGTCACCTGATCGCCAAAGAGTGCTGCAAGCAGCAGGCACGTTACGCCAAAAACGGCGATAGACCAGCCGCTTCTCGATCCCATGGCGTAGTGCGCTGATAGCCCGCCCGCTCCATGGCACATGGGAATAGCGCCAATAGGTGCAAGCAGCAGGTTAGCCAAGCCCGAGCTTAAAGCGAGGCGCCTCTCTGTGACCGGCTTCTCCTCATTGGGAAAATAGTCTTGGGCGATAACAGCGGTGAGGATTAGTGCGTTGGTAAGTGTGAGTGCGAGTTGGGGTAGGTAGGCGAACTCCAGTGCGCTAGCGAATGCACTTAACTCTGGAAGGCTAAAGGATGGTGCATAGATCTGGGTGAAAAACCCTGTTACCGCAGGCATCTCTGTTAGCGCAGCACAGCCAACGAGTAGCAGAAGTAGGCAGCTCACGGAGCTGAGCCGCGTCAGTTGCAGCGCGATTAGAAGGCCAAGAAGAGTTGCAATTACTGGCAGCGAGACAGCACTCAGGTTGACGGTATTTAGAATCAGTGTAAGTGCTAGAGCCACCCGCATACCGTGGAGAACGGTCCGTGGAATCAAGCGTTTCAGGCGTTGCGTTAGTTCCGTCTGGCTCAGCAGTATCAAGGTAATGCCGAGCAAAACGCCGGTAGCTACCAGCACCTCGGGACCGATCATCCCGGCAACCGCCATGGCGGCGGTGGCTTTCATCGGTTGCACCGGAATGGGGCGACGATAGATAGCAGCGGTTGCGAGTGCAAAAATTCCAAAGCCGTAAAGCAGGCCTACCGGATCGACACCGCCGAGCACGATCAAGCCGAGCGCAAGTGGGAGAAAGGTTCCCAAATCTGCGTAAGCTGCCGATCCCTCAGTAAACAGGCGTCTCAATATCACTGTCTTACCTACTTATTTTTATAAGCCCTAGTTTAATCTGGATTGTTGAGCTTGCAATCCTTCTTTGGAAGGTGAAAAATACGAAAAAATTACAAAAACCGTAAAAAATGCACAAATATGCTAACCGATGCGTTTTCTGAAGCTGTCTCGCTTATTGCCTCCGGCAACGAGGACCTCTTTGAGATCCTGCTGCTATCGGTCGAGGTGAGCCTAACAGCGCTATCTATCTCCGTCCTGCTGGCGTTACCCCTGGGTACGCTACTGGCGATAAGTCACTTTGCGGGTAAACGCGTGGTGATTACCTGCCTAAACGCACTTATGGCGATGCCTCCCGTTGTAATCGGGCTGCTCGTCTATCTCATGCTCTCCCGCTCTGGTCCTCTCGGAGTGCTTGGATTGCTGTACACCCCAACAGCAATGGTAATTGCGCAAGTCCTGCTTATTACGCCGATTATTGCCTCATTGGCTCACCAGACGATGGAGGATCTGCATGTTGAGTATGCGGAGCTGTTCCAGAGTTTGCGCGTGAGTACTTTCAGGACAATCCCCGTCTACCTTTGGGATGCGCGATACTCGCTAGTTACGGCGGTTCTAGCGGGGTTTGGTCGGGCTGTCTCTGAAGTTGGTGCGGTAATCATAGTGGGAGGGAATATCGACCACCTCACGCGTGTGATGACAACTGCAATCGCTCTGGAGACCGCGAAGGGCGAGTTGGCGCTGGCGCTGGCGCTGGGAATCATCCTTGTAGGGATGGCGTTATTGGTAAATGCAGCGGTGATGTCTGTCCGGGCCCTGGGCCAGAGGCGTGCCTATGTTTAATCCGCAGCCGTTGGCCTCAAACCTCAATGAGCCCATCCTTTCAGTGAGTGGATTGTATTTGAACCTGGGCGGACAGACTCTTTTAAGTGGCCTCAATCTGAATTGCTACGAGGCTGGCGTGACTCTTGTCATGGGCGCTAACGGTGCAGGTAAGAGTCTTCTGTTGCGATCGCTTCATGGACTGTTGCCGGTCGAGGGCGATATCCGGTTTGCTGGCCGCGCTCTGCCGGAGACACTGCCTGACCAAGCGATGGTGTTTCAAAAGCCAACGCTATTGCGCCGAACGGTGCGTCAAAATATGGAGTTTGCAGCGTCAGTCGATGGATCTGAGGCGCAAATTGATACCTTACTTGAAGAAGTACACCTAAAAGAGAAGGCCGATCAGCCTGCCAGACGGCTCTCAGGTGGAGAGCAGCAGCGGCTCGCGCTTGCACGTGCACTGCTCACTCGGCCAAAGATATTGCTGCTAGATGAACCGACCGCGAGTCTAGATCCCGGTTCTGTAATGATTATTGAGCGTCTCATTCTCGAGGCGTCGAGTGCTGGCGTTAAAGTGATTTTTGTTTCTCATGACATTGGCCAAGCGAAGCGCTTAGCTGCTGATGTGGTTTTTCTTCATCAAGGCGCAATTACCGAGCATAGCACTGCACAGCACTTTTTCAGCAAACCCAGCTCGAGAGAGGCACAGGCCTACCTAGCTGGGGAGTTACTGATCTAAACCTGCCGCAACAATACAGAGGAAAAACGTCAATGAAACAACGTAAAGCTCTCTCCCTGACAACAGCTTTGCTTACCGCTTCCATGATGAGCGGGGCGGTGCTGGCCGATTCCATTATCGTTCAGTCAACCACATCGACTAAGAACTCCGGTCTCTATGACTATCTGTTGCCGATGGTTGAGGCAGATACCGGCGTTCAGGTAAACGTGGTAGCCGTGGGTACCGGGCAGGCAATTAAAAATGCTGAGCGCTGTGACGGCGACGTACTTTTGGTTCATGCGAAAGCGTCGGAAGAGAAGTTTGTGGCGGCTGGTTACGGTGTGAGTCGCTCAGATCTTATGTACAACGATTTTGTGATTGTCGGTCCAGCAGCAGATCCTGCGGGTGTTTCCGGTTCAAACTCAGTCTCTGATTCGCTGGGTAAAATTGCTGCTAGTGAAGCGCTGTTCGCATCGCGTGGCGACGATTCTGGTACACATAAAGCGGAGCGTAGGTTATGGGAATCGACGAGCGTAGACCCAACTGCCAGTTCAGGTCGCTGGTACCGTGAGACTGGCTCCGGAATGGGTGCGACACTCAATATTGCTGTCGGTATGGGAGCATACGCCATGACTGATCGCGCTACCTGGACCAAGTTTGGTAATAAGGGTGACTTCAAAATTCATGTGGAGGGTGATGACCGGCTGTTTAACCAATACGGTGTGATTCTGGTCAACCCTGAGAAGTGTCCCAATGTTAAGCAGGACGCTGGACAGAAGTTTATCGATTGGCTGCTATCTGACGCGGGTCAGCAGGCGATTGCGAGCTACAAGGTCGCCGGTAATCAGCTCTTCTTTCCGAACGCTAACTAGCTTTAGCGGGACCCGTTGAAGAGAATCTTGCCGATGTTGGTTACGTCGTAGCCAACATATCGGCGAGATTCAGCGGCAAACGCCTCACTCTGGGTGAATCTGATAAGAGCTTGCATCTCAGGTTCAAAGTAGGCGTGGCGATCCATAATCAAGTCGTAAGACTCGACACATATCGGTACAAAATCTAAACGGTAGCGTTCAGCAAAACAGCGCAAGCCGAAGGCGACATCAGCTTGATCTTCGAGGATCGTCAAAGCGGCTTCTGTCTCGGTCTGAGCTTCTCGGGTGTACTGCAGAGCTTCGATATCCAGGCCCGCTTGCCCAGCGCGACGCTCGAATGCGGCTTGAGAGCCTGTGCTTGGCTGGCGTGCCACCAAGCGTTTGTCGGCTAGGTCTTGGAAACCAGCTATCTGCGCGCCAGGTTTCACAATCAGGCCGCGTTCTCTTAGCGCCCAATGAACCATCACAGTCGGGGTGTTGCGAAGCTCCTGTTCGACAATTTCACTATTCCAGCCGCTTTGATCGTTGTTCTCTATATGAACCGCGGCAACCACGCCCTCGTGCCTTTTGTAGCGCTCCAAACCATCAAAACTACCGCTAAAGAGTGTTGGAATGCCTGAACCGGAGGCGCTTAAGGCCCACTCGAACACGGGGTCGTGTGAGCCGAGAATGACCTGCTGTGGTTGGCCTGAAGATTCAGAGGCGATACCTTTCTGCTGCATCCACTGGCGAATCTCAGCCTTGGGGAAAAGCAATTTTCCAGTCGCCTTAGCGCAAGGAATTTCACCGCGCGAGGCGAGGTCGTAAACTTTGCGCTCTTTGATGCGTAGTAGGGCGGCAACTTCTTTTGTCGTTAAAAACTCTGACATTATTCAATCTCTGGGTAGATTTGTAGAGGATACAACAGAGCGGTCAATCAGCGAATGCTAAGTTGATCAAAGTCTTATCTAAGTCCGTAATATTGTTACACTCATGGTATTCTTCAGATACCCAAAGACTCTACACCTCAGCCCAATTATAAGAATCAGATGATCACTGAAAAGTTAGTTCCGAATCCGCAGGACCCACGCCTCTCTCGCACAGTTGAAGGTGTTGATGAGCTTGGGCAGTCTCGTGAAATTAGCGTTATCGAAGAGCGCCCGCTTACGATCTATCTCAACAGCCAGGAGATCGTGACGGCGATGACCATTGGCGATTATCCTGAGTATCTCGCGCTGGGTTTTTTGCTGAATCAGGGTATGTTGGGCGAGTCTGACGTAGTTACGGCTATTGATTATGATGAAGAGCTTGAGGTTGCTGTAGTACGCACAGCAGCAACTACTAACGTTGAGGATAAGCTCGAGAAGAAAACGCGTACGTCAGGCTGCGCCGTTGGAACCGTCTTTGGCGATATGATGGCGGGGTTAGAGGGGCTCGAACTACCCGATGTGCCGGTGCAAACGAGCACTTTCTACGACCTCTCCTACAAAGTTAATCACACGCCCAGCCTCTATATGGAGACCGGTGCTATACATGGCACTGCACTCTGCCAAGGGAACGAAATTCTTGCCTACATGGAGGATGTTGGACGTCACAATGCGGTGGATAAGATTGCCGGGTGGATGCACCTAAACAAGGTGTCTGCCGCTGATAAGGTGCTATACACCACTGGTCGTTTGACGTCTGAGATGGTTATCAAAACTGCATTGATGGGGATTCCCACACTCATCAGCCGATCAGGCTTCACCGCTTGGGGTGTAGATATCGCCCGCCAGGTCGGCCTCACGCTTGTTGGTAGAATGAGAGGGAAGAAGTTTACCTGCCTGAGCGGTCAGCACCGTCTGGTATTCGACCAGGATCCAAACAGTGTTGTTGACGAAAGTGCTTCGATGCGTCGAAAAGGGGCAACCAGTGGCTGAGTGCGCAGTAATACTAGCGGGTGGTCAGGCGACGCGCATGGGTGGTATCGATAAAGGTCGATTGCAGTTGCACGGTCAGACCCTGATAGAGCGTGTTATTGAGCGCATAGCGCCGCAGGTAGATAGCTTGGTTATCAACGCTAATGGCGATCTTGCGCGGTTTAACGACCTTGGGTTGCCCGTGGTGGCAGACTCTATCGGCGAGTTTCCGGGCCCGTTGGCGGGTGTTCTCGCTGGCATGGATTGGGCGGCTGAACAGGGTTATGAGTGGTTGATAAGCGTAGCCGCTGATACGCCTAACTTTCCGGTTGATCTGGCGGCGCGTCTTGCCGAGGAAGATACGCCTGTTGTGCTTGCGGCTACACCTGACCTTGAGCGGGGGCGTCTACCTCAACCCACGTTCGGGCGCTGGAAGGTGAGTTGTCGTGAGGATCTGCGCGCTGCGCTTAATCAGGGTGTGAGAAAGATCCGTCAATGGACGCAAGCGCAGGGCGAATCTCTGGTACTCTTTGATGAGAACGACTTTTTTAACATAAATACGCCAGAAGATCTGGCCTGGGCGGAGCAGCACCTGAAGTGAAAAGTATCGGCATAGTCGGGTGGAAGAACTGTGGTAAAACGACGCTCGCGTCTGCGGTGATTAAAGAGTTGAGCGCACGCGGATTCAAAGTTAATTCGGTAAAGCATGCGCACCACTATGTTGATGTTGATCAACAAGGCACCGATAGCTACCGCCATCGTGAGGCGGGTGCTAATGAAGTGCTTCTAGCGAGCGGCCAGCGTTACGCTATCATGCATGAACTGAGAGATGCGCCGGAGCCCAAGCTTGATGAGTTGCTGGCAAGAATGAGCCCCTGTGATTGGGTGGTGGTCGAGGGGATGAAATCCCATCGTCATCCCAAGGTTGAAGTGCATCTGCAGACGTGCGATCAGACGCCTCTGTTTCACACTGATCCGGACGTCATAGCTGTAGCTACAGACCAGCCACTCGGTTTTGACGGGCCTGAATTCGATATTAACGATGTTAAGTCGTTGGTGGATTTTATTTTGGTAAGGGAGTCGGATGAAGCCGTTACGGAATGATTGTTTTGCTCTGCCTCCGGGTGTCAATTGGACGCCGGTTGAAGAGGCATTAGCTCGCCTAAAAGAGCGGCTCCACCCAGTGGTAGAGATTGAGTCGGCAGTTCCTTTAGCGCAATGCAATGGCCGCATATTAGCGCGTGATGTCTTGGCACCACGTGCACACCCCCCGAGTACCAACTCGGCCGTAGATGGTTACGCTTTCGCCGGGCCGTTAACCGATGTGCCTGCGCAGATGCCGTTGGTGGAGGGTCGTAGCGCCGCTGGAGTACCCTATCAGGGCTCAGTTCCCGCAGGGGCGGCTATTCGTATACTTACCGGAGCGGTTGTGCCGGCAGGAGCGGATACCGTTGTTCTTGATGAAGATTGTGAGTTAGTCGAGGGTCTATTGCACCTCAACGGAACCCTGAAAAAGGGGGCGAATACTCGCCGAGCAGGGGAGGATATCTGTGCAGGTGATGCGATCATCAAGGCAGGTACAAAGCTCACACCCACACAGATCTCCGTGTTAGCAAGTGTTGGAGTAAGCGCTGTAGATCTGTTTAAACCTCTGCGCGTTGGTGTCCTCTCAACAGGCGACGAAGTGAAGCCCGTTGGCGCTGAGGTGACCGATTGGCAGATCTATGATGCCAACCGTCCTATGCTAATGGCGCTTATTTCGCAGTTGGGATATGAAGTGGTTGATTTAGGCCATGCGTTAGATAGGCCTGAAGAGGTTGTAATGGCGCTCGATAAGGGTGCGCAAACCTGTGACCTCATTTTGACGAGCGGGGGAATCTCTGCGGGTGACGAGGACCATGTCTCAAAAACACTTAAATCCGAGGGTGAAATCAGTAATTGGCGCATCGCCCTGAAGCCGGGTCGGCCGTTGGCGCTAGCAATGTATAAGGCTACCCCCGTTGTTGGTTTGCCTGGAAATCCAGTTGCTGCTTGGGTCTGTACGTTGCGCTTCGCCGCACCAGCGATGGCACTGCTATCGGGCTCCGAGTGGTTTGAGCCTCAGGGCTACCTGATGCCAGCCAATTTCTACAAGAACAAAAAGCCGGGGCGTAGTGAGCTGTTACGCGCACGTGTTCGCGATGGAAAAGTGGAGGTCTTCAGTTCGGAGGGGTCAGGACGCGTCACCGGTTTGGCTTGGTCTGAGGGGTTGGTAGATTTGGATGAGAGTGCCCAGCAGATCGAACCAGGCACTCCCGTGTGCTATATCCCCTATTCGAGTTTCGGTCTTTAACTCGTTCAGGTGTCATCTTTATCGAAGCGTTACAGTTGATACCTAGCTACTTATTCGTAGCTGCCGTGCACCGCAAAGGCTTCCAGTGAGGCTGCTTGCGGTGCGCGAGAGCGGTAGGTCTCTTCAACGCCAACATCGGTAAGGGTTCGGCTTACCATCAACAGGGTGTTGTCTTCAAAATCTTCACACATTGCCCGCATCTGTTCGATCTCGTCGATAGCCACAGGCATTGCTGCCTCAAGACTCGGAGCACCGTAGATCTCGACGAAGGTCTGGGCCAACTGGTTGCGCACCGACTCCAGCTCTGACTCTGTGATAGCGCAGACGCTAACGAAGCTGGCGCGCCCGCCTGACTCAACGCTGTACCAGCCATTACTAAATGCCTGCTTTGCTTTGCCTTTTAGGTCATCTGCTCCCCAGTTGGAGAACTCAAAACCGCCCGAAATAGCCCACTCGCCACTCTGCGCGGGGTTCTCGAAAACGTTCTGATCGGAGATATCGAGTCGTACAGTTCGAGCTAACTTCATTGGTGCTCCGCGTAACTTATGAGGCTAAGTGTTTCCGTCATAGGGCCTTGGCGCAACAGCATGCGCCCTTTCTCATCTAACCCTACAAATACGCCCGCCTCGGGCTGCTCGATCTCTTTGCCTAAGCTATCGCAGCGAGGGCGCCATTCGTTGTGGATACGGTCGAAACCGCTATCCATAAAGTGGGTTAGCCATAAAAGAGTGTGTTTTGACCAGCTCTCAAGCAGTGCCATAGGCTCAACCTCACCGCAGCCCTCCTCGTAGAGGCAGGTTTGATGTGGATTCGCACCCGGATCATCTGTTTCAGGGATAAAGGCAACTTCAATACCGATGACGAGCCAGTTGGGGATATCCTGCGCGTCGCTCACATCTGTGGCGTAGCGCACTCTGCCGCAAGTAGCCCCGTTGACCTTGATGCGATCGGGCCACTCAAAATGTACAGGTACCTCTGGCGGTGCCAGTGCACCGAGGCTTTCGGCTAGCCCTATCTGCGCCACATAAACTGCCTGAATAGCCTCCTCAAGTGGTGTCTCGGGCGCCAGTACCAATGCGGCGCGCAACGTATCCGACGCCTCAGAGTAGAAGATAGTACCTGAGTCTATGCCGGCTATTGCTCGGCTTACGGCTTTATCGAAGGGGTCCGTATGCTTAGGTACTTTCTCTCCCGTGAACAGGGGCGGAAATTTAGGAGACTCTGTCATAGCACTGCCTGAGCATAGGTCTCTGAGTTGATAAGCTGTTCAGCGATACGGCTGAAGGCCTGCGCTTGCGGACTATCAGGTTTCGATACCACTATGGGAACACCACCGTCTGCACCGATACGAATATCTAAATCGAGAGGGATCTCGCCGAGGAAAGGTGCACCCAGCTTCTCTGCTTCTGCACGCGCACCGCCCGAACCAAATGGGTGATGCTCTTTGCCGCAACCATCACAGACAAAGGATGCCATATTTTCGATGAGGCCAAAGAGTGGTACCTCCATGCGCTTGAACATGTCGATACCCTTGCGCGCATCCAGCAAAGCGATGTCTTGAGGCGTTGATACTACCACTGCGCCTGCAACAAAGAATTTCTGGCTGAGAGTCATCTGGACATCACCCGTACCCGGCGGAAGGTCGACCAGTAGAACATCGAGCTTGCCCCACTCAACCTGATTCATCATCTGCTCTAGAGCGCCCATAAGCATAGGACCGCGCCAGATGATCGCTTCATCCTCGGGTGTCATAAGACCGAGTGACATGAGCGTAACGCCATGGTTGCGCAGTGGCAAAATAGTTTGTCCATCTGGGCTGGAGGGGCGGCCTGAAACGCCAAGCATGCGTGGTTGGCTAGGGCCATATACATCAGCATCCAGCAGTCCGACTTTGAGCCCCTTGGCCGCAAGTGCTACCGCGAGATTAGCCGATACGGTCGATTTACCAACACCGCCCTTGCCCGAAGCGATCGCTATGATGCGGTCGATCCCTTCAGGATTTTTGTCTTGAGGCCGCGGTGCATCCGTACCGATGATGTTGCTATTCGCGCCTGCGTCTACAAATTGTTCCATTTTAATTCCTATTATTCTTCTTAACTGTCCAGGTAATCGTCGCTCGTGCGCACTCGTGGGCGTTCGCCCATCGCCATCGGTGAACTCTCCCCATGGTATTGCGCTTTGACGCGGCAGTCATCACACATTTTCACCAACTGTAAGTTATCGGTGTTGGTGTACATCCAGTGATTGCCTTCGAGCTTCTCTACGATTTTGTTAATGGTGCTAGCTACACCGAAGGGTTTACCGCAGCTTATGCACTCGAACGGATCTTCGCCATGCAAAGCGCGCTTCTGTAACGCGTTGTTGCTCAGGTCAAGTTGCGGCATGAGTTGTATCGCTGTCTCGGGGCAGGTGGTTTGGCACACGCCACATTGAACGCAGGCGTTCTCTGTAAATTGCACTTCGGGTCGGTCTGCGTGGTCGGCTAGTGCTCCGGTTGGGCAGAGTGAGACGCAGGCAAGGCACAGAGTACACTTATCTGAGTTGATCTGAACAGCACCGTAGGGAGCGCCTGCGGGGAGGCTTATAGGCTCTTCAACGGATCGGCCTGCTTTACTGCTGATAGCAGCGGTCGCCACTCGAGTTATATCTCGGCGACCACCCATGAGCAGGACAGAATCGCAGCTAGCTTCAGAGTAGCGAGTAGGCTCGCTTAACTGGTTTGTGTCCACCACGCGAATGCGATCTTTCTCGCTTCCAGCACCGTTCAGTAGCGCTTGAGCTAGCTCCAGCTGCGGTTGCATAACGGCTGCGTCGGCAGCACTGTCGGGCAGTATCAGTACTTCGCTGAAGCCGGCTCCGAGTGCTGCCATCATCTCAGCATGTCCTATGCGGTCAGTATGCTCTATCGCAAAGGGGATGAGGTCATCCGCTAGACCCTCGCCGTAACGGGCATGTTGCGCAATCGCTTGATAGCCCTGTTCGACCGTGTGAATTAACAAGCGGGGCGCCTCGTTGGCGTGCTCTTTGTAGGTTCGTGCCATCAGGCTAAACGCTTGGGTAATGGATTCGAACGGAGACTCGTTCATATCGATTGCCGAGGTTGGGCAGACTGAGGCGCAGGTACCGCAGCCGGCACAGATATTTGAGTCGATTTGCACGAAGTCGCCGGCCGAGAAGATAGCTTCCGTTGGGCAGACATCCAAGCAGCGCGTACAGCCAACTTTTTTGGCGCGTGAGTGTGCGCAAAGCGACGTGTTTAGCTTGTAGTAGACACTTTTCTCAAACTCTCCAACGCGTTCCCGGGCAGTCAGAGCAATGCGCTCTAACTCGCCGCTCTTTGCCGGGTCCGCCCAGAAGTAGCCGTTACGTTTCTGGTAGCTCGGGAAGGCAGGCTCGCCGCCGCGCAGATCAATAAATACATCGCACTCGCTGCTTGAGGTTGGTTTAGCTTCGCTGAAAGCGAGACCACCGCGACCGCTTTGGCGTTGAGTTTGTAGGTTGGTGAACTCAAGCTCAAAGCACCCTAGGGCACCCTTGGCGTTTTTAAGTTCTCCCTTGGCGACATCGTAGCGCGAAGATGGGAGTCTGAGCGGGCCAGAATCGTTCACTACGCAGGTTACACCGAGATCATCCTGCAACAGTTCCGCCATGCGGATACACTGCTCGGTTGAGCCGATAATGCAGCAGATACCCTCAGATACGATATTCTTTAGAGGGACAATAGGTGATTCCAGTTGGGCTGCCGCGAGCAAGGCTGACTGTTTCGCGGTGATGCGTTTGCTCTTCGCGCTCTTGGGTGCCCAGCCTGCGCGGTCACGTAGATCGATAAAATCCAGTGGTGCAACCTGTTGGGTTTCGGCTTCAATCTCATCGGCAAGTCGTTCAAACAGTGCTGCTTGCTGGGAGCACGCAATTACAACGTTGGCCTCACTGTTGAGGTGTTGCACTGCGGTTCCCAGATCACTACCACAGAGTTGCTCTACTCTGACGGCTTCGTTGGCCTGCGCCGCGGCCTTTAGCGTATTGATATCGAGCGACTGGGTGTTGTCGCAACTACATAAAACCAGTGTTTTTTTCGTCGCCATCAGGGGTGAGACTCTTCTTATAATCGGTGGTCGTTATTCTCTATTTCGCAATGCGAACACGTTGTTATTACAAAAGTGATCTACGTTGGACTATAAATAGTAGATTAGTAAGTATTCTCAAATGTGAGAAAGATATTACCCAAATCTTTCTTTCGGTATAACAACAAAAGAGAAAGCCATGAGCGCTCGTACTGAAAATTGGAGACGTGAGCTTCCCGTTGGCGCCGTCGTGCGGCGCGTACCCGGCGTGACACGCTGGGCTCGTCATATTTGGAAGCCGGTTGCTGTAATCCCGGGGGCTGCTGAGGCCTTCTGGAAAGAGTTGGTGCGTGAAGACGATGTTGTTGATTATCACGCAGGCACGGTCACTCTGGAGTTGTATCGAGCTGATGTTGAAGCGTATCTTGTATCACTCAACATGGCTGTCCCCTCGCTTTGGGTCATTCTTGATCGAGACGAGACCGGTCAATCGCCCTCTGATTACTTCGTGAGTGCTGTGACCGCAAGCGCCTATGAAGCGCAAGACGCCCTTGATAGTGGCGAAAGTATTGTTGAAGCCGTGCCTATGCCTGAGTCGCTTGCCGCTTGGATTAAAGAGTTTGTCGACATGCACTATCTGGAAGAGACGTTCAAGAAACGCCGTCGCGACAAGTTCTCGACGGACGAAAAAGAGGATGGCAAAGGAGATGCGCGCATCCGCCAGGTGAGTGATGTATATCGCAGCCCAACTAGTATAAAGAACCCGCAGGTGCACTGATGGCAGAATCACGATTCGAACGCTGGTCGCGCCTCAAATCGGAGGAGCGTCAAGAGAGCTCTCTTAGTGCCGAGGAGATTGCGCAGAGAGAAGCTGGTGAAGTTGCTGAACAGAAGCAAGAGCAAGCGCTTGCTGATAACGAGCAGCTTAGCGATGAAGAGGTCCTTGAGAAATACGAGCTGCCAGATCCTGACAAGATCGAACTCGGCATGGATATAAAAGGATTCATGAATAAAGAAGTGCCCGAAGCCTTGCGCCGCCGAGCACTGCGTTCTCTGTGGCGGTCGAATCCAGTGCTCGCTGTTTTAGATGGGCTCAATGACTACGATGAGGACTTCAACACCCTGACTACCGGAGCTGAGGGTGTGCAGACTCTGTACCAGGTAGGTAAAGGGATGTTTGATAAGGCGTTGCGTGCAGAAGAGAAGCTGCTTCAGGCGAGCCAGATAGAGGCAGAGATCCAGTCTGGGGAGCAAAACGTAGGTTCTCTAGTTGGGCCGACGGAACCTGAGGCGCTGACTCCTGCGCCGCCAATTGCAGATACGGCGGGCAATCAAAAAGAGTTAGCTCAGTTCGAAGCTCAGGAAGAGCTTGAGACATACGGTGAGTCATATGAATCTGCGCCGGCGCGATACAGGCCCCGTATGAGTTTTAGTTAAAGGAAAGCTAAAGGTCCGACGATTAACGCTGTACCAAGGTAAAAACAAAAGGAAATAAACTTGGAAAATACTGCGGAAAAACAGTGCCCCCGTTCGATAACCCCTGAAGATCGAGCGCGGGCCCAAATATACCAGTTGCTGGGCACTTTGCTGAGCAATCCCCCGTCTGCAGAGCTGCTCTCTGGGCTCGCTGCCATAAATGGCGATCAGACTCCAGTAGGGCAAGCGAGTCAGAATCTTGCGAAGCTTGCCGCGCGCACCGAAGTGTCCAGTGCAGAGCGAGAGTTCAACAATCTCTTTATTGGTCTCGGGCGGGGCGAGCTACTGCCCTATGCCAGTTACTACTTAACCGGATTCCTGAATGAGAAGCCATTGGCGGACCTTCGCACCGATCTAATGCGTCGCGGTATCGAGCGAAATGCAGATGTGAAGGAGCCCGAGGATCACATGGGTACGCTGTGTGAGATTATGGCTGGCATCATCACTGACGAGTTTGCTTGCGACAGTGATCTCGAGTCGCAAAAGGCCTTTTTTGATGCTCACTTGTCGAAGTGGGCAGAGCTATTTTTTACCGATTTAGAAGAAGCGCAAAATGCTGTGTTCTATGCCCCAGTTGGCTCCCTCGGGAAAGCTTTCATGGCGGTAGAGAGCGAGGCTTTTGCAATTCAATAACTGGGACTTGTTGGTCCCTTAAATCAGGTGGAGGTGTTCCATGGAGAACCAAACGCGTGAAAACAGCCGTCGCCGCTTCTTGCGGTTGGCAGTGACAGCAGCTCCGGCTGCCGTCGCAGTGGCAGTTGCACCGAAAGCCGCCGCTCAGGCCGCCGCTGATGGCGTTCCGAAGAGTAGAGGCATTCGCGATACTGATCACACACGCAAATATCTGGAATCGGCTCGCTTCTAAGCATTGGTAGGTACTCTCTGCGGTTGCGTGATGCCCACAGAGAGTTCGCTTTTGTAAAGGACGAGAATAATAAAAACATGAGGTAATAGGCATGTTAAGAAAGAAAACGAATGGGGTAGCGAAAGGCTCCCGTGCGGGCTCTTTACTTTCATCGCTTGCAGCCAAAACACTTGATCGTCGTTCATTCCTGGCGGCGTCCGGTGTTGCTGTAGGTGGGTTAGCAACCTTGTCTCTCGGCTCTTCGCGAGTGCAGGCTGCAACACCATCCGACGCGGGTGGTGAAGTGGTGCGCAAGAAATCAGTATGTACCCACTGTTCAGTGGGCTGTACTGTCGAAGCAGAGGTACAAAACGGTGTTTGGACTGGTCAGGAGCCTGGCTGGGATAGCCCATTTAACCTAGGCGCACACTGCGCCAAAGGTGCGGCAGTTCGTGAGCATGCTCACAACGATCGCCGTCTCAAACATCCGATGAAAATGGTCAACGGAGAGTGGACCAAAATCTCTTGGGATCAAGCGATCAATGAGATCGGCGACAAGATGTTGCAGATCCGCGAAGAGAGTGGCCCAGACTCAGTCTACTGGCTTGGTAGTGCGAAGTTCTCCAACGAGCAAGCCTACTTGTACCGTAAGTTCGCTGCCTACTGGGGTACGAACAACATTGACCACCAGGCACGTATCTGTCACTCAACTACGGTTGCGGGCGTTGCGAACACCTGGGGTTACGGTGCTATGACCAACTCCTACAACGATATCCATAAGTCAAAAGCGATCTTCCTGATTGGGGGTAACCCAGCTGAAGCACACCCAGTGTCGCTGCTGCATATCCTCAAGGCCAAGGAAGAGAACAATGCGCCTTTGATCGTATGTGACCCACGTTTCACACGCACCGCAGCACATGCTGACGAGTACGTGCGCTTCCGCCCGGGCACAGACGTAGCGCTGATTTGGGGTATCCTCTGGCACATCTTTGAGAACGGCTGGGAAGATAAAGAGTTTATCCGCACACGCGTTTACGGCATGGATGATATCCGCGACGAAGTGAAACGCTGGACTCCAGCTGAAGTTGAGCGCGTAACTGGTACTCCAGGTGCACAGCTTGAGCGTGTGGCCCGCACGTTGGCCAACAACCGTCCAGGCACTGTTATCTGGTGTATGGGTGGTACTCAGCACACCAATGGTAACAACAATACGCGTGCTTACTGTGTGCTTCAGTTGGCACTGGGTAACATGGGTGTCGCCGGTGGCGGTACCAACATCTTCCGTGGCCACTGTAACGTACAGGGCGCGACTGACCTTGGAGTTCTGGCAGATACATTACCGGGTTACTACGGTCTGGCAGCGGGCTCTTGGGCTCACTGGGCACGTGTTTGGGATGAAGATCTCGACTGGCTCAAAGGTCGCTTCGCAACCATGGATAAAGATGGCAAGCAGCGTCCAATGATGAACGAGAAGGGTATCCCCGTTTCTCGTTGGATCGACGGTATTCTCGAAGCTAAAGAGAATCTCGAACAGCCGGACAACACTCGCGCTATGGTGCTTTGGGGTCACGCTCCAAACTCGCAGACGCGTATGCTCGAGATGAAAGAGGCGATGGAAAAGCTCGACCTTCTTGTCGTAGTGGACCCATTCCCAACAGTCTCTGCGGTGCTGCACGATCGCAAAGATGGTGCGTACCTACTGCCCTCGACAACTCAGTTCGAGAACTCAGGTTCAGTAACCGCATCTAACCGTTCGCTGCAGTGGCGTGAGAAGATTGTTGAGCCGTTGTTCGACTCGAAAGTCGATCACGAGATCATTAAGCTGTTTTCTGACAAGTTCGGCTTCACTGATCGTATGTTCCGCAACATCAAGGTCGAGGGTGATATTCCTAATACTGAGGACATCACTCGCGAATTTAACCGTGGAATGTGGACTATCGGGTATACCGGTCAGTCTCCAGAGCGTATCAAAAAGCACATGCAGTACCAGCATCACTTCGACAAGACGACACTACGCGCTGTAGGTGGTCCGTGTGATGGCGATGTTTACGGTATGCCATGGCCTTGCTGGGGTACGCCAGAGATGAACCACCCAGGTACGCCAAACCTCTACGATATGTCGTTGCCTGTGTCTGAGGGTGGTCTCACCTTCCGTGCTCGCTTCGGTGTAGAGCGTGATGGCGAAAGTCTGTTGGCAGATGGTGTCTACTCGAAAAACTCGGAAATCAAAGATGGTTACCCAGAGTTTACGATGCAGATGCTGATGGACCTTGGCTGGGATTCAGACCTGACAGCAGAGGAGCGTGCATCTATTGACGCTGTTGCCGGTCCTAAGACCAACTGGAAAACAGACCTCTCAGGTGGTATCCAGCGTGTAGCGATTAAGCATGAGTGTGCACCGTTCGGTAATGCGAAGGCGCGTGCAATTGTTTGGAACTTCCCAGACCCAGTGCCGCTGCACCGTGAACCGCTCTACACAACGCGTCGTGATCTGGTTGCTGAGTACCCAACTTATGCTGACAAGACCTTCTGGCGTGTACCCACCTTGTATGAGTCAATCCAGAAGAACGACTTTAGCAAAGAGTTCCCAATCATTCTGACCTCGGGTCGACTGGTTGAGTACGAGGGTGGTGGTGATGAGACACGTTCTAACCCTTGGCTGGCAGAGTTGCAGCAGGATATGTTCATCGAGGTTAACCCGCGTGATGCGAACAACCTGAACATTCGTGACGGCAATGATGTCTGGGTCTCTGGTCCTGAAGGCGGTCGCATTAAGGTTAAGGCGATGGTTACCGAACGTGTGGGTGAGGGCGTTGCCTTCATGCCGTTCCACTTCGGTGGGCACTTGGAGGGTAAAGACCTTCGGTCGAAATACCCAGCAGGTTCAGATCCATACGTTTTGGGTGAATCAACCAACACCATTCAAACATACGGTTACGACTCGGTTACCCAAATGCAGGAAACCAAAGCGACCCTATGTGCGATAGAGCCAGCATAAGAGGAGGTGTAGAAGATGGCACTTGAAGGACAAGCACGCGCAAAGTTCCTTTGCGACGCCGAACGCTGCATCGAATGTAATGCTTGCGTCACGGCTTGTAAAAACGAGCATGAAGTCCCTTGGGGCATCAACCGCCGTCGCGTCGTTACCATCGAAGATGGTAAGCCAGGCGAGCGTTCGATCTCGGTAGCTTGCATGCACTGTTCAGATGCGCCTTGTATGGCGGTCTGCCCAGTGGACTGTTTCTACCAGACCGACGACGGCATTGTATTGCACTCCAAGGATCTCTGTATCGGATGTGGCTACTGCTTCTACGCTTGCCCATTCGGCGCACCACAGTTCCCGCAAGCGGGTAACTTCGGTAGCCGAGGCAAGATGGACAAGTGCACATTCTGTGCAGGTGGTCCGGAAGAGGACAATTCAACTGTGGAGTTTGCTAAGTACGGACGTAACCGCATCGCAGAGGGTAAATTGCCAATCTGTGCGGAGATGTGTTCGACCAAAGCGTTGTTGGCCGGTGACGGCAACGATGTGGCAGACATCTATCGTCAGCGCGTCATTAACCGAGGTTTCGGTTCAGGCGCATGGGGATGGGGCACAGCCTACGAGAAGAAAGCCTAATAGGGCTTTGTCCGGGGCCTTCGGGCCCCGGGTTATCTCTAACAGCTTCATTTAGTGGATTCTATTGGAGTGCTCTTATGAACTTCAAAGCGGTAACTGCTGCCCTGCTGTTGGTAGCATCACTGTTCAACACCAGTTGGGCGAACGAGACGGCGCCTGTCGTTGATCGAACCTCAACCGGCGGTGCTCAGACACTGGAAGACATCATGGCGCGTCAGGCGCAGTTGAACGTCGACGAGCGCTTCAGATCGGAAAATATTGGAGATCCTAGCCGTGCCAAGGCGATAACGGAACAGCTAGGAACCAATGGCGGTGCCTCGGACTCAGAGGTTTACCGAGCAATACGTTATAACGAAATTGATCCAAGTCTGCAGCAACGCGGGCCCGCAGCCGAAGTGTTAATTCAGGACGCTGGGATGCCTTGGTACAAGCTGCGTGAAGGGCCAGTCATCACCTATGGCGGCGGTGCCTTGCTCGGTATTATCGGCTTGCTGATTGTCTTCTACTTCGTCAGGGGGCGCATCATGATTGATGGCGGACCTGCGGGTACAACAATTGAGCGATTCAAAGCTATTGAGCGTTTTGGTCACTGGTTGCTGGCGGGCTCTTTTATTGCCCTGGGAGTTACCGGTTTGCTAGTGCTTATGGGGCGTAAGTTCCTGATACCGGTGATCGGTCCCGAGGCTTTCGCAACACTAGCGGCGGGATCAAAGTTCATCCACAACAATATCGCTTGGGCATTCATGATTGGCCTGGTGATGACCTTCTTTATGTGGGTGGCACACAACATCCCTAACAAGTTGGATATCAAATGGCTGCTCGCCGGTGGCGGTATCTTTACTAAGTCTCACCCGTCGGCGAAGAAGTTCAATGCGGGCCAGAAGATCATCTTCTGGACAGTAATGATAATGGGCTTCTCGGTATCACTGTCAGGGTTGTCATTGCTCTTCCCGTTTGAGCTACCGATGTTTGCTAAGACCTTCGCGCTGATCAATTCGGTCGCCGGAACAGACCTGCCGACTGTCTTGCTGCCACACGAAGAGATGCAGTACGCCAATATATGGCACTCAATCGTGGCATTTGTAATGATGCTTGCGATCATTGCACACATCTACATTGGTTCGGTTGGTATGGAAGGTGCATTTGACGCCATGGGCAATGGCCAAGTAGATCTTGAGTGGGCGCGTCAGCACCACGATCTCTGGGTAGCCGAAGTAGAGGCTAAGCAAGGCAAAGGGGGTTCATCGTGAAGGCTATGATCTCTGCTTTTGTGGTAGCGCTAGCGATCGCTTTCGCTGCGCCATCAGTGCTGAATGAGTTTGGTTGGTCGGCTGCTGAAAAAGGTAGTAGTGCTACGAGTGTGCGACTTAACTGAAACAGAAGAGGTGATGCAGGTTGACGCTGTCGGCCTGCTTTGCCCTTTGCCCATTCTGAGGCTTAAAAAGCGTACTGCCGGCTTGCCCAGCGGAACACCTGTGGACTTTTTTACAGACGATCCCAGTGGATGGCGTGACCTAGAGTCTCTATGCGAGCTTGTAGGTCATGAGTTGCGTGGTGTGGATGAATTGGCGGATGGCGTCATTCTCTACCGTTTGAGGTTAGCTTGATGCAGCGAGTGGATGGTAATGCAGAGTTTCAACGTCTGTGGCCAACGCTGTTTATGGCTATTCGACTTCCCGGACATGAGGCTGCGAACCCTGTTCTGACGAGTTTGATTTTGCAGGCTAACTCCCAACAGGAGCAGTTAACCACTAATTACCTTAATCAGAATCTATTTGAACTGAACCACCCCGCTATCTCCTGGCTGCAGCAGTGCGTCTTACGGGCTATAGCCGATTACGTGGCTGAAGCTGGTATGCCTAAGATGCCAGAAGTTTCAGTGCAGGCCTGGGCTAACGTAAATGCCAAGGGCGATTACCACAATCTTCACAACCATCCGCACTCCTGGCTTTCAGGTACCTATTACTTGAGCGTTCCAGGTCAAGCAACAGAAACTGGCTCGCGGGATGATTTAAATCCGGGATGTATCAGTTTCTTCGATCCGCGTGGCGCTGCCAATATGAGTGCACTGCGCAACGACGGTCAGTTTGATCCAGAGTACAGGCGCCTACCTGAAGCTGGAGAGCTCTATCTTTGGCCCGCTTTTTTGCACCATTTCGTGCACCCAAACCTCAGTGATGAACCTAGGCTGTCGATCTCCTTCAACGTGGTTGTAACTAACAAGTCACAGCATCTCTAAGAAAATTAGCTCCCCGGCAGCCGGATGTTTCACTAGATCATGGTGGAACGCGAGGAGCCTAGTTCTGCGTCAGTAAAATTCTGTTGTGTTGAGAAGTACGACCAAATTTTTGACCAAATACGCGGCCGGTGCAGTTAGAAGCACGCCGCAGATCAAAGCGGCACCAAAACGGCTCATTCCGCTGGGTTTTATAAGGTCCTTGTAGACGATGAGCGCCATGTACATGACCAAAGCAAAAACTAGAATTGATGTGATAAGTGAATCTATTTCCCAAGGTGACATCAGTGGTCATTCCCTCTGTTGGCGGTTTGTTGAAGTTGATTGAGCAGTGCCAGTGGCCCGTGTAAGCAGGTACGACAATAGCGACTCCCAATACGGCTCAGAGGGTGGGGTTGGAGCACCCCAAAAAACCTTTCTACTGGTGAAATTTCAGAATCCGGAAACGATACAAAAAACACGCCTCAACGTATTAGATGCTAATCAAAAGGAGGCTATTATGGTCAAACTTCCCCAGGGGCTCTTGCGTCGATTAATGATGAGCGATGCCGCCAAAACAAAGGAGCGTCGAGAGAGAATTCAACACCCGCATCATGTGAAGTCTAAGAGTTCATGGAACTTCGATGGTGGATACGAGAACTACGATCCAGAGACAGAGAAATCGGTAAAAAGAGATACTGAAGTTTAAACCAGATTTACTCCTTGAGTTGCGTTGATACCAGTGTAATCAAATTACAGTGCTGCTGGGTTTAGAAGATCAAACAGGAGAGACCGGGAAGATGTCGATGGCATTAGATCTGGCTGACTTCGATGAAGCAACGGTGTTTGGCTAAATGTGTGTTAGGGTTTGGCCAAACGGGGTTTAAGGTTTGGCCAAACCTAGTAGTTACTGAATGTAAACTGTTGCTCAGTAACCTGTGAACTGGTCGGTGAGTTCAATTTCGCAAGCTTGCTCGATCTGCTCTGCATTGAAGCCCGCGCTGAGTCGGAACTGCCCTGCATCCACTCGCCAGCCTTTGCTATCCACATCGCAGTAGGCGAAGTCTCGCAAACCCAGCTCAAATTCCACGGTTGCGCTCGTACCAGCCTCAAGCGTTACTTTGCTGAACTGCTTAAGCTCTTTCACAGGTCGTTCAACTTTTGAGTTGAGTTCCGATACGTAGAGCTGAACGACAGTTGTACCCTGCCTTTCGCCAGTATTAGTGAGCTTGACGCTTGCTTTTACTGAACCATCAGCCCCCACTTGAGCGCTCAGTTCAGAGAGTGTGAAACTTGTGTAACCCAAACCGAAGCCGAACGGGAAAAGTGTTTTGATACCGGTTGCGTCATAGTGGCGGTAGCCAATATTGAGCTTCTCGCGGTACTCAACTGCTCCATCTTGGCCTGGGTAGACCCGTGCGTCACCAACGGCTGTCGGATTGTCACTCCATTTGATGGGGAAGGACTGCGGCAGACGACCTGTGGGCTCTACGTCGCCGAAAAGTACATCTGCAATAGCGTTGCCGCACTCTTGGCCGGGGTACCAAGCTTGGAGAACAGCAGGGGCCTGGTCGATCCATGGCATTTCGACAGGTCCACCGGTTTGCAGCACAACCACTGTGTTTGGGTTGGCTTCTAGTACTTTGCTGATTAGCTCATCCTGTCGGCCCGGTAGTGAAATGTTCTCCAGATCACTACCTTCCGTGTCCCACTCACCCGAGCGGCCTACGAAAAGGATTGCGGTGTCGGCCTCGCTTGCCGCAGCAACGGCGTGTATGAGATCACTATCACCTAGTGGACGCGAAATGCCGAGTCGCCACGCAGATAAAGTCAGGTTGTCACTGTCGCGACTCATAAAGTCAAAGTGAATTTTGTACTCTCGGCCCGCCTCAAGCTCAAGAGGTACAGTCTGTTCGTCGCACCCCTCCTCGAAGAATGTGCGACCTTTCTGCCAACTCGAAGTGAGATCGAGTATCAGTTCGTTATCAAGATAGATTTTCGCTAAGCCCGCACAATGGAACCCGAGATGATGGGTGCCGGTACTCTGCGGCTCATATCTGGCAGTTACACGCGCAGAGAAATTGCCGACCTCGACTTTGTTGCCGCCGAAGGGAGGAATCCAGAAGGCGACGCCGTCGGTCATTGTCTCGGTATGAACCGGCTCCCCCCTGAGTTCGCGGTTAGCAAAGAACTCAACATCGAGATTGCCTTTGTATAGAGGTTCAAAACGATAGTTACTGCAGCCCTCGGCAAACTCGATGTTACCAGCTCCGGTACGTGCAGAGATTGCTTCAAGTGGTGTTACTGTGTAGTGGGGGTTGAGTTGAGCTGAGCCCCCGCCCATGATGCGTGCGACATTGGCGTTTGGACCTATAACCGCAATCTTACCTGCGGCTTCAGCCTTAAGAGGGAGAATTGCATTCTCGTTTTTCAGTAGTACTGTGCCTTCAGCGCCGGCCCTGCGAATGAGTGCGCGATGTTCCGCGCGATTATCCGCTTTTTCAACGAAAGGCCGGTCGTCACCCAAGGAGCCAACGCGCTCCATCAGTCGGAGCACCTCAAGTGCTAACTGACGCACCTGTGAATCACTCACCTCGCCAGCATTAACGGCATCGATTAGCTTTTGACCTCTATCACGCGCAGGCCCTGGCATCTCCATATTGAGTCCAGCGTTGATTGTTGGTGCAGTTGAGCGAGATCCGAACCAATCCGAGGTTAGAGCACCATCAAATCCCCACTCTTGGCGTAACACTTGGGTTAGTAACCACCCGCTCTCTGCGGTATAGGTGCCATTGAGTTTGTTGTAAGAGGACATCATTGACCAAGTGCCCGCTTTTTTGACGGCATCTTCGAACGGGCGGAGGTAAATCTCTCTCAGTGAACGCTCGTCAATAACAGAGTCGATGGTGGTGCGTTCGATCTCACTCTCGTTGCCTGCGAAGTGTTTAACGGCTGAACCAATGCCCTGTTCCTGCAGGCCTTGGATATAAGCCGTTGTCAGTGAAGCTGACAGCTCGGGGTCCTCTGAGTAGCACTCAAAGTTACGCCCATTGGTGCAACTACGCTGCACGTTGACCGTCGGGCCTAAAGATAGATGAGCCCCTTTGGATTTCACCTCTTCAGCAATTGCCTCGGCAATCTCTTTTGTCAGAGCAGTATTCCATGTTGCACCAATGCTGATTCCACATGGAAAGCACGCTGCCGTAACGCCACCAAACAGTGAGCCTGAGCCTCGAGCACCGTTCGGTCCATCTGTCACTCGCATCTTATTGATGCCAAGGCGCGGAATTGCGGGCAGCGACCAAAAATCTTCCCCCGAGAGCAAGCTAACCTGCTCTTCAAGTGTTAGCTGATCGATCAATTGCTCGGCCTGTCCGTTTGCTGGGGTGCCATTAGGGTTGTTCATTGTATTCCTACCAGTCCGTGAAAATATACGGTTTATAACGTTGCAAACGCTTTTATAACGTTTTAAATTCACAAAAGCAATGCTGTCGAATGGCGGAATTGTGACCAAATATTCGCAGTGTGGAATGACTTATTTAGGCCCAGCATGGAATATGATTATGGCGCGACCCACGCTTAAAACTATTGCACAGGCTCTTAATCTCGCAGTCACTACGGTTTCGCGGGCTATGAAAGATGACCCTGCAATTCGTCTTGAGACGCGCAAGAGAGTGCAAGCAAAAGCAAAAGAGGTTGGTTATATACCCGATCGCGCTGGCGTTCGCCTGCGTACCGGTAAAACTAACGTCATAAGCGTGGTACTCCCTATTGAGCGCAACATGTCCAATCATCAAGCGCGTCTGATGGCCTCCTTAGCTGAACGCCTGAAGGGTACGGGATACCACATCAATACCAGCTACTACTTTGATAAAGCGGAGGCTTTGGCTGAGGTAAGGTACTTGGTTGAGACAGGATCGACTGATGGAATCCTAATAAACAGCACTGAGCCTAACGACGCGCGAGTAGAGTACCTTTTAGATAAGGCGTTTCCGTTTGTGACCCACGGCCAAACTCATTGGTGTAAGGCGCATCCCTTCTTTGATTACGACAACGAGACATTTGCAGAGCTGGCGATCACTAAGTTGGCACAGCAGTCTCGTAGGTGCATCTTGGCAATTCTTCCGCCAACCGATGCTTTTTATACGCTGGCCATGCAAGCGGGTATCGAGCGAGGTGCAGCACGTTCATCGCTGCAGATCCTAAACTGTCCGGGCGTTAATGCTGACTCTCCTCATCTTGATATCGAATCTGCCGTTGTCAGTATGCTCACTGCAAATCCGCATATTGATGGCATTTTCGCGAGCTCGCCAATCTCTTGCATGGCTGCAGTTTCGGGGCTGGAATCGTTGGGTCTGCAAGTAGGAATGGAGATCGATGTTGTTAGCCGCGAGGCGATACCCTTTTTAAAAATGTTCCGTAAGCAAGTGCTTGTAGCGCAGGAGAATGTTGCGAAGGCGGGTCAGTTCCTAGCTCAGGCTCTGTTGCAACGAATAGATAAGCCGGAGCTGCCTCCAATGCAATATCTCGATGTGCCCACCTTAGACCAGATCAAGTAGGACTCTGGTGTCCATAAGAGGCCTGTTATCCGAACGACCTATGTGTCTTTCATGACAGATGTTGGGATTTGTTTCTAAAATCGGATAAAAAGTTGGGTTTTATCTTGAATTTGACGTTTTTGTGAACAAAACTGTGCGCCAAATATCGCGGGGTTTCCCATTCGGAAGGGGCTGAATGGTTGATGCATCAGAACACCGCATGCTAGCTGGAAATTTTAGCTTGGTGTTTAAGTCTGCATGAGGCGCATACGCGGTTGGTCTGCTCACTATTGGGAGTTGAAGAAACAGTTAGTGCTGTTTCTTGGGCTCTCCTGCATGCTGATGCTGGGTTCGTTGGTGTACGTATTTCAATACTACAACCAACTCCATCTGAGTCTGTTGGAGGAGGTCAGAAAGGATGGTCAGGAGTACCGGCACCGCTATGAAGTTGAGTACGAACTAATTCTCGCTGGAATGTCCCAAATTGCCACGCTAGTTGCCTATCACGAGGCCAACTCTCGGCTCTTTGAACAAGGTGCCAAGGCGCTCAAGCTTGAAGGGGGCGGTAAAGGTGGTCAACTAACGGAGAAGTACCGCGCGCAGCTGCTCAGCTATCTTTTGCCCAGTTGGGAGAGGATGACTGAGGCGTTTAAAGTGCGGCAGTTACACTTTCATGTGAGTCCCGGTGACACCAGCTTTCTACGAGTTCACAAGCCTGATAACTACGGCGATGACCTCTCTAATGTGCGGCATATGATCGTTGATACCCTAGCCGATCAGCGTCCGCGTCAGGGATTTGAGATAGGTCGTGCAAGTCCAGGTTTGCGCAGTGTATCTCCGGTTTACAGCCCTAGCGATGCGACCCAATTCATTGGGGTGTTGGAGGCTGGGACTTCGTTTAAAACACTAGCCGATATCTTGAGCCAGTTAACCGGTTCAAGTGTCTCTGTTCTACTGGATATAGAGAGGATTCAAGAGACCCAGTGGAGTGTTAGCGATGAGAGTATTCTTGAGAGCTGTAACTGCTATATAGAGTCCAATACGTCGGGGGATAGAGCACTTTTAGAGCGTATGACCGCTGCGATGTTTAAGGAGAGACCTACCAGCTCTGTGACGCGCACAGAGGTGATCTCTGTAGACGGGGAACGCTATTCAGTGACTGCCTTCGGATTTCAGGACTACCAGGGGTTGAAGCTATCGGCATCCAAGCCTGTGGGACAGGTGTTGCTCTGGCGATCAATTGAAGCTGAGTATGCCGCCCTGCAGCGCAGCACGCTGCAAATTGCATTGATAGTCCTGGTCGGGTTTCTGATATTTGAGGTGGTTCTCTATAAAGGTTTGCAATACGTCTTCTCGCAGCTGGAGCGCGAGATTCGGAAGCAGACCAGTGATATCACCGAACTCAACAAGCGGCTGTTGAGTTTGGCAAACCATGACGGCCTCACCGGTTTACTCAATCGTCGAGCATTGATGGAGCGTTTTGACTCGCTCTACGCCTTCTCCCTTCGTTATAACCACCCCTGTGTGGTTATGCTGGTGGATATTGATCACTTCAAAAGTATCAACGATACCTACGGTCATCAGGCTGGCGATGAGGTGTTGCGTGAATTCGCCAAAGTGCTCACACAAGGGCGCCGTTCCGTGGACTTAGTGGGGCGATACGGGGGGGAGGAGTTCATTGTTGTTCTATCAGGAACGGACCTGATGAAGGCGACGGAGATAGCTGAATCGATTCGGCACACAGTAGAGATGACAAAACTGCACCCAAATGATACGGAGTCTCTGACTTGTAGTATTGGCGTTGCCGATATTAATGATGCAAGCAGCGTAAAGCAGGCGATCGCCTTTGCTGATGAAGCGCTTTATCACGCTAAGGGCGAGGGGCGTAATAGTGTGGTCACCTATGCTTTGGACCGGTAAGTCTGTCGGGACAACTTCGCGGTGATTCCTGCAAATACTTCTGGCTATTAGTTTTATTAGATCGCCTGCTGAAGCGGCCTGTTACAAGGCTTTTGCAGCCCCGCTGTAGGAGAGTAGTTTACTGCGCTATGGTGCTTTGAGCCTGCTTGCGAATTGCGCATAAAAAAAGGAAGCCGAAGCTTCCTTTTTCGTTTATGACAACGGCTTAGGCAGCTAGGTTTGCGTTTGCAAATTCCCAGTTAACCAGCGCCCAGAAACCTTTCAGGTAGTCAGGGCGTACGTTGCGGTAGTCAATGTAGTACGCGTGTTCCCACAGGTCTACAGTCAGGATCGCAGTCTGGCCGTCAGTCATCGGCGTACCAGCGTTGCTGGTGTTGACGATATCGAGTGAGCCGTCAGCGTTTTTAACCAACCAAGTCCAAGAAGAACCGAAGTTGTTTACAGCTTTGTCATTGAAAGCTTCCTGGAACGCTTCAAAAGAGCCCCACTTAGCGTTGATTGCATCAGCAATAGCGCCAGTTGGTGCACCGCCACCGTTTGGTGACAGGCAGTGCCAGTAGAACGTGTGGTTCCAAACCTGAGCAGCGTTGTTAAATACACCGCCTGCTGGAGCAGACATGATGATCTCTTCCAGTGACTTACCTTCGTACTCAGTTCCTGGTACCAGTCCGTTGAGTTTTACGATGTAAGTGTTGTGATGTTTGCCGTGGTGGAAGTCCAGTGTCTCAGCAGAGATGTGTGGCTCCAGTGCGTCTTTCGCGTATGGCAGTGCTGGCAGTTCAAAGCTCATTGTTCGCTCCGTAATCTACGAGTTGTGTTGTTAAGCGGATAAAACCTGGGGCGTATGATAACACCCTTTTGTTTCACATAAACCTTATAAAGATAATGTGATCTATAACCGGTTTAATAGGTTCCCCAGCGTTCGCTGCAACTAAAGATAGCTGGCGCGCGGCTGATTTCTCCATACAATGGGGCCAAAATTTCCGAGTACAAGGTGTGCATATGTCCAAAGTTCTGGTTTGGATCAGTATAGTGATGCTGGCGATCTACGTGGTGAAGACCCAGTATCTTGCTTCTAAAACTTGGGAGCCGTTTAGGGATGGTTGTATTGCTGGTGGCGGTACAGAGGTGCAGTGTAACTGCCTATCTGACTATGTTCATGAGCGCTTCTCCGATAACGAAGTGACTAGCATCATGCGCATGGAGAAGGGCGATTCAGCGTTTGAAACCAAAGTTGAGCAGACCATTATGGCTGGAACTCTAGCCTGCCAAACGGGTGGACAGTGAAGTTTGAAGATTGGTCTCAATTTCCCTGAGACAGCCACTTTTTCAGTAGGTAGAGTGCCGCGATTGCCCGCCCTTCGTGGAAATCCGCCTGAGTAATCAGCTCGTCGATATCGGCAAGTGGATAACGCACGACCTCAAGCGGCTCAGGCTCATCCCCCTCTAGTTTGCTTGGATATAGATCGCGCGCGATCACCAAATCTAGCATATGGCCCATGTAATTGGGTGCTGCACTGATGCGCTTGAGAGGGTGTAGCTCTCTCGCTGCGTGTCCTGCTTCCTCTTGCAGCTCGCGGTTCGCAGCTTCTAGAGGGGTCTCGCCAGGATCGATTACACCCTTGGGGAGAGTCAGAACATACTCATCCAGCCCTGCAGCATACTCGCGAATTAGCAGTAGGTTGTCCTCAGCATCTATGGCAATCACCATCACTGCACCGCGCGGTGGTGTGATGAGGCGCTCGAACATACGCTCTTCACCGTTGCTAAAACGCAGATGGACCTGCTCTACATGAAAAAGTCTTGAGCGCTCTGGGCGACTCAGCTTCAAAATCTCGGGTTTGATGGGCATACTTATTATCTTTCTCGGCTGAACCCTGAGTGTTCCCTGATTATGTTGAATTGGCAAGAGATAGATACCGTCTTTCTTGATATGGACGGCACATTACTGGATCTACATTTTGATAGTCACTTCTGGCTAGAGTTTGTACCCGCTGTCTATGCGAAAAAAAATGGCTTAGATCCAGATGAAGCTCGCATTTGGTTGCATGAACGAATCATGCGCGAAGTGGGTACGCTGCAGTGGTACTGTTTCGATTACTGGTCGAAAGAGCTCGATCTACCAATAACGGAGTTAAAAGCTGAGGTGGCCGATCGCATTGGGTATCGTGATTCAGTGCAGGAGTTTTTGCATAAGGTCCGGCAAAGTGGCCGGCGCATGGTGATAGTAACCAACTCACACCGAGGCGGCGTGGATCTAAAGTTCAAGCACACCAATCTGGAGGCTGAAGTGGATCGAACTATCAGCTCGCATGATTTTGGTGTTCCTAAGGAGCAGCAAGCGTTCTGGCATAAATTGCAGGAGATAGAGCCCTTCAATCCGCAGCGCACACTGATGGTAGATGACAGCCTCGCGGTACTGCGTTCTGCCCGAGACTATGGGATTGCTCATCTGCTAACAATCGCTCAACCCGATAGCCAGCAACCCCCGCGTGATTTGAGCGGTTGTGATTTCCAGATTTTGAATGATTTTGCTGAGGTATTTCCTGACCTATGAGTTCTGCAGAGCAGGTTCGACTGGATAAGTGGCTTTGGGCTGCGCGCTTCTACAAGACCCGTGGCCTAGCAAAAGAGATGATCGATGGTGGTAAGGTTCACTACAACGGACAGAAGACAAAGTGTTCGAAAGCCGTTGAGATCGGTGCGCTGATTAAACTGCGTTTGGGGTACGAAGAGAAAGTGGTAGAGGTGCTTGCACTGTCGGACCAGCGCCGCGGTGCACCTGAAGCGCAGAAGCTCTACCGGGAAACGCAGGAGAGTATCGATAAACGCCACTCGAATGCTGAGGCGCGCAAACAGCTTGGATCGGCCCCTGAAAATCGGCCCAATAAGAAGAGTCGTCGCGAATTGCTGCGCATAAAGGGCTTCTGGGACGATTGATAGGGTGTACAATTCGGTCAGCAAATTTCCATTCAAGAGTTAGAGTTTCAATGAGCAGTAACGATCAGATTCAACGTATACTTTTTGATGAAATAGATGTCCGTGGGGCACTGGTAGGGCTAGAGCAAGCCTACGCCGAGGTGCTTTCACGCGCTGACTACCCAGAGCGCCTGCAAATCGTGCTTGGAGAGCTGTTAGCTGCTGTGGTTCTGCTCACCTCAAATTTGAAAATTGAGGGACGCGTCTCGCTACAAGCCCAGGGTGAGGCTGGGGTGAAAATTCTTATGGCAGAGTGCACTCACAACAACCACGTGCGAGGCATCGCACGCTTCGAGGAGTCTGAGATCCCAGATGAGCAGCGCTTTGATCAGCTTCTCAAGAACGGACGCATGGCCCTCACGATAGAGCCTAGCACCGGGCAGCGCTACCAGGGCGTGGTGCCCTTAGAGGGTGCTACGGTGAGCGAGTGTCTAGAACGCTACTTCTCACAGTCGGAACAGCTACCTACAAAAATACAGTTGGCGGCTGATGGTAAGCGTGCAGCAGGCATGTTGACTCAAGTGCTTCCGGCTGCAGGTGCTGGAGCGGCAGATTGGGAGCATATTGTTGCCTTGGCTCATACACTAACTGCTGACGAGTTATTGAACTTAGATAACGAGACCCTCTTATACCGTCTATATCATGAAGAACAAGTGCGGTTGTTTGAGCCTGATGAGATCATCTTTAACTGTGAGTGCAGTCGTGAACGCAGTGCCAATGCAATGCAGATGATGACCGAAGATGAGCTCCTGACAGTTGCTGAAGAGCAGGGGGGCGAGATCGAAATGAGTTGCCAGTTCTGTAATGAGGTGTACCGCTTCGATACTGCGGACATCCGCGCGCTGTTCCACAACGATGGGCGCCTCAGCGATGAGGGTTCATTACACTAATGCCTATAAGCTGAAAGCTACGCCTAGGCGGCGCTTTATGCGAAAATCCCAGCTAGTATCACCATAATAAGAAACCAGAGATAATCTGGTCGACTCCATACCCAAGCATCAGCGTCTAAGAACGCGGCCCGTAAGAGGCCGGCTTGGTTTTTATTTGCAGGTAGATAGGGCACAGCCCGAAGGAAAGATACGAATGACTAAAGAGTCAGTCTCCACGACCCATTTAAACCTTGCTCCCGCTGCTTTGGTTGAAGCGGCCGTCGCTCGCGGCGAGGGAGTCCTAGCCAACACGGGTGCGCTAGTAGTTACCACAGGTAAGCGCACCGGACGCTCACCGATGGACCGTTTCATTGTGCAGGAGCCAAGCACGGCGGACTCCATTGAGTGGGGTGCAATTAACCGTCCATTTGATGCTGCCAAATTTGATGCACTCTGGACGCGTGTTGAAGCCCATCTGAGTGACACCGAGCACTTCGTGTCTGAAGTGCATGTGGGTGCTGATCCTAACCACTATCTCGCAGTGCGCATGACTACAGAGACCGCTTGGCAGAACCTCTTTGGCCAAAATCTCTTTATCCGTCCAGCGCATTACAATCCGAAGGATAAAGAGGAGTGGCAGATCCTCAATGTTGCTAGCTTTGAATGTGACCCCCAGCGTGACGGTACCAACTCTGATGGTTGTGTAATCCTTAACTTTGCTAAGCGCAAAGTGCTGATCGCCGGGATGCGCTATGCCGGTGAAATGAAGAAAGCGATGTTCTCCGTGCAGAACTTCTTGCTGCCTGAACGTGATGTGCTGCCAATGCACTGTTCAGCCAACATCGGTGAAGATGGTGCAACCACACTCTTCTTCGGACTCTCAGGTACAGGTAAAACAACCCTCTCAGCCGACCCAGATCGCTATCTAATTGGTGATGATGAGCATGGATGGGGCAAGGGAACAGTCTTCAACTTAGAAGGCGGCTGTTATGCGAAAACGATTAACCTCAGCCACAAGAACGAGCCGATTATCTGGGAAGCTATTCGCTTTGGCGCTATCGTTGAGAATGTGGTGCTGGATGAGCACCGATGTGCTGACTACCACGACACCAGCCTGACTGAGAATGGCCGTTGTGCATACCCTCTGGACCATGTTGAGAAGCGCTCCGCAACTAACATGGGCGCAGAGCCGGATAACATTATCTTCCTTACCTGTGACCTCACCGGTGTGCTACCTCCTGTCTCGGTGCTTACTAAAGAGTCTGCGGCATACCACTTCCTCTCTGGCTACACTGCGCTGGTAGGTTCAACAGAGATGGGCTCAGGCGGTGGCATCAAGTCGACCTTCTCTACCTGCTTTGGTGCTCCCTTCTTCCCCCGTCCAGCAAGCGAGTACGCAGAGCTTTTGATGAAGCGTATCGAAGAGTTTGGCTCTCGCGTTTACCTGGTAAACACTGGTTGGACCGGCGGTAGTTACGGAACAGGCGAGCGATTCAGCATACCTACCACGCGTGCAATTATTGCAGCGATTCAGGGTGGCTCCCTTGAAGGCGTAGAGACACAGCATATTGATACACTTAATCTGGATGTGCCTACCAAGGTTCCTTCTGTAGACGCTAAGCTGCTGGTGCCGCGCCAGACTTGGGAGTCGGCAGAAGCCTACGACGCAGCGGCGATTGAGCTGGCATCGAAGTTTGTTAAAAACTTTGAGAAATTTAGTGGAGTCGAAGCCTCCATTATCGCTGCTGGTCCGCAACTCTGATAAGAAGTGGGTCGTTTTTAGGCGACTGCAGTTATCGATCAGTAAAACGGCCTACGGGCTGTTTTTTTTGCCATTAAAATTTTTTATGTTGCCAAAAGGCATCACATTTAATTAAATTTTGGGTTCCACTGGACAATTAGTACTCACAGGACTAAGGTTTAGTTCATGACAATTATGATTATGACCGGTAATTTACTGCAGTAATCTTTGGATGCCACAGGATTGATGCCACAGGATTTAGTGGCACACATACAATAGGGAGCTAATCGGTTGCTATGGTTATCACAGCTTTGGTTTTCGTACTTTTAGTCTGTATGCTTGCGGGCCTACTCGTTGTGGTGATGAAAAGCAGCCCGTCGCATGCGCAGGAACAAGAGGACTCAGACAGCCAGGTTGTGACCAAGTCAGTCAGCGAGCCAGTCTCTCACCTGCGCTCTGAGGTTGATCGCTTCGCCAAGATAGTTAACACCTTCTAAGCAATTTTTCTCCGTTTTACCTCACTTCACCACACTCGTTGCAAACCAACGCTCTAGCGCCCTATCTGAGATCATCGGCAGCACTCTAGTAATAAGTGCTATCAAGAGTAGAGCCCATAGCAGGCGATATCCAACTACGGCACTCAGGGGTGCTCCAGTCAGAGCGATTAGCAAGGTATCTTCAATTAAGCTATGACACAGGCCTAGCAGACTTATTGCGGCCAGCACCTCTCTGGGTGTTAGCTCTCCTTTTTCCGCTTCGCGTATCAACAATCCGCCCCCAAAAGCTAGGCCAAGTGTCATGCCGATAAGTGTCATTGATAGCGCTTTCTGGGAGATTCCAATGAGTTTCAAGAGCGGTTTAAGTGCCAGTTCCAGCAGGCGCTCGATGCCGGTCACTTTGAGTACTTGTAGTACCGTAACCAAAAACAGAATGACCACTGCTGTCCAAAAGAGGCTGGCGAGCTGCGTCTTCAACCAAGTCGGCCAATCTGCCCCACGCAGCTCGGGCTGCCAGATAAACTGATGGGGCTGCTGCATGAGTGGATCCTCGGCGTAATACCAGCTGAGAAGCCAGGTAAGCAAGAATGCGCTTAGGATGCGCATGAGCGTTTGCGGTAGGATGCGACAGCCGGCTTTACGGGCGATGCTCACCTCTACCAGCAGGTTATGGGCGCCTAGCAAGAGCATGCCCATACACGTGACTTGAGCTAGGGTCCAATCGGAGGCGTAGGTGATTAGAATGACCAATCCTGCGTAAATATTGGTCAACATCGCGGTAGCCCAGATCAGACCGGCCAGCGGCGGAAGATCAATGAGGTGCATAAGCGGAGTTAACAGCTGCGCAATCAGGTCAACCAATCCAGCTTGCTCAAGCAGGCGTACCACAATCAGTGCCGGTATGAGTACCTTAAAGAGTGTCAGAGTAATTTGATACCAGTCGTGCACCACCTTACGGCTATGCTGTGCGAGACTCATGCGCATGGATTGAAGTTCTCATTTGAGGGTAGTTAAGTTATCGACTCAGGGGCGATTCCCCCGTCAGTCTGCTGATGCTATTATCGGGCAAGTATATAGGCAAGCCATATTGGTTGAGCTGCGCGGTGGCGGCACACCAAGTAAAGATTAACAGCGTGAGAGCGCGATGGAGACAGTCACGAATGAGTGAAAATATCGTTAATGTAAGTGATTCAAGCTTTGAAGAGGATGTTCTTAAGGCTGAGGGTCCTGTCCTGGTAGATTACTGGGCTGAGTGGTGTGGCCCATGCAAGATGATCGCACCGGTGCTCGAAGAGATCGCAAAAGAGTACGAAGGCCGCATCAAAGTGTGCAAGCTTAACATCGACGAAAATAGCGAAACCCCACCGAAGTTCGGTATTCGTGGCATTCCAACACTGATGCTGTTCAAGGGCGGTAATGTTGAAGCTACCAAAGTAGGCGCCCTGTCTAAATCGCAGCTGGCGGCTTTTGTGGACGCCAATATTTAAGCTGTTACTGCGAACTAGAGAGCAGATGCGTCGCTTCTGCTCTTTTTTTATACAGTTTGCTGGACAGCCAGCAGAGCGCTGTATATATTACTTCTATCTTTTCAAAGATGCTTTTCGAACTCCTTCTTCATAATTTTAACCTTCCGGCAACACAGCCGTTCGGCTGCAACTAGCCCCTCATTCGATTACGACGATGAACCTTACCGAACTCAAATTAAAATCTATGCCTGATCTGCTCAATATTGCAGCAGAGATGGGACTTGATAACCTCGCTCGTTCACGCAAGCAGGACGTTATTTTCGCAATACTTAAGAAACACGCGCGCAGCGGTGAAGATATCTATGGCGACGGTGTGTTGGAGATCCTGCAGGATGGCTTCGGCTTCCTACGTTCAGCGGACTCTTCCTACCTGGCTGGTCCTGATGATATCTACGTTTCACCGAGTCAGATTCGCCGTTTCAACCTGCGTACGGGTGACACAATCTCCGGTAAGATCCGTCCACCGAAGGATAGCGAGCGCTACTTTGCTCTGCTTAAAGTTTCCGAAATCAACTACGACAAACCGGAAAACGCGAAGAATAAAATTCTGTTTGAGAACCTAACGCCGCTGTTCGCGCAGAACCGCATGCGTATGGAGATCGGTAACGGCTCTACAGAAGATATCACTGCGCGTGTACTAGACCTCGTAAGCCCAATGGGTAAAGGTCAGCGTGCACTGGTAGTGTCACCGCCAAAAGCGGGTAAAACATTGATGCTGCAGAACATCGCTAACAGCATTACGCGCAACAACCCAGAGGTTTACCTGATCGTTCTTCTGATCGACGAGCGTCCGGAAGAGGTAACCGATATGCAGCGCACTGTGCGTGGTGAAGTTGTGGCCTCTACCTTCGATGAGCCGCCATCACGCCACGTTCAGGTTGCTGAGATGGTTCTAGAGAAGGCTAAGCGTCTAACAGAACACAAGAAAGATGTTGTTATTCTACTCGACTCTATTACCCGTCTGGCACGTGCCTACAACACTGTGATCCCATCTTCCGGTAAGGTTCTTACTGGTGGTGTGGATGCGCATGCGCTTGAGCGTCCTAAGCGTTTCTTCGGTGCAGCACGAAACATCGAAGAGGGCGGCAGCCTCACAATTATTGCAACTGCACTGGTAGATACCGGCTCTAAGATGGACGAAGTTATCTTCGAGGAGTTCAAGGGTACGGGTAACTCTGAGGTGCACCTTGACCGCCGCGTTGCTGAGAAACGTGTCTTCCCGGCAATTAACATCCGTCGCTCGGGTACTCGCCGTGAGGACTTGCTCACTACAGAGGAGGAGTTGCAGCGCATGTGGATTCTGCGCAAGCTGCTTGATCCAATGGAAGATGCTGCCGCAACGGAGTTTGTTATCGATAAACTTAAAGACTTCAAGACTAACGAAGAGTTCTTCTTGTCGATGAAGCGTAAGTAATAGATATACAGTGAATCTGGGGTTCGCCCCGATCCATCTGGAAAGGGCGAGCGTAACAACTCGCCCTTTTGTTTTTCTGCCTGTGAGCATCTGTGAGGAGCAGCTATGGCAACACCGAAGTACAGAGACCTGCGTGATTTTATAGATCAGTTAGAGGCTCGCGGGGAGCTTAAACGTATCAAGCATCCAGTGGATCCCAACCTGGAGATGACCGAAATCTGTGACCGGACACTGCGACGCGGCGGTCCTGCGCTATTGTTCGAGAATCCAGTTGGTTACGACATGCCTGTACTTGGTAACCTCTTCGGTACACCGGAGCGCGTCGCTCTGGGTATGGGGGAGGAGTCGGTGTCGGCGCTGCGTGAGGTGGGCAAGGTGCTGGCTCAGCTCAAAGAGCCAGAGCCACCTAAGGGCTTTAAAGATGCCTGGGATAAGTTGCCCATATTCAAACAGGTTCTCAATATGGGGCCTAAAATGGTACGTAGTGCCGACTGTCAGCAGGTGGTGTTAGAGGGGGATCAGGTTGATCTGAGCCGTATTCCCATACAGACCTGTTGGCCGGGAGATGCGGGCCCCTTGGTAACCTGGCCGCTGGTTATTACACGCGGGCCGAATAAAAGCCGTCAGAACCTCGGCATCTATCGCCAGCAACTTATTGGTAAAAATAAACTGATCATGCGCTGGCTGGCGCATCGTGGTGGCGCTCTAGACTTCCGAGAGTGGAAGAAGGAGCGCCCTGGTGAGCCTTTTCCCGTTGCAGTGGCGTTGGGTGCTGACCCGGCCACAATCCTGGGTGCGGTCACGCCTGTTCCGGATACGCTCTCAGAGTATGCTTTTGCGGGTTTGTTGCGTGGTGGCAAAACCGAAGTGACTAAATGTATCGGCAGTGATCTGCAGGTGCCTGCTAGTGCTGAAATTGTACTCGAGGGCTACATCGATCCTGATGAACTGGCTGATGAGGGCCCCTTTGGTGACCACACCGGCTATTACAACGAAGTGGATAAGTTTCCGGTGTTTACGGTGGAGCGCATCACGCACCGTAAGGATCCCATTTACCATAGTACTTACACAGGCCGTCCACCCGATGAGCCAGCAATTTTGGGCGTTGCGCTGAATGAGGTTTTCGTGCCCATTTTGCAGAAGCAGTTTCCGGAAATTGTGGACTTCTATCTGCCACCTGAAGGTTGCTCCTACCGCATGGCGGTCGTCAGTATGAAGAAGGCCTACCCCGGCCATGCGAAGCGGATTATGTTGGGTGTCTGGTCTTTCCTGCGGCAGTTTATGTACACCAAATTCGTGATTGTCTGTGACGATGATGTAAACGTTCGAGATTGGAACGATGTAATCTGGGCTATTACTACACGTATGGACCCCGTCCGTGATACCACAATGATCGAGAATACACCCATCGACTACCTGGATTTTGCCTCACCAGTCTCTGGTCTAGGCTCTAAAATGGGGATGGATGCGACCAACAAGTGGGAAGGGGAAACGACCCGCGAGTGGGGCGAGCCCATCAGCATGGATGAGTCCATCAAGAGTCGGGTAGACGAGATCTGGAAGGATCTTGGTATCGATGACTGAGACCTTTTGTCTCAAAATTGAAGGGGTCGAGCAGGAGTTTATGCTCGATCCTAATCTTCCTCTGCTGGAGCAGTTAGCTGACTTCGGTATCAATCAGCGCAAAGCATGCCGCAATGGTGTGTGTCAGATCTGTGACGCTGAACTTCTAGCAGGATCAGTCTTTCAGCGTTATCCGCGAGCCGACCTCAGTGCTCCGGTATCGCTCTACCTCTGTACCTCATTTGCGAGGAGCGACCTCAAGCTTCGCCTAATTCGAGCAGAATTTACCACACCCTGATTAACCCGCGTCGGTTAGCCGACTTTTTCACGCCACTCCAGCTCACCTAATCGCACTTGCAACCAGTCGAAGCCAATGCGCTTCGCTACCGCTGCAGCGCCATCAAGACTCTTAAACTCACGCTCTTTCTTAGAGCGCTGCAGCTCTAACTGAACTGTCTCACCATCTCGAGTTATGAAGCGCAGGGTCCAGCCTCGCGTCATTGAAATTGGGGCACATTGAGCGCTCTCAAATACGCCCGCTTTAAATAGTAATCGAATCTCTTTTTCCTGCATCTTAAAAGACTCCTGATATGTCGTTAATAATTAATGATAAGTATATATTAATTAATGATTGTTCACAAATAAATTTAGATTAATCCTTTGGAATTTATCTATTAAAATCAATGAGTTATACCGCTATCGGCTTGAGCTGTGGGAGCTCTCTCGATCTTGGTTTAACTATTTGTTTTTAAAGGGTATTTTTTCCATACAGGAGGGGCTTTAATATGAAAGTTTTTAATTCAATAATGATTAATCATTAAATGAATTTGATTTGTTTTAAATGTGTTACACGCATCCAAAAAGGCGCTGTAGCAGAGCGGGATGGAGTGTGTGTTTGGCAAGATCCGAATTTCGAAGTGTTGGATCGCGCGGTGTAGGACGGGTCATTAAGGCAAGCTATAGCTGAGCCTGTTCTGGTTGAGTGGAGTTTGATTTTTAGCAGCGTGCCTGGGCGGAGGGTTAACGCGTAGGCGTTTAGTTTGGCTTTATTTCGTTGTTCTGTTGTGGCTTTCTTTTGAGTCCTGTTTTATTGTCGAATTACGCGAACGCCAGACTAGGGTGTTTATGCTCGAAAGGTATAGTGAATAAATAGATGAGCTCTTCAGTACAGGCAAAGCTGCGCTTACCCGTTGACTATACCTTTGTCGTGTTATCGGCGTTGACCGCTGTTTACATCGGATTTTACCCTCCAGAAAATTCCCTCTCCCTTTCGCTTGTTTTCATAGCCTTTATCCTCACGCTATTAGCGCTTGATATATACGCGATCCGTAATGACAGACCGAACCTCCTTAGGATTGTTGAATGGATGGTTTTTGGCATAGGTCTTTTGATGTGGGTTGTTATTTGGGTTAACGGTGATTTGCCCACGATTCTCCTGCCAGCTGTCTTGACGCTGGCAGGAGTTTATCTGCTGGCGCAGTATAAATTACTGCTAGCGTACTCAATTGGGTCTGTTTGCGTTCTGGGCCTAGCTTGGGTGTTTAATGCAGACATTGACGCGGCCATCGTCGGTCGGTCGATGGGCTCTGTAGTTGCCGTAATTGCCTTGATCTTGTACCTGCATAAACATATTGAGCTACTCGAAGCCGCAGCGCTCAAACAGCTTGAGTCGGATGAAACACTAAGAGCAGCATTAGATCGACTCGATGAAAAGAACCGCTTGCTAAATATTGAAATTACAAAATTTGACTACCTATGTGACCACCGAGACATTGTTTACTGGCGCTTGGATCTTAACGATTGGATGCTGACTTACAACCGTAGATTTGCACAGAGGTGGAACCTAGAAATTGGTGGAGCGATACCCTATGCCCAGCTCCGTGGGTTGATGCATACAAGCTATACAGAAATTCATGACGAGGCGATCGACAGAGTTAGACGCACAAAGCAACCATTCTCTACTCAATTAAAATCACCGCAAGGAGAACAAGAGGGGAGGTGGTTTGAATTAAACTATTGGCCAACCCTAGATGAGGATAACCAGGTTATCGCTATCAATCTGTCTAATATCGAATCGACTGAACTTATCGTCATACAGGAGCAGTTGAAGCAGCGAAATGTCGAACTGGAGTTAGGCCGCCAGCGAGAGGCGAATATGTATGCCGTCATTGGACACGAACTACGCACACCCGCCGCTATTCTTAAAATGCAGTTAGAGCAAGAGCGCAGAGGGCTTGGTAACATAGATCGCAAGCTTTTTGAGTCAAGCGTTGATCAGCTTCTTGGTGTGGTCGATACACTGCGTACAGTTTCACAACCCGATAAGCTATCGTCAAATCAGCTGCAGCCCGCCGTGCTAGGAGAGTTACTGGACAATCAGCTTGAAATAATGCGAACACTGGCCGATTTGTCTAACTTTAAGCTCAGCGCAGATATTTCCGATCTTCCACACCGGCCTTTGATGTTGATGTCGGGGCCGCTAAAGCAAGTGATATCGAATTTAATTAAGAATGCCATTGTGCACTCCGCAGGGAGTGAGGTTCGCCTCAGTGTGGCGGCGCATGCGCTCAATACCAAGCAGTGGAGCATTTTACTCTGTGTTGACGATAATGGTCGGGGAATTGAGGAGGCAGAGATCGAGCGGCTGTTTGAACCCTATGAGAGAGGCGAGGGGTCAATGACGGGTACAGGTCTTGGCTTGTCTGTATGTCGCGATATCGCAGAATTGATGGGTGCCGAACTAAAATACGCTGCCAGTCCTATGGGCGGGGCTCAATTCTCTTTGGAATGGGAAGCTGAATTAGCACCGTCGGATTTAGACGCACGAGTAGATGACCCTTTAGATGAACTGAAGGTTCTCAGACCCTTGTCCGTTCTGCTGGTTGAAGATGATATCGGTCTGCTTCAGATGACCGCGAGCCTGCTATCCGCGGAGTGTGGACGTCTGCGTATTGCCAAGAATGGACTCCAGGCGCTCTCTATACTGGATAACGCTAGCGTTGATCTTGTCTTAACCGATATATTTATGCCGCAAATGAATGGTATCGAACTGGTGAAACAGATGCGTGCACAAGGCCATACGCAGCCTGTCATCGGATTAACTGCAGCGACTCTGGGGCAAGAGACAGCGGAGTTGCTTGAAGCCGGTGCCAGCGTCGTTCTGAATAAACCGGTGGAGGCGAGAGAGCTTGCTAAGGTGGTGCAAGCGCTGAAGGATTAGACAGGTAAGTGCACGCTGACTGGATGCACCTCTAGGGAAGCTAGACTCTGATTTACGAGTCGTTACTCCTGATACCAAACTGCCATACGAAGCAGATTGGTCATTTTCTCTTGTGTGATGTTAGCTCCGCCGTTTAGATAGTTTGTAACAGCCACGGCAGCGAGAACCATATCTTTCTCAAAGGTAAAAACTGGATGCATAGGGTCATTGGGCGCATAAATGACCCAGCGACCTTGCTTGTTCTGTTTGAGGCAGTGGCTCACCGTCTTGCTCTCTCTTGAACTCTCATCACTCTAGTATAGCCGCCAATCTCTAAAGCGAGAGCTCAAACTCGCTCTTTTATGGGCGCCAGCTCTGGCCAATGGCTGAGAGCGGTAGATCCAACTCAAGCTGGGGCACCTGTTCGGCTATCCAGGAGGGAAAGGTGTTAGAGTTTGGACCGGGAAAAAGTTTGTATTCGTTTGCCCAAGGGTAGTTGCGGGCTGCGCTATCAACCGCTGCAATTAACTCATCAACCCCGTCTCCACGATGCTCTGCCAGCAGTTTGGGTTTTGCACCAAACCAGTAACGGTCTGGAAGGTCCCGCCGAATGGAGAGCGCTGGTAAGCCTCGATTGGCTCGCCAGCCAATGACTTCGTAGATGGTGTAATTATCGGCGCCGCTCGGTTTTGCAGCTATCCAGGTGTGGATGGCGAATAGTCCGCGCCAACCATAGACATCGGCGCCGTAGACATGGAGTACCGCTTCAGGCGTTGTTTGGGCTGGCGGGGCTATACCAGCAGAGTCGCGTCGAGCTGTTTGCCAACTATCACGAGAGCAACCTGCTAAGAGTAGAGTCGCTACCAAAGCGAAAATAACTGGATATTTAGACTTCATAGAACCTCCTCTAGTAGCTACGGACGCTCAGTAAAATCCGTTTAGGAGTGCTGGAGCGCTAAGCGCTCCAGTGAATTGGATCTGGATAGTTGCGAAGGTTTTATTACCCGATCTTTTTCTCTCCTGAAGCGACACATTGGTAGATTAGGGTGTTAATTGTCATTGGACCGACTCCACCTGGCACAGGTGTAAGCGCGCTGACACGGTCATGGAGTGGTTCAAGTTCAATATCACCAACGCCACCGGGGTGGTAACCGGCATCGACCACTACGGCACCATCTTTGATCCAGTCGGCTTTGATAAATTCGGGGCGACCGACGGCGCCAACGACGATATCGGCACCTTTAATAATCTCCGCTAGGCCCTGGGTGCGTGAATGGCATATGGTAACCGTCGCATCTTTGTTCAGGAGCATCATCGCCATCGGTTTACCAAGTATTGGGCTGCGGCCTACAACAACGGCATTTTTGCCTGAGAGCGGAATATCGTAGGCTTCAAGTAAGCGCATAATTCCCTGCGGGGTTGCAGAGCCGTAAGCCTCCTCCTGCATTGCCATGCGGCCGAAGCCGAGGCAAGTGACACCATCAACATCCTTTTCAAGAGCGATGGCATCAAAGCAGGCACGCTCATTAATCTGCGCAGGGACAGGGTGCTGCAAAAGAATCCCGTGGCAGTTAGGGTTGGCGTTGAGTTCGTGGATTTTTGCCAGTAGCTCGTCGGTCGTCGTCTCCTCAGGCATCTCTACCCTGATCGACTCCATGCCAATCCGTTTACAGGCGTTACCTTTCATTCGAACGTAAGTTGCTGAGGCGGGGTCACCGCCAACTAAAATGGTGGCCAGCGCAGGGGCTTGGCCACCGCTGCGCGCTTTAAGAGCAGCGACACGTTCAGAGAGCTCGGCTTCAGTTTTTTTGGCAACAACGCTGCCGTCGAGGATAAGAGCAGACATGACAAATCCTTAAGTCTAGACGTAAAACGAAACACCGCAGCTTTAGCTGCGGTTAGATGGCCGTTATTCTACTCTTATTTGTCGTAGAGTTTTAATAAAGCGTTAAACTCCTCATCTGCAATAGATATGACTTGAGCCGCCTCTGGGTAGTGGCCGGTAGTTTCCTCTGTAATGAGATTATTAATGTTGTAAAACGGGCGCCTTGCTCTAGTGTGTAGAGCGCTATTTCATAGTTATGCTGTGTCTACCCTGGCGGTGATGGTGAAATGTTGGACTCAATCCGAGAAATTGATAATCTCTAGAAAACAATTCTAATAAGGTGCTAGACGCGTGGCGAGAACAGCAAAGAGTCGAGTTACCCTAGCGGATGTGGCGCAGTTAGCGGGTGTTAGCCGCAGCGCAGTCTCGCGCACCTTTACCCCTGGAGCATCAGTCTCCGCTGAAACTCGAGTTTTAGTTGAGCGCGCAGCCACTGAGCTTGGTTATCGGCCCAATATATTGGCTCGCAGCCTTACCACGGGGCAGACTAGGCTTGTCGGCCTGGTTGCTAATAACTTCAAGAACCCCGCCTATTTAGAGATCTTTGATACCTTCACACGACTGTTACAAGCTCGTGGTTTGCGCACGTTGCTAATTAATTTAACTGATGAGGTCGACCCACAGCGCAGCTTGGATCTGCTACTGCAGTATCAGGTTGATGCAGTTGTGGTCGCTTCATCAACCCTGCCAGTGGAGTTTAGCAGTGCCTTCTCAGCTGCAGGCTTGCCTGTGGTGCATGCACTGGGACGAACCAACGAGGGGCAGTATGACGTGGTCAGTATTGATAACCAGGCGGCTGGCGCTCTAGCTGCTCGACGCCTGCTCGCATCTGGTTACACTCATTTAGGTTTTCTGGGCGGGCCAGAGAGTGCTACCTCTACGCGAGATCGACTTGCGGGTTTCATGTCGGTTACGGATTCGCTCGCTGATGTGAGTGTGCAGGTCTATTTTGCGGATGGCTACACATTCGAAGCTGGCAACCGTGCGATGCATGATTTAATGGAAGGAGAGTTGGCGCAGGGCTATCTCTGCGGTGACGATATGATTGCCCTAGGTGCGATAAGTGCACTGCAGAACACCGGGGTCAGAGTTCCAGAAGATGTGGGAGTGTTAGGTTTTAATAATATCCAGATGGCGGGCTGGGAGAACATACGTCTGAGTACCATCTCCCAACCATTCAGACGCTTGTTAGAGCTGACAGTTGAGCGTTTAGAGATTCAACTTAAAGCCCCAGAACAGTTTAAACCAAGTATCACGCTACTACCTTGCGAAGTGATAGAGCGTGATACGCTTAAGCCAGTCGTTTAGGATGGCAGCAGGGGCTGAATTTCAGGCCGCCTGAGTTTAAACCTTCTCCCAGCTCCCTTGGTTCGCTCCCGAGCGGGCCACGGCTGCTATCGATTTGATGGAGTCGGCCCCGGCCTCAACCAGTGGTATCAGACCTAGATCTGGTGTCTCACCGATTTTATCCAAATTGATTGCCTGCGCTAGTTCGGTATAGATGTTACCAAATGCCAGTGGCATACCTTCCGCATGACCCACAGTTACACGCGTTGAGCGGTCCGCCTCCGGAGAGAGGTTGGCTTCGCCGCGTTCAATAACCTGAGTTCGACCGCCAACAGGAGTGTAGTAGAGCTGATTGGGCTGCTCTTGTGCCCAACGCAGACCACCAGTTTCACCAAACACCTGAATAGTGAGGCCGTGCTGGCGACCAATGGCGCAGGATGAGGTCCAAAGGCGGCCAACAGTGCCCTCTGACATACGGAAGTTCACCATGGCGTCATCCTCGAGTTCACGACTTGAGATGAGGCTGACGCAGTCCGCGCTGAGCTGTTCTACACGCTGATTCGTTACGAAGCTGGCCATATGCATGGCGTGGATGCCGCAGTCCGCAAACTGTGCTGAGACGCCGACCTTACTGGGGTCGTAGCGCCAACGAACACGCGGGTTGTCCGCATCTGCCGCATCAGCGTGATGGCCGTGCGCAAATTCGGCGAACACCATGCGTACCTTGCCAATGTCACCTCGAGCGACCATGGCGCGCATATGTCGAACCAGTGAGTAGCCAGAGTAGCCATAGTTTACAGCACAGATTTTACCACTCGCCCGAGCGACTTTAACCAGATCCTCTGCCTGCTCTACATTCATGGTTAGTGGTTTTTCGCAGAGTACGTGAAAACCTGCCTCTAAAAACGCCTTGCTGATTTCGTAGTGCGTATCGTTTGGCGTTGCGATTGTTACGAGTTCCACACGATCCTCGCGGTTGCGCTCACCTTCCAGCATCTCTCTCCAGTCGCCGTAACTGCGCTCGGCATCCAGACCAAGTTCAATGCCATAGGCGCGGCCCTCTTCGGGGCGGTGATCGAGTGCTCCCGCGACAAAGTTGAACAGGCCATCCAAGCGTGCGCCCAAGCGGTGCGCAGGACCTATCTGGCTTCCGCGTCCACCACCAATCAAACCCCAATTAATCGGTTTCATCTGTTACTACTCCAAATGTTAAAAGCCAACGCTGGCTAGGAATTCGCGGTTTGCTCGAGCGTCGGTAATTGGCGATACATCGAGTGTTGGGTCGCAATCCTGCTCAACGGTTATCCAACCGTTATAGCCTTTGTCAGTCAGCAGTTGTTTTACTGCGTCAAAGTTCACCTCGCCTTTGCCAAGGTTGCAAAAGATACCCTGGCCACAAGCATCATAGAACCCAGTACGGTTGGCGATGACCTGCTGTTTAACGATTGGGTCAATGTCCTTGAAGTGGACGTAGGCGAGGCGATCAAAGTTGCGAGTCATGAACTCCACTGGATCAAAACCGGCGTAGGTTTGGTGTCCGGTATCGACGCAGAGCTTGAGATGCTTCTCATCTATCTCTTCGAGCAGCTTTTCAAGCTCCGGAAGGTAGTCAACGAAGCCGGCGCTATGGCTGTGAATACTTACCGTCAAGCCATACTCCTCGGTGCCGAGCTTAGCGACAGTTCGAATGCGCTCAGCAAATGCCTTCCACTCATCGCTATCCATTTGTACTGCTTCGCTTGGACGTCCAGCAGCGGGTGCACGGCGTTCGGAAATTGAGTCGATCAAAACGAGCTGATTGGCGCCATGAGCATTCAGAGACTTAGCGGTTCTGTGCGCTTTTTCCAACAGGTCAGTGAAGCTGTTGGCGTCGTGGAAGGGTTGGTAAAGTACACCCGCTGTAAGCTCCAGTTGATGCTTCGCTAGGGCTTCTGCAAGTTCCACGGGGTCTTCTGGCATAAAGCCGATCGGTCCGAGCTCGATGCCTTGATAGCCCGCTGCTGCGCAATCGCTCAGTACCTGCTGCCAGGTTGGGTTGCGTGGGTCACCGGCGAACTCTACGCCCCATGAGCAGGGTGCGTTACCTACTTTTATTGTCATTATGTGTACCTTCGTTATTCGTATCTGTTCAGGGTTTAAGTTGATGTTGCTAGTCCGTGTCAGTGGTGACTTGACTGTTAAGTGAGATTCACCCAGCGAGAGTGCTTGTACGATTCGCGCATTGCATCGATCACTCGTATCACATTTACACCATCGTCAAAGCTTGGGCAGGCTGGCTGTTCGCCAAGTATTGCGCGGATAAAGTTGGCCTGTTCGATGATTATTAAGTCTTGAAACCCGGTGCCGTGGCCTGGCCCCTGGCAAAAGTAGCGATACTCGCCGTGTAGAGGGCCAGCTAGGATTTTCCTAAAGCCACCATTTGCGCTCTCATCGCGTTGATAGAGCCAGAGTGCATTTTGATCCTCTTGATCGAACTTGATGCTCCCCTCTGTGCCGTGAATTTCGTAGGCGTAGCCCATTTTGCGTCCATGCGCGACACGGGAGAATGAGATGAATCCATTCGCGCCGTTTGCGAATTGGCACATCATCTGAGCTTGATCGTCGTTCGCTTCGGGGTCGATATTTTGTCCGCGTACTTCAGCACGACATTTTACATCAGCAACGAGTGAGGTGATCTCTCCGCAGAGAGCTTGGGCGCACTGAACCATGTGCGGTGCTAGGTCACCAAGTGTGCCGTTCGCTTCGCCTTTGAGGCGCCAGAGGCTAAAGCGTTCATCCACACCGAAGTCCTCGTTATGTTCACCGCGAAACCAGGTGATATCGCCAATAGCACCCTCGTCAATCAGCTGCTTGGCGTAGGCTGTGGCAGGTGTGTTGACGTAGTTGTAAGCGACTAAATTGACTACGGAACGTGCGGCATCAGCGATGGCTTGAGCCTCTTGCAGTGAGCGCCCCATTGGTTTCTCACAAAGTACTGGTTTTCCTGCCGCGGCACAGGCTTTCACGTACTCTAGATGGGTATCTTGAGGGGAGGCTATGACAATCGCGTCGATTGCATCCGAATTGATCAGGTCGAGTGCGCTGTCATAGGCGCGCTCTGCGCCGTAGAGTTGCGCATACCGTGCGGCACTCTGGGGTGAGGAGGCGCTCACACCGCCCAGCGTTACCTGTGCGTTCAGCTCCATCGCTGCGCTGACGCATTTGGCCGCAACGGAGTGGGCTTTGCCCATGTAACCCCCGCCGATTACGCCGATAGCGATTTTTTTCATATTTTTATCCTTAGGTTTGCAACCGGTTGCAAATGTTGTATCGTTTTCGCAAACAATAATCAACAACAGGATGCTCCGATGACAACAATTACGGGCAAAATGCTGACCCTGACAACCGCCCAGGCCATCGTTAAGTACCTACAAAACCAGTGGATAGAGATCGATGGTGAGCGCGTTCGGCTCTGCGGTGGCGGCTTCGGTATCTTTGGGCATGGAAATGTGACTTGCCTAGGCGAAGCTCTGTATGAGGTCCAGCAAGATCTACCGCTCTACCGCGGGCAGAATGAACAGTCGATGGGCTTTGCTGCAGCAGCTTACGCGAAATACCACCTGCGACGTCGTTTTATGTTTTGTACCGCATCAGCCGGTCCAGGCACCGCTAACCTTATTACTTCGTCGGCTCTGGCAATGGCTAATCGCTTGCCCATGCTAATGCTGTGCGGGGATAGCTTCGCCACGCGTCTACCCGACCCGGTGTTGCAGCAGGTGGAACACTTCAACAACCCTACGCAAGGTGTGACGGATGCATTCAAATCGGTCACGCGGTACTGGGATCGAATTACTCACCCAGCGCAGATCCTACAGTCACTGCCTCAAGCCATCGGTGTGATGCTTGACCCAGCTGACTGTGGTCCAGCATTTATTGGTTTGCCGCAAGATGTGCAGGGCTGGACCTACGATTATCCTGAGTCGTTCTTCGAGCCCAAGGTGCACCGCGTGCGTGCGATTCTGCCGGACCCTGTCGAGCTTGAGAGCGCTGCGGCGAAACTAAAGCAGGCTAAACATCCGCTCATTATTGCCGGCGGCGGTGTTCAATATGGTGATGCAACCACTGAGCTGCGCGAGTTTGCCGAGAAGCATCAGATTCCCGTCGTTGAAACCATCGCGGGACGCGCAAATTTGCTCTGGGATCACCCACTCAACTGCGGTCCTTTGGGCGTCACTGGGTCAGATTCAGCCAATACCTTGGCGGATAAGGCGGATGTTGTCCTCTGTGTGGGTACCCGTCTGCAGGATTTCACTACTGGCTCTTGGACCGTATTCGGCAAGGGTTGCGAGTTGATAAAAATTAACCCTGCACGACATGATGCACTTAAGCATCAAGGGCTAGAAGTCATAGCTGGGGCCAAAGAGTCACTGCCAGCGCTTTCGCGTCTTTTGGGTGAGTTTAGTTCGCCGGCAGGCTGGCTTGATACAGCCGCAGCGGAGCGCGAAGCCTGGGCTGTTATTCGGGCTGCAAATACTGACATTAACGTGGGGCCAAATCGTTACGCTCAGGCTATCGGAGTGGTCAACGCGTTATGCGAACCGGGTGATCGGGTTGTCACAGCTGCCGGCGGCTTACCAGCGGAGCTGACAGCCAACTGGCGCACACTGCGCGAGAGCACAGTCGACGTCGAGTTCGGTTTTAGCTGCATGGGCTATGAGATCGCCGGTGGCTGGGGTGCTCGCATCGCACAATCTGAGTCTGAAAAGCATCAGGATACGATAGTGTTTGTGGGCGATGGTTCCTATCTGCTGATGAATTCAGACATCTACTCGGCGGTTATCACTGAGAAGAAATTGATTATCCTCGTACTGGATAATGGTGGTTTCGCTGTGATCAACAAGTTACAGAATGGTAAGGGTAACGCCAGCTTCAATAACCTCTTTAAGGATACGCCGACTGCAACGCAACAAGTCGGTGTGGATTTCGAGCAGCATGCTCGCAGTCTGGGTGCAACTACCGAGCGAGTATCGAACGCGAAAGAGATGCAGGCTGCTTTTAACCGGGCCAAAGAGTCCTCTGAAACTTACGTCATTGTGATGGATGTCGACCCTTATGAGGGTTGGACGACAGAGGGGCACGCTTGGTGGGAGGTTGGTACACCGGCGGTGTCGAATCGTCAGGAGGTGCTGGATGCTCACGCTGAGACCGAGTCCGGCCGTGCGCGCCAGCGTAGGGGGGTGTAAGTGTTAGAGGCTCTGGCAAACTCGGCTAAACCGATTCTCGTTATTGGGCGGGCCGGGCTAGATCTATATCCTGATCCGCCCGGTACTCGGACTGAGGACGCGCTCAGTTTTACCACTGCGCTTGGAGGCTCGAGTGCAAACATAGCTGCAGCCCTGACTCGCTACCATGTGCCAGTGAGTTTACTCACCTGTGTATCTGATGATGCGGTGGGTCGTTATGTACTGAATCAGTTGCACCATTACGGTGTGAATGCAGATTTAGTAACGACTATTAAAGGTGATGAGCGCACCAGTTTGGCGCTGGCTGAGACTCGCGTAGAGGACCACCAATCGGTGATCTACCGTAACAATGCAGCCGATTTTCAGATGCAGAGTCTACAGGTTGAGGCAGTCGATTTTTCGGAGTTTGGTGCGCTAGTTATTACAGGTACCTGCCTCACATTGGAGCCTTCCCGTAGTGCGAGCTTATTGGCACTAGCGCGGGCGCGTGAAGCGGAAATACCTGTCGTCATGGATCTCGATTACCGCCCCTACTCTTGGGAGAGCCCGCAGATGGCGCAAACTGTCTACCATCAGGCGGTGGAGTATGTTGATCTTCTGGTTGGTAATGATGAGGAGTTTGGGCATCTTGCTGGCGGATATGACCGAGGCTTTGATGAGGCCAAACGCCTCGCCAGTAGTGGTTGCAACTGCATCTTCAAACAGGGTGAGTTTGGGTCGAAAACGCTACTGTCAGATGGGCGGGTGATCCAGACCGGTGTATTCCCGGTTGAACCACTCAAGCCCACTGGCGCGGGTGACGCATTTTTGGGTGGCTTGCTAGCCAGTCTGTATCGAGCAGAGCCTATTACAGAATCAATTCTCATGGGCAGTGCTGCGGCGGCGCTTGTGGTTACTCGAGTCGGTTGCGCACCGGCGATGCCAAATTTAGATGAGATTGAACAATTCAGAAGCACAAGTAATACGACACAAGAGGTGTCAGGAGTTTAACTATGCATATCGCTCCATTTGATAATAAGAATCAGCCCATTGTTGATGTAAATAATGAGATGGTTCCGTTGAACTACTTCAACATTGTTAAGCTTAAGCGCGGTGAGCGTTTCGAGTACGCGGTGCCCGGCTATGAGACCTGCATAGTACCGGCCACGGGTCGCGTGAGTGTTGAAGTTGAAGGAGACGCAATAGCCACCATCGGATTGCGTACCGAAGATGTATGGGATGCCGAGCCCGAAGGCGTCTATGTCCCAACTGGGCAGACTGCATCTTTCGTCTGTGAATCTGATAGTGCTGAAGTTTTTGTAGCGGGCGCGCCATATGAAGAGGTGCTGGAACCCTTTGCCGTGATGGCGGACGACATTGAGATGATTCAATACGGCTCCGATGACACAAAAACGCATCGTAAGATAAAACATATACTCGGCATGAAACAGCAGGGTAAAGTCGGAAAATTGCTGGTTTCTGAGCTGTTTACAGTGGGCGAGGGTGGCTGGTCAGGTTTTCCGAGTCACAAGCACGGTAATGATCGCGAAGGGCTAGAGACTCGGCACGATGAAACCTACAACTTCCGCTTTAAACCCAACACGGGTTCAGCGTTGCAGTTGTTGCAGAAGTCCGAAGATGATCCGGGTGAGGCGTTCCATGTAGTGGACGGCTCCACCTTTTTGATTGATGACGGCTACCACCCCTGCTGTGTAATGCCGGGTTATCAGATGTACTACTTCACGATTCTCGGTGGTGCAGCACAACGCGGTTTGTCGCCTTACTTCCAGCCAACTCATGCCGGCCAGTTAGAGACAATTCCTGGTATGAAATCGATGTGGTCGAAGTTTAAATGATCGCGTCGCTTGGCGATGTCCTACAAGACGCACTCAAGAATCGCTACGCAGTGGCGGGGCTGGTGTGTCTGGGTTGGGAAGATATGCGTGCTTATGCTCGAGCGGCTGAGGCTGAGGGGGTGCCTGTCATTCTTCAGGCTGGGCCGGGCTGTCGTGCGCATACACCCATCCCTGTTCTAGCGGCGATGATGCGCTCTGTGGCAGAGTCAGTCAGTGTACCAGTGGTGATGCATCTGGATCATTCGCGGGATATTGACGAGTGTCGTGCGGCGATCGCTGCAGGGTTCACAGGTGTGATGTATGACGGTTCTCGCCTCTCGTTGGGGGAGAATATTAGAAAGACCTCTGAAGTGGTACGCATGGCGCACGAGGCGGGTGTCTCTGTGGAGGGCGAGATTGGCTTTGTTGGCTATGCAGCGGGCGAATCTTCTGCCGGGACCGATCCTCAGGAGGCGCAACGTTTTGCCGTTCAGACGGGAGTAGATGCCATGGCGATATCCATAGGTAACGTGCACCTGCAGACGGACTCTGAGACAGATCTCGATGAAAATCTGCTGTCTGATATTGAAGCTGTAACTAACATTCCGTTAGTGATCCACGGGGGAAGCGGTGTGCCGAAGGCGCAACGTGCAAAACTCGGGCGTGAGTCAGCTATCTGCAAGTACAACATAGGCACTGAGCTACGACAGGCATTTGGGCGTGATTTGCGGCAGGTTTTGGCAGTAAATCCCGAGAAGTTTGATCGAGTTGAGATTCTCTCGGAGCTTGAGGAGCGTATTGTGTCAACAACGCGAGAGCTGTTGAGAGGCCTATAACACTGAGCCTTGTAGCGATTGAAACACTAACAGAGGATTTTCTGTTCCAGTCGATTAGACTTCTCAACGCAGTAGCCTAATGCTGCAAGTTATCGTCCAACTTGAATAGATAGTGCTGTTGAATTTGATAATGAAGAAATGGAATGTACGTTCTATAGATATTGATATTTGAAAAATAGATTGCTAAGTTTGGCATCGAAGGCGAAAAATAATAGCGTTTAGGATTCTAAAGAGATTGAGTTGCTGACTCGATCCAGTAAAGTGTAGGACGGGCGACGATAAATATCCCGCCCGAGCGTCAACAGAAAGTTTCATTGCACCTGAGCTAGCCGCATAGTGCGGCATTGCTTGGCATGAAAAAGCCCCGTAGAGGGCTCTGGTAAACAACAATAAATGGTGTGCCAGACACCGAAAGGAGACGATAAAAATGAAAAAGTCTATCTTGGCTGCAAGCCTCGCAACTGCCGTACTTGCTCAGATTCCAGCCGCTCAGGCCCTGACGATCGGCTATGCAACTCACCATTTCGATGACAAGTTCTCAACCATTCTGCGTAACGGCTCACAGGCGTACGCTGAGTCTCTCGGTCACGAAATGATCCAGGTTGATGCTCAGCTTGACGTCGGTAAGCAGCTTGACCAGGTCAACAACTTCATCGCAAACGGCGTTGACGGCCTGATCATCCAGTCAGTTGACTCTACTGCGGCAGCTCCTATGTCTCGTGCAGCTGCTGAAGCAGGTATTCCAACTGTATTCGTAAACCGTAAACCGACTCCGCTGGAAAGTATGGCTCAAGGCCAGGCTTACGTTGCATCTAACGAGGTAGAATCTGGTACGTACCAGACTTACGAGATGTGTATGCAGCTGCGCGCTGAAGGTAAGAGCAACGGCGCTCGTGGTTACCTGCTGGTAGGTGACCTAGCTTCTGAAGCTGCAGTACAGCGTACTATCGATGCTGAGCAGGTTGTACAGCTCGATATGTGTAACTTCATGGAGATCATCGGTAAAGAGACTGCTATGTGGCAGCGTAACGAAGCGCAGGATTTGATGACCAACTGGCTGTCAACCGGCGAAGAGTTCGATTTCGTTATTGCTAACAACGATGAGATGGCACTGGGTGCAATCCAGGCGATGAAAGCAGCTGGCATCGACATGAAAGATGTTGTTGTTGGTGGCGTAGATGCGACTGACGATGCGCTTGCAGCTATGCGTGGTGGTGATCTGGATGTAACTGTATTCCAGAATGCCAAAGCGCAGGGTGAAGGCGCAATCGACGCTCTCCTCAAGCTCATCAACGGTGAAGAGGTACCACGTGAGTACTACATCCCGTTCGAGCTTATCACTCCTGAAATTCTGAAAACTCACCCAGAACTCAGCAAAATGTAACACCGGCAGGGCCCTTACACAGGGCCCTGACTTTATCTACGACAGTAAATCAAGAAAGTACCAGCAGTTAACATCACGGGAATGCAAGTATGTCCAGCTCATCGCATGGTATCGGCGGATTAAAGTACGATCCGAAAAAAAGGGAACGTCCCCCCGAACTCAATGTTTTTATTGCACTCGTAGCAATTGTCGCGCTATTCGAAATCCTTGGGCGTCTTATCATTGGTGACAGTTTTTTGTTCAACACCAGAGAACGCGTTGATACGCTTTTCAATGAGCAGCGCCTAAAAATTATTATCCTCCAGGTGTCGATTATCGGAATCATCGCCCTTGGGGTAACACAAGTCATTATCTCTGGCGGTATCGACCTGAGCTCCGGCTCCATTGTGGGCGGTGCGGCTATGATAACCACAGCATTTGCGCAATCTGCCATGAACGAATATGGCATGGAAAACGTTAAGCCAATTCTCGGCGCAGAGTGGTTAGATCTACCCATAGTAGTGCCACTGGCGATTGGCCTGGGTGTAGGCTTGTTGGCCGGGATCGTGAATGGTCTTTTGATCGCTAAATTCAATATCCCGCCGTTTATCGTGACTCTGGGCATGATGCTTTTCATGCGTGGTATTGCGACCTTCGTCACTAAAGGCCGCCCGATCTCCTTCTTACAGGAGGACTACACAGCGATAGGCGCGGGTATGAATCCCGTATTCATCTTTATTGGGCTCGCCATCCTGATGCACTTCCTGCTGAAGTACACGCGTTACGGTAAGCACACCTACGCGATTGGTTCTAATGAGCAGGCCGCGCGTATGTCAGGTATTAAGGTCGATCGTCTCAAGGTTCTGATTTACTCCATCGCAGGTCTACTCTCTGCCCTCGCGGCCATCGTGATGAGCTCGAAAGCGCTGACGGGTCAGGCGGGTATGGGCTTGATGTATGAGCTTGATGCAATCGCTATGGCGGTTATTGGCGGTACCTCGCTAGCAGGTGGTCGCGGCTCAATCTTGGGTACCTGTCTGGGAGCTTTGATATTCGGTGTCATTATCTCCGGGTTTACCTTTATGCGCTTGGACGCGTTCTACCAAGAGATGGCTAAAGGTATCATCATCGTGGCGGCAGTAATTCTGGATCAGTGGCGTGCCCAGAAACAGGCGGCTAAGGCCTAAGGAGACTTTCAAATGAGCGATATTATTCTTAAAACTGAAGGTCTCACTAAGCACTATGGGGGTGTACATGCCCTAGAGGGTGCTAACTTTGAGATTCGTAAAGGCGAGCACGTTGCAATCATGGGTGACAACGGCGCGGGTAAATCCACCTTCGTTCGCCAGATTACAGCCGTTGAGCAGCGTACCTCAGGTAAGATTTGGTTTGATGGACAAGATGTGGAGTTCAGTGGTCCGCTAGAAGCGCGTGAGGCCGGCATTGAGACGGTGTTCCAGAACCTTGCTCTGGCTGATGCGCTCAATGTCCCGGATAACCTCTTTTTGGGGCGCGAGATCTTTAAGTTTAAATTGGGGCCCTTCTCAATTCTTGACTACAAGGCGATGCGCGAAGCGACTCTAGCATCGCTGGAGAAGACTGGCGTAAAAATTCCCAACGTGAACAACGCCATCAGTAACATGTCTGGCGGTCAGCGTCAGTGTGTGGCGATTGCGCGCACGGCGACTTTCCACTCGAAGCTCACCATCATGGACGAACCAACAGCGGCCCTGGGTGTGCAGGAGACGGCGCAAGTCGAGAACATCATTCGGACACTCAAAGAGGCAGGTGAACCGCTGATCCTTATCAGCCATAACATGCGTCAGGTGTTCGACCTGGTGGATCGTATTGTAGTGTTTCGTCGCGGTAGGATTGTTGCCAACCTTCGTAAGGAGGATACCTCTGGCGAGGATGTGGTTGCATACATCACCGGTGCTAAGACCGCTCCGGAGTACGCTGAAGAAGCCTAAGATCAGCTCTCGTTGAATGAGCTTTTGAAGACGCCCTCTACTTGAGGGCGTCTCTGTATCTGGACGTCGATAAAGAGGTATTGGAATATAAATTCCAAAAATATTGATAATTGAAAAATATATTGCTAGTTTCGCCTAGTTAGAGAATGTTGGATTTCAGTCTAGTTTATTGGCCAAATCGTCGGGCCATTCCGAGGAGAGAAAAAATGACAGTTCGTATCGGTATTTTGGGTGCTGGCCGCATCGGTAAAGCACACGCTGCTGCTATCAGCGCTACTGCTGGTGCAGAGTTTATCGCTGTGGCAGAACCTTTTGCTGAGGCTGCAAAAGCGATGGCTGACCAGTATGGTTGTGACATTCGCACAATTGATGAGATCGCTGCGGCATCAGATATCGATGGTGTGATTATCTGTACCCCAACGGATACGCACGCAGATCTGATTGAGCAGTTCTGCAAAGCGGGTAAGGCTGTATTTTGTGAGAAGCCCGTTGATCTGAGCATCAAGCGTGTGCAGGACTGTCTCAAAGTGGTTGAAGAGACCAACGGCACGCTAATGGTCGGTTTCAACCGCCGTTTTGATCCCGATTTTAATGGTGTAAAAGAGGCTATTGATGCTGGAATGATCGGTAAAGTTGAGATGGTTAACATCACCAGCCGCGACCCAGGTGCCCCACCGGTTGAGTACATCGAGCGTTCTGGCGGTATCTTCCGAGATATGACGATTCACGACTTTGATGTTGCCCGTTGGTTGCTTGGGGAGGAGGTTACTGAAGTGCAGGCAATAGGGTCTGTATTAGTGGATGAAGAGATTGGTAAGGTAGGTGATTACGACTCAGTTAATGTGCTGATGAAGACAGCATCGGGTCGTCAGGCGTCCATCACCAATAGTCGCCGCGCTACCTACGGCTACGATCAGCGTATTGAGGTGCTAGGTTCTGAGGGTATGGCCCAGGCTGAGAACCACCATGAGGATACCGTACAGATAGCTACTGCCGATGGCTATAAACGTCGCCCGCTAATGAACTTCTTCATGGAGCGTTACATGCCCGCTTACCAAGCGGAGATTCGTGCCTTTGTAGCGGCGGTTGAACAGGGTATTACGCCCCCAACCACGGGTGAAGATGGTCTAATGGCGCTTGTTTTAGCTGAAGCGGCTGTTCGTTCAGCGGCTGAAGGTCGAATGGTTAAAGTATCTGAAGTACTAGCCTAACCTTAGGTCTGGATCCGCTGCTAGGAGTGCCGGGTCCTACCTTGACCTGTTTTACCGGAAGAGAACTAGGGCTATATCAGTCACTGTTTCGGGCGCAGTTTAGTTGGCGTAACTTGCGCTCAACGTTAGTTGTCGATTGATTAGGATCTACCCATCAACAAGCGCACAGATCTGACCTCGGAAGTTGGCTGATGCATCGGTCAATATGAAGCGTCTGCTCATATAAGCCGGTTAAGGCCGATTCTACGCTCAAAGCCGAAATATGCTTGCCTTACCTGTGTAAGCTTTCTAAGCTTGCGGACTTTAATTTTTTACGCCCGAAAGATTCGGTAATAACAGCGCTCATTAAGAGCCTAATCAGGAGATCGTCATGAGCAGTGCAAACGCCTACATCCTTAAAGTTGAATGTGCCGGCCGTACAGGTCTGGTAGCAGCTATTTCTGGGTTTCTGGCGGGTCGAGGTTGCTTTATTACAGAGATGAAGCAGTTTGATGACCAAAACTCGGGGCGCTTTTTCTGCCGCATCGAGTTTACCACTGAGACCCCTCAGGACCTGGAAGCGTTAGCGGGTAACTTTCAGGACGAGGTCGCCGAAGAGTTGGAGATGACGGCCCATTTTGCTGATCGCTCAGCGCCAATGAAAACCCTGATACTAGTGTCTCAGCATGACCACTGTTTGATGGAGTTGCTCTACCGACAGAAGCGCGGGGAGCTCAATATTGAAGTGACAGGTATTCTCTCCAATCACCCCGACCTAGAGCCCATTGCAAACTTCTATGGCCTGAGTTTTGAGTTGCTGCCAAAAGGTGAGACTCAGCTAGAGACTAAAGCCGCTCGTGAGAAGCGTATCGTACAAGCGTTCAAAGAGACCGGGTCGGAATTGGTTGTGCTAGCGCGCTACATGCAGATTCTCTCGCCCGAGCTCTGTTCAGCGTTAGCGGGACAGTGTATCAATATTCATCACTCTTTCTTGCCAGGTTTCAAAGGCGCGCGCCCCTATTACCAAGCCTTCGATCGCGGTGTAAAACAGATAGGAGCTACCGCTCACTACGTCACCTCTGATCTTGATGAAGGACCAATTATTGAGCAGGAAGTGGGACGAGTAGATCACAGTTTTGAGCCTGATGACCTGCGCAATATGGGCCGTAATATGGAGAACTTAGCGCTCTCGAAGGCGGTCAAAGCGCACTCTGAGTACCGTGTTTTTCTCAACGGTCTGAAGACGGTTGTGCTCTCATAAGATAATGGCTCTCTTAAGTTAATGACTCTCTTAAGTTGATGACTCT